>Ga0172379_10002371_pt1 | contig 33524 bp, 22 predicted proteins | sample GrowelOW334metaG_FD_119756 | JGI IMG/M metagenome (GOLD analysis project Ga0172379, IMG submission 119756) | Groundwater microbial communities from an aquifer near a municipal landfill in Southern Ontario, Canada - Groundwater well OW334 metaG | ecosystem: Environmental > Aquatic > Deep...
ACTTTGTCATTATCTCAACCTGGGCACCTCCGCAGACTGTCGACTTCTTGTTAAACATGAGCTGGGAAACCGGTTCAGCAGTTGACAACAGCGACCTGATGACTTCAATGAACGTATATCCGAACCCGACCAACGGTAAGTTTACGGTCAGCATCAGCAATGCAGAAGCTACAGACATGATTCTTGAACTGGTTAACATTTCAGGACAGGTAGTGTATCGTAACGAAGTAAAAGCTGCTTACAGCTACAATGAAGACATTGATGCTTCCACATTTGCAAAAGGTGTTTATTACCTGAAAGTAAATAGTGATAAAGGCGTTAAGGTTGAAAAGGTAGTGGTACAATAGCGTACTGTCTTAGAGTTATCAACTTCTGAAAGAGTTGACAACGCTAACAAAAGGAAGCCCTGGAGAAATCCGGGGCTTTTTTTATGACATTTATTCCGGCGCAACCGAAGAGTAAAGCTGCAATCGAATTAGTGCTGGAACTTATAGTTTTAAATTGATACAAGACTTGTAATTCGCTCGACAGGGGACCAGGGAATATTCCGACTCAACTCAAACGGTTCAGGTCTTCATTTCGCCTTAAACCGCGATGTAGGGTCGATATCGAAGCCTTCAGAATGCTTACCAGCGTGACGGGGTCCCCGCCTTCGCGGGGATGACAATACTGCCGATGTTGCGTTCTGAGAACGGGTGAAGATCGACGCTTAAAGCATTTTTATTAAAAAGAAAAAGCCCCGGATTTCTCCGGGGCTTTTCAGTGATATAATGGAAAGATTTAGGTTAGACGGGTTTATTGAACCATTACTTTCTGTACTCTGACTTCTTTTCCGTTATTAACCGAAAGAATTAGTTAGCTATATGGTGAATAGTAACAAATATAATTGAATTCCGATTCATTATTATGGATTGCAGGCATTAACATTTTTTAACTAAAATCAACGGATGCGCTTGATTCGCTGGGTTACTTTTGCTTAAAACCCAAGTGCTCATGGTTGAAATGTTGCAAGCTTGTCAAACCTGCCTCGAAGCTCCCGGATCCATTTTCAAAGATCTGCCTCAGGAGGAGAAGGATTCCTTGACCAGATCCCACACCTCACGGTTTTTCAGGAAGGGGGAACTTGTTTATTGTGAGGGAGATAAGCCAACTGGAGTATTGTGTTTGGCCAAAGGTAAGGTCAAGATTTTTAAGGAAGGCATTGCGGGCCGTGAACAAATTATCCGTTTGGCCAAGCCTGTTGGTTTTATCGGTTACCGGGCTTTCTTTGCTGAGGAGAATTACCGTGCCTCCGCTATGGCACTGGAAGATTCTGTTGTCTGTTTTTTTACCCGTGAAGAGGTTCTTCACACGGTTAAAAATCGTCCCGAGCTGATGCTGAAAATACTGAAAACCCTGGCCAATGAATTGGGCGTCTCGCACTCTCGCACGGTCAATCTCACCCAAAAGCATATCAGGGGACGTCTGGCTGAATCATTGCTTTTCCTGGTCAATACATACGGGTTTGAAGAGGATGGAAAGACGATCAAGGCCTATCTTTCACGAGATGACCTCGCCAGTTTGTCGAATATGACTGCCTCCAATGCCATACGGACGCTCACGCAATTTTGCGAGGAGGATATCATTACAACCGAGGGTCGGCGTTTAATGATCAACAACCGCCTAAAGCTTGAACACATCAGCGAGATCGGTTAGGATCAGTCGAACTGATAAATCCGTTTGACACGTGGGGAGATCGAGGTTAACACCTCATATGGAATGGTATGCAGGATTTCCGCCATCTGGCTGACCGGATTGAGCGGACCGAAAACAACGACTTCATCCCCTTCCTTACCTTCAGTCCCGTTCAGGTCGATCATGGTCATATCCATGCAAATATTCCCGATAGTGGGTACAGGCTGACCGTTAAGCAACAGCTGGTAATTGCCGTTTCCAAGCCTCCTGTCTATTCCATCGGCATACCCGATGGGTATAATCCCGATACGGGTGAGACGGTCGACCCTGGCTTTCCTTCCGTATCCAACCGTATCTCCTGCCGGAATATCGTGAGTTTGGGAGATGATGGTTTTAAGCGTTGTAATCGGTTTCAGATTAAGCATTCCGGTGTTACCAAAGCCGTAAAGACCAATACCCAGCCTGACCATATCGAAACGTGCCGAGGGGAATCGTTCAATTCCGGATGAGTTCAAAATGTGACGCAGGAAAGGATAGCCGCATTTCTCAGAGAGGATGCTGCAGGATGAGGTGAACCGGTTGATCTGAAGTTCGGTAAATTCATCGTTTTGAGGGTCTTCGCTGGCGGACAGATGGCTGAAAACGCTTTTAAGGTACACTTCGGGATGATCCGTCAGGAAACCGGCGATCAATCTGGTCTCCCCGCTGCTAAATCCCAGGCGGTGCATGCCGGTATCCAATTTTAAATGAATCGGGTAATGATCCAGGCCAAGAATGCGCAAAGCCTTGCAAAAGATCCTAAGACCGGTCCAGTGATAGATTTCAGGTTCGAGGTGATGGTCGATGAGCAGGTCGGATTGCTGGAAATCAGGGTTCATCACCATTACGGGTATTCTTATTCCGGCGCGGCGTATTTCGATGCCTTCATCGGCAAAGGCAACTCCCAGGAAGTCCACCCGTTCATTAGCCAGGAATTTGGCCATTTCAATCCCTCCGCTGCCATAGGAGAATGCTTTTACCATAGTCATGATACGAACTCCCGGACCCACTATTTTCCGGTACTGCTCAAGATTGAATCTTACGTCGTTCATCCTGATTTCCAGTTTAGTAGCGTGAACCCTTTCTTCCAGCACCCTGCTGATCCTTTCGAAGGTAAAAGAGCGGGCACCCTTGAGTAGGATGGCTTCTTCCTGAAAATCATCCGTGACCATTTGGTTCAGGAATTCATCGGTGGAAGTGTAAGTTTTAATGGCTTGGGTAAACAGTTGCCGGTTCCTGGAAATTGCCGGACCGATACCGATCAGCCGGTGTATGTCGCGCGGTTCCAGTAATTTACTGATTTCCGAATACAAATTCGTTTCGGATTGACCGGTCTGAAGGATATCAGACAGAATAACCGTTTTCTTCAGCTGATGGGTTTGCTGGAATAAAAGATCGAGTGCTATTCTAAGGGAATGGATATCAGAATTGTAATAATCATTGATCAGAGTACATTGGTTGATGCCGGCTTTCTGCTCGAGCCTCATGTGAATGGGTTCCAGTTTTAACACCAGCGATTGAAGCCGGGCTTCATCAAAGCCGATAGTCAGCATAAAAAGCCAGATATGGATCAGGTTTTCAATAGAAGCAGGATCGGTAAAGGGAAGGGTAAGATTTACCTCATGGGAGCGGAATATTCCGGTAAGATTGCAAACGGATCCTTTGGTTAACTCTTTTGTTATCAGGAGGTCGGCCGGTTTGCTTCTCGACCAGGAGTGGATTTCAGCAGGGTAGGATGCAGCCGTAAGTTCCAGGTGGATCAGTTCATGGTCGCGACAGCAGAAGATTTTCCTGCAGTTTTTGAAGAGAATCAGTTTTTCCCGTGCTTTTGCCGAAAGTGTTGCAAAATTCTCCTGGTGTGCGTCCCCGATATTGGAAATTATCCCGATATCAGGATCCAGGATTTTTTGCAAACTATTCATTTCGCCGGGTATTGAGATCCCGGCTTCCATGATCGCAAAATCTTCATCACCGGTTATATTTACTACTGACAAGGATACGCCAAGTTGTGAATTATAGGATTTCGGACTTTTTATCACCCTAAACCCGGACTCCAGCAGCTGCGACAGCCATTCCTTGATAATCGTCTTTCCGTTGCTTCCGGTTATGGCGATTAGCTGGCCTTTCAGTTTTGTGCGGTGCCAGGCGGCCAGATTCTGCAAAGCCGAGAGGGTGTTTTGAGCTACCAAAAATGTTGAACCGGTGAAGGTATCAATGGATTCGGGTAGTTTTCCGACAAGGAATGAGCGTATTCCGGATTGGTAAGCTTCGGCCAGGAAACGGTGTCCATCGTGACTGGGACCGTTCAGCGCAACAAACAGACTCTCGTTGCTCAAGTCGATTTTTCGGGTATCGGTGCATATCCGGCTGATAAAATGTCCGGCATCACCATGGAGCCGGCAACCGGTAATTTTAGCAACATCGGCTATGCAGTACCTCGTCATTTGAGGAATCTTCTTCTCACCACGTTAAGGAAATCATTGGCAACCGAATTGTTCTTGTCCCATTCAAAACGGTCGGTCATATATTTATTTGCTGCTTCCCATGATCCCAGGCTGTTCAACAGGGTGACCGTGTTTTTAAATCCTTCGGGATCATTACCGAATAATTCCCGGATAAACAGGAACCGTTCATTGATGGTAATAGCCGACCAAATATCTGCAACAGGGATATCAGCGATGGTAGAGGCGATATCGTGACCCGGTTTTTGTTTGCCGAGAGCGGCATTCAGGCTTGCATCATGCTGAAAAAGGCTGCTTTCGGTTATGGGTTCTCGGGCCGGTTGCTGTTTCGGTTTAGGCATGGGGGCCTGGTAGGGGAGATTAAAAAACTCCGGCTCCCTTGCAGGTTTTTGTTGAGGAGACCAGGCAGGATCCGGTACGAACTCCGGGACGGGTTTTGTTACGGGAACAGGTTCTGGTTCAGGCACAAGCTCGGGCTCAGGTTCGGGTTCGGGTTCTTCGTCAGGATCAGGTTCCGGTTCCGTTTCCGGTTCGGTTTCCGGGACGATCTCGGGAATATACTCAGGTTCTGGCTCAGGTTCTGGTTCAGGTTCAGGTTCTGGTTCCGGCTCGGGTTCGGGTTCGGGTTCCATTGTGGGGATATCTGCGGAGGCAAATTCCCAGGCAGGTTCGCCTTCGGTCACCGGCAGGGTTTCCGGCAGAGGCTGAGTTATTGGTCCGGCAGCTATCCCTGTTTCAGGAACCGTTGCGTTAACGATTGGCCCGGCAGGCAAATTGATTACTTGACTATAAAAACGCCTCGTTTTATTCAGCATAACATCAATGTCGAGCTGACTGATCTCTCCGGATTTTTCCATCCATGTCAATAGTTTCACCATTTCGGTTATATTCTCGCGCAGGTTCCGGATGGTTTCTGTACTCTCCATAATTCTTATATTTTTGTAAAAGTAACGATCAAAATTCAAAATAGTTATTGGACCGCTATTTCTTTCCTGAAACAAGTCGCATCGGCTCTCCACCCAGAGGATGGATAGAGGTGATATGCGGATCAATGTTTTCCGGTAAAACGGAGGAACTTATCCGCCGGTTGAACCGTGCACGGATTGCCCGGCAGCGGGTTGAGATTTTCAAACCCATGATTGATACACGCTATTCGGCTGAGGATGTGGTGTCGCATGATTCAAAAGCCATTCGTTGCACCCCGGTTCCATCACCGGGTAATATTTTACTGATGACGGGCGATGTGGATGTTATCGGTATTGATGAGGCCCAGTTTTTTGATATGAGCCTGGTTGAAGTATGCAATTCACTGGCAAACCAGGGGGTAAGGGTTATTGTTGCCGGTCTCGACATGGATTACCTGGGCCATCCTTTTGGACCGTTGCCTGCCTTGTTGGCGACCAGCGAACATATCACGAAGGTTCATGCTATTTGTATACGATGCGGAAACCTGGCGCTTTATTCCCACCGGACTACCGAATCGAGTCAGCTGGTTGTTCTCGGTGAAACGGATTCGTATGAACCATTATGCCGGAGTTGTTTTAATGAGGAGCATCCAATTAAATGATTGACAGGAATATACAACTCTTTCTGGTACCCACGCCCATCGGAAATCTTGAGGATATCACCTTACGGGCCATACGAATTCTGGGAGAGGTGGATTTTATCCTGGCCGAAGATACCCGGACCTCGCGAGTATTGTTAACTCATCTGGGAATTCAGAAGCCCCTTTACCCTCATCATAAATTCAATGAGCACAAGGCTGTTCAGGGGATCATCAGCCGTTTGAACGGTGGTGAGAAAGCTGCATTGATTTCGGATGCCGGAACGCCGGGAATTTCCGATCCTGGCTTTCTGCTGGTGAGGGCTTGTTTGGAAGCTGGTTTTGAAGTGGAATGTTTACCTGGTCCAACGGCATTGATCCCGGCAGTGGTCAATTCCGGTTTTCCATGCGACCGGTTTGTATTTGAGGGTTTCCTGCCCGTTAAAAAAGGAAGACAGACCCGTCTGCGAGAATTGGCTTTAGAACGCCGTACGGTTATCTTATATGAATCCCCGATGCGGCTGGTAAAAACCCTGGGGCATCTGGCGGTTGAATTCGGCGGGGACCGACGGGCTTCGGTTTCACGGGAATTGACTAAAATGTATGAGGAGACTGTTCGGGGCACCCTGGAGGAGCTGGTTATGCATTTTACCGAAACAGCGCCAAGGGGCGAGATTGTTGTGGTAATTGAAGGGGTTTAGGTTTTCTGCTTTTTCTTTTTAGCAGCAGGAAACAATACGTTATTCAAAATCAACCTGTAACCCGGAGAATTCGGGTGAAGGGAAAGGTCGGTAGGTTCATCACCCACAAGATGCTGATAATCTTCGGGATCATGGCCGCCGTAGAAGGTCCAGGTACCTTTCCCGAATTCACCATGGATATATCGTGCTTCGTTCAGCGATTTATTTTCTCCCATAACCAAAACTGAAGGTTTAACGTAATCCTTGATGAATGCAGTGGTTTGTCCCATGAAACCCTTGATGATCCGGGTGTGATCCTGGCAGAGCATGGTGGGAATGGGGTCCCATTTAGCCGAATATTCGAACAGGGTGAAATAATCCTGGGGTTGCATGATCCGGCGATCCTGTGTGGCATCGATTGTTGAAAATTCATATTCAAGGGGATCATCGATCAGCTTGAAGTTCTGGAATGCCAGAGTCTGGGTGAAATCGAGTTTCTGGTTAGCCTGAGGGTCGATCGGGTCGCCATCGTACATCTCTGCGCATATGTCGACATTCTGCGCAGCCAGAGCAATATCAAACGAATCCGCGCCTGAGCACATGGAAAAAAGAAAACCACCTTCCGCCACGTAACTTTTGATGGTGAGTGCAACATACAATTTCATTTTGGATACTTTGCTGAACCCATATTTAGTCGCCATGGCCTCGTTATCCGCCACTTGCTTCTGATACCAGATCATATGGTTGAAGGTCTTGTAAAAACGGCCGTATTGTCCGGTAAAGTCCTCATGATGAAGGTGAAGCCAGTCATAATCTTTCAATTTACCTTCAATAACCTCCCCATCATATATCCGGTCATAGGGAATTTCGGCGTAATCGAGTGCCATGATCACCGCATCATCCCAAGGTTGCTTATCCACCGGAGCATAAACAGCGATTTTTGGTGCTTTCTCCATTTTGATGACATCCATATTCACATCCGGCCTGGCGATGTCATCCAGAATCTGAAGTCGTGTGGCATCCGGAATAATTTCCGTGCGGACTCCACGGAGAAGGCATTCCTGCTGAGTTTCATCATAAAATGGGATTAGAAAACTGCCGCCACGGTAATTCAACAGCCACTCGATGGTGTTCCCTTTTTCGAGTGCCCAATAGGCGATACCGTATGCTTTGAGATGATTGGTCTGTTCGTTGTCCATCGGAAGCAGCAGATAAGCTCCGAATCCTGAAACAGACCGCAGGATCATCAAAATCAGAAGCAATGTGATCGATCTGATCCTCATAACTCTAGAATGCGGCGGAATAATCCGGCGGTTGGTTGGTTCTGTTCATCCTCGACTCGAATTTTACCATAGAATTATCATTTTCGTCGAAAACGGGGATTCCGAAATCCTCATCGAGTTCAGTAAATTTGGCCTGTTCAGCACGGAATCTCAATTGAATGTCGCCGACTGCTCCGTTACGGTGTTTTGCTATGATGATATCAGCGATACCAATCGTTGATTTTCCATCTGAATCCTCGGTCAGGCCATATTTTTCAGCGCGGTGGATGAAAATTACGATATCGGCATCCTGCTCGATGGCCCCGGATTCACGAAGGTCGGAAAGCTGCGGACGTTTGTCGCCTGAGCGAAGTTCAACGGAGCGGTTCAGCTGCGAGAGGGCAATGATCGGAATATCAAGTTCCTTGGCAATGGCTTTGAGGGAACGGGAAATGCTGCTGACTTCCTGTTCGCGGTTACCCTGGGTATCTGGAGGACCGCTCATAAGCTGGAGGTAGTCGACCACCAGAAGTTCAATTTTATGTTCAAGTTTGAGCCGGCGGGCTTTGGCACGCAGTTCAAAAACTGAGATTGCCGGAGTATCGTCGATGAAAATGGGTGCTTTAAGTAAACTTTTAAGCTTAATCTCCAACTGTTCCCATTCAAATTTCTGCAGGCGGCCGTTCCTGATTTTTTCAGCAGCCAGTTCAGTTTCACTAACGATCAGTCGGTTGACGAGCTGAAGGCTCGACATTTCTAATGAGAATACGGCAACCGGTTTTTCGTGTTCAACCGCCATATTCCGGGCCATGGAAAGCATAAAGGCTGTTTTTCCCATGGAAGGACGGGCAGCTATAATCACCAGGTCGGACGGTTGCCAGCCGGAGGTAATCCGGTCGAGCTTGGTAAACCCGGAAGCAACACCACTCAGGCCGGCTTCTTTGGATGAGAGTTCCTCCATCCGCCGGAGTGCCTTATCTATCAAAACGTCAATCCGCTGGGTCTCCTTTTTTATATTGCTGAAAGCAACCTCAAAAAGTTCACTTTCGGCAAAATCCAGCAGTTCATCAACGTCCTGGGTTGAATCAAAGGCCTTTTCCTGAATATCCGAAGATACACGTATCAGTTCACGCTGAATGTATTTTTGGGCGACTATCCGCGCGTGGAATTCAACATGGGCGGCAGAAGCTACTTTTGTGGTCAGCTGGGTCAGAAAATACGGACCACCAACTATATCCAGCTTTTCCTGTTTCCTAAGTTCTTCGGTAACCGTCAGAAGATCTATTGGTTGCAGATTCATCGAAAGAGCTCTTACTGCCTCAAAAATGATCCGGTGAGTTTCTTTGTAAAAGGCATCGGGTTTGAGGATATCAATAACAGAGATGATAGCATCCCTTTCGAGCATGATGGCACCCAGCACGGCTTCTTCGAGCTCGATGGCCTGGGGCGGGATCTTTCCAAGGTCGTGCATGATCTCAGAGACGCGCCGGTTAGTATCATTATTTTTTTTCTGAGCCATACAATTGATTATTGGGGGAACAAAGATGACGAGAAAATTAATTAAAAAATCAGTTACTTTCGGCTTTGTTGATAATTCTGATACCCTTGAATCATGGTAGTATTTCCTGGTGCAAAGATTAACATCGGTTTATATGTAACGGAAAAGCGAACGGATGGTTTTCATAATATTGAGACTTTGTTTTATCCGATCGGGCTGACAGATATTCTTGAGGTTATTCCCGATCCCAAGGCGCAGCCGGGCACTATAAAACTGACCCTTTCGGGGATAAAAGTCGAAGGCTCTCAGGATACAAACCTGGTAGTCAAAGCTTACCGGCTCCTGCATGACAGATGCAACTTGCCGGGAGCAGAAGTATTTTTACATAAGTGCATCCCCAGCGGTGCCGGTTTGGGCGGCGGATCCTCCGATGGTGCTTCGATGCTCCTGGTATTGAATAGGCTGTTTAACCTTAATCTTTCCTATTGCGATCTTTTTGACGTTGCCCTGCAGCTGGGCAGCGACTGCCCATTTTTTCTTGATCCCATACCCTCATTTGCACACGGAAGGGGCGAGGAGCTGAGGGATGCCGCAGTGACGCTCAAGGGACATTATATCATGCTCTTTCATACGGGCGTCGGGATATCTACAGCTGCCGCATATAAAAATGTTAAGGTATCGGAGCCTGATGCCCCGATTGACATAACGGAGAGCATGCCGGTCGAGACCTGGAAACTCAAGGTCACCAATGCATTTGAGCCGTTTGCTTTGGATCAGCAGCCGGTGATCCGGCTTATCAGGGATGAGCTGTATCGCGCAGGGGCATTATATGCCAGCATGACCGGAAGCGGTTCGGCAGTATACGGCTTGTTCAGCAGTCAAACGAAGGTTCCCAAAGGAATTTCTTGTTACTGTATCTGGAAAGAGAAATTGTAAGCGATTTATTCCCTTTTTTTCCCGAATCGCTTTGCTTTTCTGGACTCTTTCGGCGGTTTAGGAGCCTTAGGAGCTTTTGGTTCTTTCGGAGTTTTAGGCTCTTTCGGAGGTGATTTTTCCAAAAACTTTTTAAAGATAGATTCCGGTTGACCCAATTCAAGCAGCAGTTGATTCTTGGTTACAATTTGACCTTCGGTGATATATATTTTTTTCACTTGCCCTGAAACTGAAGCATAAACTTTGTTCTTCATTTTCATAGCTTCCAGAATAAACAGGCACTTACTCGGATTGATATGCTGGCCTTCCCTCACCAGGATTTTCAGCATGGTTCCCGGAATCTGGGCTGTGATTTTATTCAGGTTTTCGGGTACATAGGGTGCATGCTTACGGAATTTATCGGTAAGCATGGTCTTATAGTCGGTCCCCTCATAAGAGAAGATTTCCATTCCTTTTTCGTCGATCTCCATAGTCTGGGCGTTAAATCAGATTAAAGTGGAATACAACCGTGTTTGCGCTGCGGGCGCGGAACATCTTTGGTTTCCAAAACTTCCAGGGCATGGAGCAGAAATTTGCGGGTTTCGGAAGGTTCAATGACTGCATCAACATACCCTTTGGCTGCAGCGACATAAGGATTGGCAAATTTTTCCTTGTATTCCTTGATTTTTTGCTTGCGCATTTTTTCAGGATCTTCGGCGGTAGTGATTTCCTTTCGAAAAATGATATTGGCTGCACCTTCGGGTCCCATTACGGCAATTTCGGCCGATGGCCAGGCGAATACGATATCAGCGTTCAGGTGGCGGCTGTTCATGGCAATATACCCTCCGCCGTATGCTTTTCTCAGGATCACGGTTATTCTGGGAACGGTGGCTTCGCTGTATGCATAGAGGACCTTGGCGCCGTGACGGATAACGCCGGCATGTTCCTGATCAACACCGGGAAGATAACCGGGAAGGTCGACCAGGGTGATCAGCGGGATATTGAATGCATCGCAGAAGCGGATGAAACGGGCGGCCTTGTCAGAAGAGTCGACATCAAGAACACCGGCAAGGTAAATCGGCTGGTTAGCAACAAAACCGACGGTTTGGCCATTCATACGGCCGTAGCCGATAACGAGGTTCTGGGCAAAGAATTCCATGATTTCGAAAAATTCCGAGCCATCTGCGATGGCGCGGATGACATTACGTACATCGTATGGCTGTTTTGGATCAACCGGAACGATCTCATCTATTCTGAATGAATTCTTTGGATTTCTTGGTCTGAGCCGCTTGGCTTTTTGCGAATTATTCCAGGGAATATAGGATATCAGGGTTTTAATCTGCTCAAAGCATTCCTGCTCGCTGGAAGCAAAAAAATGCGCATTACCGGTTACGGTACTGTGAATTTTAGCTCCGCCAAGCTCTTCCATCGAAATTTCTTCACCCAGTACTGTTTTAATCACTTCAGGTCCCGTGATGAACATTTTGGATATTTTATCCACGACGAATACAAAATCCGTAAGGGCGGGGGAGTAGACGGCACCACCGGCACAGGGTCCCAGAATAACCGAAATCTGCGGGATTACTCCGGAAGCCAGCGTATTCCTGTAAAAGATCTCGCCATATCCAGCCAGCGAGTTAACCCCTTCCTGAACCCGCGCACCCCCCGAGTCATTGATCCCGATCAATGGCACTTTTAATTTCAGTGCATGATCCATGATTTTTGTAATCTTCCGGGCATGCATCAGTCCTAGGGATCCGCCGGCAACAGTGAAGTCCTGAGCAAAAATGCAAAGAGGTGATCCATAAATTTTCCCGGTTCCGGTAATTACACCATCACCCGGGAGTTCTTTCTTCTCCATGTCAAAGTCGCGACCTTCATGTTGTGCAAAAAGGTCGTATTCCTGAAACGAGTCGTCATCTAAAAGACCGATGACCCTTTCGCGGGCGGTCATTTTACCCATAGCCTGCTGTTTTCTGATCGCGGTTTCACCGCCACCCTGAAGGACTTGTTCCCTTCGTTCGACTAATTCCTGGGTTTTACGTTTTAATGACATTTGATATTGGGTTAGTAAATGTTAAGTGTCTAATAATCAATGATCAGACTTTTATTCCTTCCGTTTTGCCGGTTACAAGGTTACGAAAAAAATTGATCAGCCGGAAAAATCGAGACCTGACAATAAAAAACCCCGCTGGAGCGGGGTTCTTCAAAATATCGGAATAGTGCGGATTATTTGCCTGTTGCCGGAGTGGTTGCCGGTTTGATTTCAAGAAGTTCAACTTCGAAAATCAGGGTAGCATTCGGAGCAATACCGCTTCCCTGCGGAGGTCTTGGGCCATAAGCGAGGTCACCGGGAATGTAGAACTTATATTTTGAACCCACTGACATAAGCTGAACACCTTCGGTCCAACCTTTGATCACACCATTGAGGGGGAATTCAACCGGTTCGCCGCGGTCAACGGAACTGTCGAAAACTTTTCCATCGGTAGTCGTTCCATGATAATGAACCTTCACCGTATTTTCAGCGGTTGGTTTCGGGCCGGTACCTTCGCGCATAACTTCATATTGCAAGCCTGAAGCGGTAGTTTTAACACCTGATTTCTTTGCGTTCTCGGCTAACCAGGTTTGGCCTTCAGCGAGCGAGGTGGCTGCTTTTTTCTCCATCAGGGTGTTAAAATAAGCTTGCAGAATCGGATTCGATTCAGCTTCGGTGATCTGAAGTTTTTCATTGCCATAAACATCCTGGAATGCTTTTGCGAATGCCTGCAGATTAATTTCATCCATCCCCATATTTTTCACATTGCTTGCCATATTAATCCCAAGGGCATAGCTGGCAGTATCGATAGGGGTAGCTAATGTTACCGCTCCGATTTTCAGAGTCGAGTTCTTCATTTGGTTACATGATGTTACGGTCACAAGGGCTATAACTAATAACCCGACCAACGATTTTGTTTTCATTCCTAAATAATAATTATGTAATTGATATCAAGTTTATCGAAATCCAGTTTTATTTCGCGCAAAGGTAACTGAATGTGGCAAATAAAAAAGTGATCCCGGCGAATGCGGGGACCACTTTTTTTATCACCAGGATAATTTTGTAAACGGTTTGTCGGTAAACGGGGAAATTGGTGATTTTGAAACGGTTTCCTTAAAGGCGGGCCAGGTGGTGGAAAAGAAAGTATCGACCTGATCGAGCATTTTCTTCAGTTCCTTTTCAGCCAGTTCGACGGCAGTTTTCTGCGTATTGGAGAGTGCATCAAAACCGTCGGAGGCCGCAGAGAGGGCGCCGGTCACCTGTGAACGGAGATTATAATCAGCCCGGCTGGCCCGCTGGGTTTCGGTAGGGCGTTCCGGGGAAATCCTGTTCATCATGGCAGCAAGCGTATCTTTTACGGTTTTGGTTTCCTGCCTGAGCGTCCGCAATTCTTCCGATCTTCCGGATGGTATCTCCTTGGTTACCAGATCGACAGCCTCCTGGGCTTGCTTGATGAGTTCCATCGCCGCGGTCAGTTTGTCCACCTTTTTCTGGAAGGCCAGCACATATTCTTTACGGGTAACGAGGTCGCTCATGTTATATTTTACTCTCGGATCGATCTGAACTTCGATCCAGGTTGAATCGGACTTGCCTGAATAGGAATACCTGACCATATATTTACCCGGAAAGACCGAGAGTCCGCCAGGTTCCTGGCTACCGCGTTCCTGGGTTGATCCGGGTTGGCGGAACCCTTTTTCGTCGAGCCGCCAGGATGATTTATTGATTCCTGCTGCCGGATAATCCTGCAGGGTCCGGATTTTTTCTCCTGCAGAATTAAAGATTTCGATCTGAACAGGTTCAACATTTCTTGAGGCATCCCCGCCGCGCATACCAAAACGTCCTCCTCCGGGGAATCCGCCACCTGTCCGGCCACCCCCACCACCGGCTCCCATACGTGCTCCAGCTGCTGCCGTCTGACTAGCTGCCTGCTCCGACTCCGGAGTTGGCTGGCGTTTAATGGGTTCCTTGACCGAATAGGTAAGAGTCCCTGAAAGTGATCTTGTTTGTCCTGAGTAATATCCGCTGCCGGCACCATAAACACCCGCCTGGCTTTTCGATCCGATAAAATAAGCCACGGGTGAGGGATAAGCTACGATCTCCCTGTCAAGCAATGAGATGCCCTGTTTTGCGATCTGTCTAAGCGGCCGGATATCATCGATAATATACACCGACCGGCCGAATGTGGCAATGATAAGATCATGTTCCCTGGGATGGATTTTGAGATCCATCGAAGGAACCGTCGGAAACCCGCGAGTCCATTTCGTCCAGATAACGCCATAATCAATACTTATGTACAATCCGGCTTCGGTACCCAGAAAGATAAGGTTGGGTTCAACCGGATCCTGAACCACGCTCAGACAGTAACCAGATACTTTGGTATCATCAATCATGCGGGTCCAGGTTTTGCCGTAGTTCTTTGTATAGAAAAGATAAGATGCAAAGTCGTTCTGCCGGTAATTATTGAGCACGACAAATGCCTCACCGGCGACGTGATTGGAAACATGGATCTGCGGGATCCAGGCATTTTTCGGGGCCCCCTTCATATTCGGGGTGAGATTGGTCCAGCTGGCGCCGCCGTCACGGGTGAGCTGAACATTGCCATCATCCGTTCCAATCCATATTTCGTCCTTTTGGATCTGGCTAGGCGTAATGGCGATGATCGTGCAGTGAGTTTCGGCTCCGGTGATATCATAGGTTAATCCGCCGGTTGTGTTCTGCTTCAGTTTTTCCGGATCATTGGTCGTTAAATCAGGAGAAATAAGGGTCCAGTTATCGCCCCGGTCAGTACTCTTATGCAGGAACTGGCTTCCGAAATAAATGGTTGTTTTTCCAAACGGATCATGAGCGATTGCCGAGTTCCAGTTAAACCGAAGCTTTGTCCCCTCGGGATGGATCGGCTGAATATCTTTTGTATCGCCGGTTACACGATTGAAACGGCCCACGTTGCCCCCCTGCGACATGGCATATCCGAATTGGTTATTTGAACTATCGGCCATCATGTCGAAACCATCGCCGCCCATAACTGTCTGCCAGTGATAATATTGGATGCCACCGCGCTGCAACACATTACTCGGTCCGTACCATGATCCGTTATCCTGCAATCCGCCATAAACATTGTAAGGGGAATCAAGATCCCAGTTAATATGGTAAAACTGCCCCAGCGGAAGGTTGGTGACAAATCTCCAGGTTAGTCCGCGGTCCTGCGAAATCGCCAAGCCACCGTCATTACCATCAATCAGGAAATTGTTGTTCAGGGGATTAATATACCAGGCATGGTGATCAGGATGAATACCGCGGGTTGACATATTAGCAAAGGTCAAACCACCATCTTCGGTTTTTGAAACGCCTGAAAACAAGTTGTATACGCGATCCTGATCCATCGGGTCGGCATGGATCTCATGATAATAGAACGGCCGGTTGCTCACATTCTGATCCGTCATTTTTACCCAGGTCTGACCCCCGTCATCGGAACGGTAGAGGGCATTCTTCGAACATTCGATGAGGGCGTAAATCCTTTTATTGTTGCATTTAGGGATGGCCAGGCCGATACGTCCGATTTCGCCTTTTGGCATGCCTTCTTTTTCAGTCAGCTTTTTCCAGTTTTTCCCGCCATCCCAGGTAATATATAAACCTGATCCTGCCCCTCCTGATTTCAAAAACCAGGGCCAGCGCTGATGTTCCCACATGCCGACCACCAATTTGTTAGGATTGACGGGGTCCATCACCATATCGCCGACACCGGATAATTCATTGGTGAACAGGATCTGTTTCCAGGTGTCACCCCCGTCAGTGGTTTTGTATACCCCGCGCTCAGGATGAGGTCCCCAGGGTGAGCCGATGGCACCGACATAAACAATATCGGGATTGGTAGGATCGATAATGATCCGGTGGATATTGCGGGTTTTTTCCAGACCTTTCAGCTCCCAGGTATTCCCGCCGTCGATCGACCGGTAAACACCATAACCGGAATTCAGGCTGTTTCGTGGATTGCCTTCCCCTGTTCCCACCCAGATAATATCAGGATTTGCCTGGTAAATGGCCACCGCCCCAATGGAGGAAACGGCCTCTTTATCGAAGAGGGGAGTCCATTCCATTCCGCCTGACTCAGATTTCCACAGTCCGCCGGAAGCTGAACCAACGAAAATGATATTCGGATTCATTTCAACCGCATCGATCGCTGTAATCCGGCCCGACATGCCGGAGGGTCCGATACTCCGGGCGTTAAGCCCGGTCAGTTTTTCCATGTCGAGTTTTTGCCCCATTACCGGGAGGGTAACCATGGCAATAAAAACAAGGAGTATGTTCTTTTTCATAGAGGTAGGTTTTATCCAAAAGTAAAAACCTTTCAAAGATCTGAACATGACAAAAGGTTAAAAAAGCTTAAAACGGTTAAGTTCCGATCACCACCGGCAGCCTGTACTGATGGTCGGCAGCCTGAACGATCAGGTAATAAAGACCGGCCGCCAGCTGATGCCTGGGAAGAGGTATCTGGTATTCGTTTCCGGCATCACTCAACCTTATTGAGAAATTACGGCTGACCGGCTTACCCGACAAGTCAACCAGATAAACTTTCAGCTCGCCCTGAAGAGGTTGGCCCGACTGATAAGTGAGCTGAATGATTTCAGATGCCGGATTCGGGTAAACCGACACAGTAGTCTGACTGTTAACAACATCAAGACTTATACCGGAAGAAATGTAGGTGAGGTTCCATGTAACCTTATTCAGGTGTATCGTTGGATGGGTTGGATTACGGATATAGGAGGTGGTGTCGAGGATAAAACAGGTAAGAATATTCTTGTCGGGGACCAGCATATTGGTTGACAGCCTGATACTATCCGTTCCAGTAGCGATTTCATTTCTGTTCAGTTCCCACCATGTTTTCAGGGTATTGGGTTCTGGTGCCAGAAGCGAAACCTTGAACAGGGTATCAGAAACAATGTCGGGCATATCGTCGACGGGTGTAAAACCGAGTATCGGATTCGTCATGGCAAGAATTCTACTGACGATTGCCTCTTTGCAAACCGGACAGAAACTGCTGTTCAGATACCGCATTTCACAATTTTGATGGGGCCGGTACCAGGTTGGTGATTCGGCATGCGGGTAAATGCCTGTTGCCTGATATCCGAGCCATCTATTCCATCTCACAAGGGCGGTATCGGATTCCGCGGTCATATTAATATTTTCCCTGGCATATCCTGGTCCAACCCAGTATTCATCTGATAATCCGCCAAATGAATGGCCTAATTCATGAATACAGATTTCGGGGCCTGCGCTGTTGGTGGTGGAGGTGGCAATCCAACCGCCGGAGCCCCCGTACCTGCTGTCGTTGACAATCATAAATACTTGGTCTGAGACAGGAAAATTCTCCATCAGCACACGGCTGATCCGGTCGGTCCGGGTGGGAACCACAAGTCTCCAGATCCCATTATAATTGAATGTACTGCCGAAATAATTGTTGATCAGTTGAGTAGGATCATCGGCAGCTCCTGAAACCTCGGAGGGCACATTTATGGCGAAGCAATTGAAGTAATTGCGATACTGGGCATAGGGTGCCTTGGCGAACAGGGCATCCATCATCCAGTGGGCATCAATGATGAATTTGGGTAGTTCGGCTTCCCTGTATCCATCACTGAGGAACACCATGTTGATGCGCTGGTCCGTTGGGCCGGTCATGGAAAGTGTGTCTACCTCGAATTTCTGGCCCTGAAGGGTAATGGTTCCCATGATGAGGGCTAAAGCTGCTAACAGTTTGTTCATTTAGTAAGTTTAATAATTGAATTGATTGGCGGAGCATTTGGGTCATCCGAATGGAACCGGATAGCCTCCAGGGTGGGCAAATATTTAAAACGCAGGTATATCCTGGCGCTGTCGATGGTCCGGATCATGCGGGCAAGTTGTCCCTGCTCATCAGCATATTCAAGATTCTCGATCAACGGATGCTCGATCCGGAACGCACTGATTACCTTTTCCCCGATATCGAGGAGGGATATGTCAACAGGATGCATGAAGCCCGTATTCGGAGGGTCTTTTATTGTGCCGGGAACCAGTTCATAATCAATAAGTTTGATCACGGAGGATTGGCCGGCAACCTTACTTATTGTGAAAGTGGCAAACACAATTTCCGGACTGACCGGCTTTCTGCGCTGGCCCATGGCGACATCAGCGTGAGGTTTGCACGAGGAAATTCCGGCAAGGACCAAGACCAAAAGAAGAAAATAGTGCTTCATGGTACCTGCAAATGTAAGGATTACCTTTTATCACCGGATAGCCGGATGGAAGTATGTTATCAGGCTTTTACCATTGGCAGTATGGGGAATCCGTATTGCAATTTCATTTTTTTTTGTTTCCTTCGGATTATAATATCTAAAACCGAGGAAATATGAAAAAGAATCAGATCAGAGGCATGCTTATCGCAAGCCTGTTGTTCATCGCCGGACAGGTCATAGGCCAGGATGTACCCGGTAAATGGAAAACCATTGATGATGAGTCGGGTAAGCAGAAATCGATTGTACAGCTTTGGATCAGCGGAAACCAATTATTTGGTAAAGTGCTGGAAACATGGGATGATGATGGAGTTACCCCGACCGATAAACTGTGTGATAAGTGTCCGGGTGCTTTGAAAGATAAGCGGGTCCATGGGATGATCATTGTCAATGGCCTCACCAAGTCCGATAAGGTGTGGAAAGGCAAGAAAGGTATCCTGGATCCTAAGAATGGAAAATTTTACGATGTTAAGATCTGGCTTGAGGACGCAAATACTTTGACTGTCAGGGGTTCTATTGGACCTATTGGCAGGAAGCAGACCTGGTACAGAGTTCAGGATTAAGGCACAAGGCGCAAGGCAAGGCACAAGGCACAAGGCGCAAGGCGCAAGGCAGAAGTAAGTTGGAAGATTCAAGGGGTCCCCGCCTTCGCGGGGATGACAGAGAAGGGAATTGTGCTTAGGGCGCTTTTAAAATAACAGAAAAGGCAGGAAGTGATTCCTGCCTTTTCTGTTTGACCAATAATTTCTCCTCGGAGCCACCCCCTCCTTGGAAAGGAAGGGGCAGGGGGAGGTTCTCAGTCCTCGAAGTAACGGCGGCGGCGTTCGCTGGCCTTGTTGACCTGGTTGGCGTCGAGAGCCCACATGCCGCGACCGTGAGTGGCGATGACCAGCATATTGTCGCGAGGATGGACGATCAGGTCATGAACATAGGTAGTGGGCAGGTTGCCAAGCACTTCCCAGGAGTCACCCCCGTTTTTAGAAACATAAACAGCCAGGTCGGTTCCGGCATACAGAATATTCGCATCAAAGGGATCTTCGCGGATGACATTAACCGGACCCAGCGGAATATTTCCTGAAATATCTCTAAAGGTGGTTCCGTAATCATCAGATTTCCAGATATACACCTGGAAGTCATCGTCGCGCTTACCGTTTTGTGCCACATACACCCGGCCCATTTTATAGTTTGAGGCAACGACACGGCTGATCCAACGGTTCTGGGCCAGTTTTGAAGTCAGCTCGGTCCAGTTGGTACCGCCATCTTTGGTCACATGCAAACGCCCGTCATCAGTACCGGCATAGATCAACCCGAATTTCAACGGTGATTCCGAAACAGTGAACAGCGTCTGATACTGAATGTCCCCGATTTTCTTCGGATCGTTATAGGATAAATCAGGACTGATCTGCTTCCAGGTACCGCCCTTATCCCGCGACATGAAGAGGTATTGCATACCGTGATAAACAATATCGGGGTTGTGTGCAGAGAGGATGAATGGTGCAAGCCACTGCCCGCGAAGTGGTTGCTCGTTCTCGTAAACCTGCGGCAGGATACTTTTCCAATCGTTGGTCGCCCGATTAACCCGGCTGATGCTTCCATAAAAACCTGCGGAATAGATCACATTCGGATCTCTGGGGTCGATAAAGTGGTTGCTGCCTTCCCCTCCGGGTGCACCGGCAAAATCCACCGGACGGATTTTATCCCGACCGTTTGAAATGTCCACCGTTCCGGCAAAACTGCCGTGATCCTGCACGGATCCATACACTTTAAACGGGGTACCCATATCGTAATTCAGGTTGAAAAACTGAACAACAGGCAGATTATCGGTAAACCTCCTCCAGTTTTTACCGCGGTCATAGGATAAAACTATGCCGCCATCATTGACATTTACGAGATAATCGGTATTGTTGGGATCGATCCATAATCCGTGATGATCACCGTGCATCCCGTCGAGCTCCTTGTATGTTTTTCCGCCATCGGTTGAGACATTCAGCCCGAGCCCCATGGTATAAATAGTGTTTTCATCCTTCGGATCGACACGCATTTGTGCAAATACCCATCCGTAGGTGGCGGAATGATACTGCATGTATTTCTTCATTTCGGGGGTCTGTCCGCTGACCTGTACCCATGATTTCCCTTTATTATCAGAGCGATAAACTGTTGCACCCTTGATAGTTCCGCTGGAAGGACGGCCATAGGCATCGGAATTTGATCCGTCTTCAGCATCGGTGACTTCTTCATAATTATCGACAAAAGCATATACCACCTTCGGATTTGACCGGGCGATATCGATACCTATGCGGCCGCGGAATTTGGGTTCCGGAATTCCGGCATTGATTTGTTCCCAGTTTTTACCTCCATTGGTGGTTTTCCAGATCCCGGATCCGGTATAATTGGCTTCTGTGCGGGGATCGTTCCATTTTTTACGAATTCTCTGCCAGGTTGACGCATATAACGTATTCGGATCTGACGGGTCAATCACCAGGTCGATGGCACCGGTCATATCATCAACAAACAGCACTTTTTCCCATGTTTTACCTCCGTCGGTGGTTTTGTACACCCCACGATCGGGATTTGCCGTCCATTCGTGACCTGAAGCTGCCACATATACAATGTTGGTATTCTTTGGATGGACAACGATACGGGCGATGGTAAAGGAGTTTTCGAGGCCCATATGCTTCCAGGTTTTTCCACCATCGGTTGTTTTGAATATCCCGCAACCTGATTGGGAACTTCGGAAAATATTGGCTTCACCCGTCCCAACCCACAGAACCTGAGGATTTTGGGGATCGAGTTCAATATCACCGATGGCCGTGGAAACCTGCTGATCAAATACAGGGGTCCAGGTGACCCCTTCATTATCAGTTTTCCAAACACCGCCTGAGGCGGTTGCGACATACATCGTATAGGATTTTCCACGGGGCTCAACCACTGCAACATCGGTACAGCGACCGCTGATATTGGTTGGTCCGACGAATTGCCATTTCAGGTCCTTGAACGAAGAGGCGGTTTTCATTTCCTGATATTTCTTAAACTGAGCCAGGCGATCCTTGCCGGTGAGGACCGGGGATTTTGCCTGCTGGGCGAAAGTTGCGGGGGCCAGGATGATCATTCCTGCGACCAGCAATCCCTTAGTGAAGCGATTAATTCTATTCATGATTGGTTATAGTTTAATTGTCAGTACTATGATTTTCTCTTAGTCCGTTTACATCGAGTGTAAACATGCCGCGGCCGTGAGTGGCGATGACGATCATGTTATCACGCGGATGAATGACGAGATCATGCACGTAAGTTGAGGGCAGATCACCAAGGACACTCCATTTTTTACCCCGGTCCTTGCTGACATAAACACCGATATCGGTTCCGACATAAAGCTGAGCCGGATTTTCGGGATCTTCTTTGATGACATTGACCGGTCCCATCGGGATATTGCCGCTGATGTCCTCCCAGGTTTGACCATAATTCTCGGATTTCCATACATAAACTTGAAAATCATCATCGCGTTTACCGTTCTGCGTAACAAAAACACGACCCATGGCATGCTGGGAGGCAACAATCCGGCTGATCCATCTTCCTTTGGGCAGATCATTGAGTATCTCGGTCCAGGTTTCGCCGCCATCTTTGGTCATATGCAACCGGCCATCGTCGGTACCGGCATAGATCAGACCTGATTTTACCGGTGATTCCGACAAACCGGTTATCGTCTGAAAAGAGATATCCCCGCGTTTATCAGGATTATTGAATGTGAGATCGGGACTGATTTTTTCCCAGGTTTGTCCCTGGTCGTTTGATTTGAACACATATTGAAGTCCGTGATAGATGATGTCCTGATTATGAGGGGATAATACGAACGGTGCTATCCATTCACCGCGAAGCGGAGGATCGTTCTCGTCAATTTTTGGCTGGATGGATTTCGAGATCCAGCGTTTTCCGTTGAATTCACTTTTCTGTAATGATCCATAGAACATGCAGGAATAAAGAAGATTAGGGTTTCTTGGATCTACCAGGTGAGTGCAGCCTTCACCGCCTGGAACAGAGCTGAAACTGATGGGCTGGATACGATCACGGCCGTTTTGGATATTGACCTCTCCGCCCCAACTGTAATGGTCCTGCACCGATCCATAGATATGGAAGGGTTCGTCCATTCCAACCGCTACGTTATAAAATTGCGCTACTGGTATTTCGACAAAATGTTTCCAGTTCTTTCCCCCGTCGTAAGTGGCATTCACCCCGCCATCATTGCCGCTAAGCATATAATCGGTATTCTGCGGATCGATCCATAAGGCATGATGATCCATATGCAATGAACGCCGTTCAGATTTAAAAGTTTTTCCGCCATCGGTGGAGGTATTCAGGAACAGTCCCAGCGTAAACACTTTATTCTCGTTTTTCGGATCCACGCGGATCTGGCCGAAAACCCATCCGTAAGTTCCCGAATGCCCTTCCATGAAACGTTTTGTTTCCGGAGTTAATCCGCTGACCTGTTTCCAGTTTGCGCCTTTATCATCGGAACGGTAAACCGTTGCACCCTTGATTGTGCCAGTTTTCTGGCGTCCGTAAGAATCCATCTCGCCTTCTCTGGCTTCACGGGCCATTTCATAGTTATCCAACAATGCATAGATCACGTTCGGATTTGAAGCGGAAGCGGCAATGCCGATCCTGCCGCGGCGGTTGGGTTCCGGAAGTCCCTGATTGATCTGAACCCAGGTTTTTCCGGCGTCGGTGGATTTCCAGATAGCGCTTCCGGAATAATTATCCTTGGTGCGCGGATCGTTCCATTTTTCCCTGATCCTCTGCCAGGTGGCAGCATAAATAATATCAGGATCGGATGGATCGAAAATGAGGTCATACGCTCCAGTCATATCGTTGACGAAAAGTATTTTATTCCAGCTCAAACCTCCGTCGGTTGTTTTATATACTCCCCGTTCGGGATTGGTGGTCCATTCATGGCCGCCGGCTGCAACATACACGATTCGGCTGTCGGAGGGATGAATCAGAATCCTGGCGATCGTGTGGGTATCCTCAAGTCCCAGGTTTTTCCAGGTTTTCCCTCCATCGGTGGTTTTATAGATCCCGCATCCGGCCATGCTGCTCCGGAATATATTGGCTTCACCCGTGCCGACCCACACTGATTCAGGGTCCTTGGGATCGATGGCCAGGTCGCCGATATCTGTGGTCACCTGTTTTTCGAAAACCGGTATCCAGGTGGTTCCTTCGTTTTCAGATTTCCAAACTCCACCCGAGGCGGTGGCCACCCAAATGGTCAGTGATTTTCCCGGAACCCTGACGGCCTCAACATCTGTGGCCCTTCCACTCACATTGATGGGTCCGAGATACTGCCAGTGCAGTGATTTATAGGCGGATTGATCCATCAGATCGATCTGTTGATTATACCGCTCGATCCGGTCGGCACCTTTGGTGAGGGGTTGCTTGCCGGAGATCTGGGATTGCACGGACAAACCGGTCATCAGGAATATCAGCAGAATCATGATGCGGAAGAAGGAAGGTTTCATGTTTGGATTAGATTTAGATTAAGAAGTACTTAAAGTGCCTGGAGTACTATGAGTACCTGGAGTACCTCTGGTACTTTGAATGCTTGAAGTGACTAAAGTAATGAATGTAGATGAGGTTGGTTATGTTGAAGGGCAGAAATTTGAGGGGTTGTTTGTGAGGGATTAAACAAAACTTTCGGTAATTTGTCATGGACTGTCATAACTGAGAAAGGACCATTCATGTTACCGGCTAATTTAAAAAGTGTGAGGGTCGAGTCGATCCGGGAGATGGCACCGCAGGTTTTTATCATCGAGTTCAAGAAGTTTTTTAATTTTGAAGCCGGTCAGATCATTTCATTATCCTTATCTGAACATTTAGAACCCCGGATGTATTCGATTGCCAGCGGCGAGCGGGACAATAATATCCAGGTATTGTTCAATGTGGTGAATGACGGGCATTTAACACCTGCGCTATCGTGTCTGAAGCCAGGTGATGCCATTTGGAGTTCGCCCGGTTTCGGCAAGTTTACCGGAACATGCGGGGAGGCCTGGTGGATCGCTCAGGGCACGGGAATCGCCCCGTTTGCTTCCATGTTCCGCTCAGGCCAGTCGGCCAGTAAAACTTTGATCCACGGTGGCCGTCATGCCGACTCGTTTTACTTTTCAGATGAATTCGGACCGGTGCTGAATGATCACTATGTTAAATGTTGTACAAAAGAGGATTTACCCGGGGGATTTCGCGGCCGGGTAACAGATTACCTGGAGCAGCTTTCCGCATTGTCGCCGGATCCATTATATTACCTTTGCGGCAGTTCGGAAATGGTGGTGGAAAGCCGCGATATCCTGATTAAGAGGGGAGTGCCGTTCAGGAAGATCGTTGGAGAGATCTATTTTTAAGAGAAGTAAAAATGTAGAGATTCGAATGCAGAATTCTGAATGCTGAGGTCTGAGATTCAAGTGTGGTGAGAAAATAGTTATGGAAGAGATGGTTAAAGAACGGTTGTTTGGGAAGGTTCCGGAGGAAGTGGCGGAGATCTGCCGCGAACTGGAGATGCCCGGGTACGCAGCGGCTCAGATCGTGGACTGGCTGTATAAAAAGCGGATCCTGTCGATCGATGATATGACCAATCTGGCTGTCCGGTACCGCGATCAGCTGAAAGAAAAATACGAAGTCAGACTGTATCCCCCGTCCAAAGTGGAAGTATCAGCCGACGGCACGAAGAAATACCTGTATCAGTCGGGAAATAAAAAATTTGTTGAATCGGCCTATATACCTGACGGTGACCGGGCTACGCTCTGTGTTTCATCGCAGGTCGGCTGCAAGATGGGTTGCCTGTTCTGCATGACCGGCAAACAGGGATTTCAGGGAAATCTTACGGCTGGGGAAATCGTCAATCAAATACATAGCCTTCCCGAAAGGGATCAACTGACCAGCGTGGTATACATGGGGATGGGCGAACCATTTGATAATCTGGAGAATGTATTGCGCAGTATTGAGATATTGACAGCTGAATGGGGTTATGCCTGGAGCCCAAGAAGGATCACCGTCTCCACGATAGGGATTATTCCGGCCATGCAGGCATTCCTTGAGCGCTCCCAGGCCAATCTTGCTGTCAGCCTCCATACGCCTTTTGAGGAGGAGCGCAAGATGCTGATGCCGGTGGAACAAGTTTATCCGTTACCTGAGGTGCTTAAAACAGTCCGTTCCTGGGATTTTGGCCGCCAGCGAAGGATATCTTTTGAATATATCCTGTTTAAAAACCTGAATGATACGCCCCGCCACGTTAAGGAACTGGCCCGGTTACTGAACGGGTTGCGCTGCCGGATCAACCTCATCCGTTTTCACCCGATTCCGGATACTCCGTTGGAAGCGTCGGATGATCAGGCAGTTCAGGTTTTTAAAGATGCCCTGAACCAGAAAGGTATTCTTACCACGATCAGAGCATCCAGAGGAGAGGATATTTGGGCTGCGTGCGGTCTGTTGTCCACCCGGGAAATGACTCGTAAATAAGCATACTTTTAACACAAGATACTAACTAGCTGATGATTCCAAGAATATTGCTCGACACCGCACCCATACCCGGTTCAGATAAGGAGCTTCGCCTGTATCAGCATGCCCGGGATTTTTCGATCGATATTTCGGGAGAGGGGGAGCTGATGAGTTCACGGGTGCATGGTTCGGAGGAATCATTAGCCGAATTGTCGTGCAGCCGGATAGCCGGGCGCCTGCATCCTCGGGTTTTAATAGGTGGGTTAGGCATGGGATTTACCCTTGCTGCCGCACTCAGGCATCTTGGACCGGGTGCTGAACTGGTTGTGGCCGAGCTGGTACCTAAAGTAGTGGAATGGAACCGGGGCCCGCTTGGCGCCGAGGCCGGTCATCCGCTTCTCGACAGCCGGGTCACCGTTCAGGAAATGGATGTGGCAAAAATCCTAAAGAAAGAAAAACAAGCATTCGACGCCATTTTGCTGGATGTAGATAATGGTCCGAACGGGTTAACCCATACCGGCAATAATTGGTTGTACTCGGCTGCCGGATTGGATGCCTCCTATTCTGCTCTTAAACCCCGCGGCATCCTGGCTGTTTGGTCGGCGGGACCGGATGTGCGGTTTTCCAAGCGACTGCGTCAGTCCGGATTTAAGGTGGAAGAAATACAAGTGCATGCACATGGCAAAAAGGGAGGGAAATGCCTTATCTGGCTGGCTGAACCTCTACACCCGTCCACCGTTCATCGTCCACCGTCCATCGTCCACCGTCCACCGTATTCTTAATTGATGATCGAAATCAATTTCACCGTCACCTCTCCATTGAACAATGAAGTCTTTATGAATATTAGAACAAGATAATCTGGCGACATTAAAATCGCTGACCTTTCACAAACCGAATGGGTCAGCAGTTCGGGTCTCCGGGTACTGTTGGTCACGGCAAAAAAAATAGTCCCATCAGGGGGTAAATTTATTCTTTGCCAGGTCACCAGGGTTGCCAGTGCAGTATTGTGATTCATTTCCGAAAGTTTAATATTCCGGGAATCGGCAAACAAGCTACCCTTAAAAGGATTCTGGAAAGAATGGAAACTATTCAGAAATGAATTTCTCCGGACTTGGATTGATGAATAATTCCGTTTCTTTACAGCCATCATGGCATTAAACATCGCATCGTTGAATTCAGGCAGCAATGGAAATTGCTACTATATAGGCAATTACAGTGAAGCTGTACTGATTGATGCCGGCCTGTCGTGTCGTGAAACTGAGATGAGGATGGCACGTATCGGACTGTACATCAAAAAGGTGAAGGCCATATTTATTTCACACGAACATACCGATCATACCCGGGGGGTTGAAGTCCTGTCGCGCCGTCATAAGATACCTGTTTACCTTACCGGGCGGACTCTTCAGAACAGCCGCCTGCAGCTGGAACCAGACCTGGTAAGGTCGTTCGATTCTTATAATCCGGTCATCATCGGAAGTTTGCTGGTCAATCCGTTTCCGAAACTGCATGATGCTGCCGAACCCCATAGTTTCATCATCTCTGATGGTTCAACCAACATTGGAGTTCTTACGGATATCGGAAAAGCATGCGAACATGTCATCCATAATTTCCGCCAGTGTCATGCTGCTTTTTTAGAAGCCAATTATGATGAGGTGATGCTTGATGAAGGTCGCTATCCGCCATTTCTGAAGCAACGGATAAAAAGTGATCACGGCCATTTATCCAACCGGCAGGCTTTTGAACTGTTCGCCACACATCGGCCGGTAACCCTTTCACACCTTCTGTTATCCCACCTGTCGCAGGATAATAATGATCCCGGGCGCGTACTTGATCTGTTCAGCAAAGCGGCGGGGAACACGCATATCTCGATTGCTTCACGGCATCAGGAAACGGAAGTTTTTACCATTACGGGCGACGGTGCAGCTAATCTGCTGGATTTTCAGGTGAACCCAACCTGGGTGCCTCAGCAGATGACACTGTTTTAATTCAATACGGAATATTGCTATGTTTACCAAACCTGTGAATCTGTCAGCCAACCATTAACTTTCACCCAGAGAATTTATCAGGAGGTTTTTAGTGATTTATTTATTTACCGGGGTAAATCAGTTACCTGACCATTTCATCGATACCTGCAATACTTTCCTTCCCGAATGGCGAAGGGACCAGATGATGGGTTTTCGCTTTCCTGCCGACCGGAAACTCTGCGCATCTGGATACCTGATGCTGGTTTATGCCCTGAAGAATGAAGACCTGTTCCATGAATTGCCGGTTTTCGGATTTAATCCATTCGGCAAACCTTGTCTGATCAATTACCCCGGCATCCATTTCAATCTGAGTCATTGCCCGGATACCGTGGTGTGTGCCCTTTCAAGCAGCGAGATCGGAATAGATGTAGAAAGCGTATCTGAATATGACGATGAACTGGCCCTCGCCATCTGCTCCGGCCAGGAATACCGCCGGTTGACAGCCTTTACGGAAAAGGAAGTCAGAGCCCGGGAATTGACCCGCCTTTGGACCCGCAAGGAGAGCGTGGTGAAATGGCTCGGGACAGGATTAACCAGCGATCCTAAAGAAATAGCGCAGGAAGATTATCAGGACACCTCTGCCCACGGTTATCAAATCTCAAGCTATTATAATAGCGCCGGTAGGTTTTCCCTCTCGGTGTGCCAAACAAAAACCAGAACTAACGTCTTTAAAAATGAAGTACTATCCCCTCTCCGACAGCCAGACAGCTATGTATTACGAATGGGAAAAGGATAAATCACTCACGCAATACAATATCAGTTTTGTTTACGACTTCCCTGCCACCATCGACCCCAGCCGGTTAATTAATGCCTTCAAAGCGGTGCTTGAGGCCCATCCGGCCATAAAACTCCGGATCAAGCTGATCGGTGAGGAGGTGGTTCAGTTTTTCAGGGAAGAAGATCCGGTGGAGATTAGTTTAACGAAAGTATCAGAAACAGAATTTCCCCCAATAGTCGAAAAATTTATCCGCCCTTTTGATTTGCTGGCTTCTCCCTTGTATCGCTTTGAATTGTATCAGACTGAAAAACAGCTTTATGCACTTGTCGATTTTCACCACATCAATTTTGACGGGTTATCCAGTGCGATTTTCAACCGTGATCTTGCCCTGGCTTATGAAGGCATTAAACTGGCCGGGGAAAATATAACGGGATGCGAATTTGCCGAATTGGAACAGAGCCGCAAAGGTGACGCGGAATACATTGATCAGGAGGCTTATTATGAGAAAAAATTAAGCGGAGTGAGTATGACGCGGCTTCCATCCCTTAATAATCAGGAGTCGGAAGTCGGATACATGCAGCTAACTTCGGAATTTATCGGCCAGGGACCGGTCAATGATTTTTGCACGAAGTACAAAATTTCGCCGAATAACCTGTTTGCCGCTGCACTTGGAATATGCCTTAACCGGTTTACCCGTGAGCAGGACATTGCTTTCTGCACGGCTCACCACGGCCGGCTTGATGAGAAGCTTTCCAACAGCATCGGCATGTACGTTAAAACCCTCCCCGTAGTCATGAATATCTCCCCCGATCTGACAGTGATCGACCTGCTGAATGCCATCCGTTCTGACATGAAAGTTCTGTGGACCCGGCAGGCATTTCCGTTTTCCGACATGTCGGAAAAATTCGGGGCTTCCATGGAGATCATGTACACCTATCAAAAAGGGTTTGCCGAGTATTTTGATATGGAAGGCCAACGTGCCTACAACCGTTTTATCCGGTCGGTGAGAACTACAGACAAGTTGATCATCTATATCTTCCAGACTCCGGGGGATTACGAAATCAAGGTCGAATACAACGACAGTTTGTATGACCTTGAATATATACAATCCTTTGCCTTTGCTCTTAAAAACACCGTATTGACCATCCTGGCAGGTGAAAATGCACGGTGCGCCGATGTATCCGTCCTTTCGCAGGATCAGGAAACTGAGGTGCTGAAAGTTTCAACCGGAAGAGTCGTGGACCACGACCGCTCTTTGTCATTGATCGACCTGTTCAGGTCGCAGGTCTGTAAAACTCCTGATAATATCGCGGTAGTTTTTCAGGATAGAAGGCTGACCTACAAGGAGCTGGACCGGATCACCGACAGGCTTGCGAAAAAACTGAGAGCCTCTGGCGTGGAAAAGGAAACAGTGGTCGGGGTCATGATCGACCGCAGCGAATACATGGTCATCTATCCCCTGGCGGTTATGAAGGCCGGGGGTGCTTATATGCCCCTCGACTATACCCTCCCTTCCGACCGGCTGAGTTTCATGGTTCAGGATGCCGGTGCGCGACACATCCTGTCTGAAGGTTCACGGGTGTCTGAAGGCTTGCCCGATTTTACAGGTATGGTGATGAACAGGGAGGAAATTCCACTGATGGAAATCGATGAGAAAATCATCCTTCCTCAGCCGGTTCCGGAAGATATGTTCGTGTTGCTGTATACCTCAGGTTCCACGGGAACGCCCAAAGGCTGTATCCTCGAGCACCGGAATATTGTCAATTTCTGCAATTGGTGGGTGAATGAAACAGCCATTACCGCTAAGGATAAAGGGACGGCTTATGCCAACTTTGGTTTTGACGCGCATATGATTGACATCTATCCAATGATTACCGCCGGAGCATCGGTATATATCCTTCCTTCGGACATGAGAATGGACCTGCTCCGGATAAACCGGTATATGGAGGAAAACGGCCTGACGATTGCCTTTATGACCACCCAGATCGGACGCCAATTTGCCGAGGATATTGAAAACCATTCCCTGCGACTGCTCTCAGTTGGGGGAGAACGCCTGTTGCCGACAAAAAAGCCACCCTATCTTTTTTACAATATTTACGGACCTACAGAGTGCACGATTTGTTCGACATTTTACACCATCGATCGGGATTATGACAGTCCGGTTATCGGTCACTCCCTTACCAATGTCTCCAATTATATCCTCGATCAGAACCAGCAGCTTCTGCCCTTGGGTGTGGCCGGAGAGCTGTGCATTGGCGGCGAGGCGGTGGGCAGGGGTTATCTCAACCGCGATGACCTTAACCGTGAGAAATTTGTCGACTGGCGGGGAATGAAACTGTATCGCTCGGGCGATCTGGCTCGCTACAATCACGAAGGGGAGATTGAATATATCGGAAGGCTCGATAACCAGGTTAAACTCCGCGGATTGAGGATCGAACTTGGGGAGATTGAGAGTGTCATGTGCGCCTGCGAGGGTGTAACGTCGGCCGTGGTGGATGTGAAAGAGATCGGAGGGGTCCAGCATCTGTGCGGCTACTTTACGGCTAAAACACCTGTTGATCCGGAGATGCTCAAAGATCACCTCAGAACCCGGCTGGCTGAATTCATGGTGCCTGACACCATGACGCACATGGAAAGACTGCCCTTCAACAATAATGGCAAGGTCAATCGCAAGCTCTTGCCTGTTCCCAGGGTGGAGGTTGAACAATATACGGCTCCGCAAACCCTGACGGAACAGATTTTGTTCGATGTCATAGCTGAAATGCTTGGCAATAAGTATTTTGGCATTAACACCAATCTCTTTTCTCTGGGATTGACTTCAATCCTGGCCATTAAATTTTCTGTAACCCTGCAGAAAAAGCATGGGATCACTATCCAGACAAAAGATATCCTTAAGCTCCGGACCATTGAGCATTTGGCTGAAATAGCCACCAAAACGGAAACCGAAACCTCTGGAGGTCGGGATACCCTAGCAGATAAGCGGGATTACTATTTGTTGTCGGAGAATCAGATGGGGCTTTATTATGACTGGGAAAAGAACCGGGAGGCACTGCAATACAATATCGCTGCCTGTTTGCGCTTTTCCGACCAGGTTGATGTCGAAAGATTGAAAGATTCAATTTCTGCCGTGATGGAGGCGCATCCTTATTTGAAAACCACCCTTGACATGAAAGGGAGTCAGATTGTCCAGGTACGCCGTGATAAAATGCCCGTGGAGATCACAGTATTGAAAACTGATGAGGGGCAAATGCAGGAAAACCTGACGTGGTTTGTCAGACCCTTCAATCTTTTTGGAGATACCCTGTACCGGTTTGTCATTTACCAGACCGAAAGTCACGCTTATTTTCTTTTCGATATCCACCATATCATTTTCGATGGGATTTCCATGAACATCTTCCTGAATGATCTGAAAGAAGCATTCGAGGGCAGATTGGTCCAACCGGAAGGTTTTACGGCGTTTGACCATGCCCTGGAGGAGGACCTGCTGATCCGGTCGGAAAAATTCCGGGAGGCGGAAGCTTATTTCGACCAGCTGATTGGAAAGTCGGTGCTTACAGTTTTTCCTTCAGTTTCGCAAGGTAATGGGGAAGGCAAAGCCGCCAGTTTCAACCGGACCATTCCAAAAGGAATGATCCCTGAATTCTGCCGGCAAAATTCTATTACGGAAAACAACTTCTTCCTATCGGTTTTATGTCTGATAATCAGCCGGTATACAAGGGAAAATCAGATTGCGGTAACCACCGTTTCAAGTGGTCGTGCCGACAACCGGTTATCGAACCTGATGGGAATGTTTGTCAGGACGCTCCCGGTAGTCGCAGAATTCAAGAATCAAAGCTGGATCGATTTTGTCCGTGGACTGCAGGAACAGGTTTTTGAAACCATGGAACGGGAGATCTATCCGTTTACCAAAATGGCTGAAAAATACGGATTGAAGCCTGAAATCAATTTTGCTTACGAGGGTGGGGTGGATACGGATCTTCATCTCGGAACCGAACTGGCGAGTCTGGATTTCCTGAATCTCGATACGGTCAAGTTCCCTTTCAGTGTGATGATATTTCCCGAAGCCGAGGGATATGATGTCAAGTTTGAATTTGATCAGTCGTTGTATACGCGGCCGGAAGTTGACCTGTTTGCTACCCTTTTCACCGAAACGTCAGATCAGTTATCTGCCGGCCCGGACAGGCCTGTTCCTGAGATCTGCCTGGTCATCGGGGCCCTTCAGGATAAAGTGATTAAGGTTTCGGCCGGACAGATTGTGCAAATCGATCCTGTACTGACCTTGCCTGATCTTTTTAAGGAACAGGTTCGAAAGAGTCCCGACAACACGGCGGTTGTTTTTCAGGAGGTAACGCTCACTTACCGTGAGCTGGATCAGTTGACCGACAGGATCGCAAAGAAATTGCATAGCTCAGGTGTTCAGAGGGATGCTGTGGTTGGGGTATTGATCGATCGAAGCGAATGGATGGTGATCTATCCGCTGGCGGTGATGAAAGCAGGCGGCGCCTATATGCCGCTTGATATTTCTATGCCGTCCGACCGGTTATCCTTCATGGTGCAGGATGCCGGGGCGAAACACATACTTTCCGAAGGTTCAAGGGTTCATGATTTGTTGCCGGATTTTGAGGGAATGGTCATCAAAACTGAGGATATGCCTTCCATCCAGGTTGATTCCGGAATGGTTCTTCCGAAAATCAAGCCGGAGGATATGTTTGTTTTGCTGTACACTTCAGGTTCCACGGGAACTCCCAAAGGTTGCATGCTTGAGCACCGGAATATTGTCAATTTCTGCAGATGGTGGGTGGGTGAAACCGCAATCACCCATAAAGATAAAGGGACGGCTTATGCCAACTTTGCCTTTGATGCACATATGATTGACATTTATCCGATGATTACCACGGGAGCGTCCGTTTACATCCTGCCTTCCAATATGAGGAT
>Ga0172379_10002372_pt1 | contig 33514 bp, 15 predicted proteins | sample GrowelOW334metaG_FD_119756 | JGI IMG/M metagenome (GOLD analysis project Ga0172379, IMG submission 119756) | Groundwater microbial communities from an aquifer near a municipal landfill in Southern Ontario, Canada - Groundwater well OW334 metaG | ecosystem: Environmental > Aquatic > Deep...
CATTGGCGACAGGGAAGTAATAGCGGTAGATGGTTCGGCAAATAATCTGATAGAAAGCAATAAGTTTGAATACACCAAAAAGGGCGGAATTTACCTTTACAGAAACTGCGGAGAAGGAGGAACCGTAAGGCATCAGGCTCCACAATACAACACGATCCGACATAACACATTTGATCTGAAATATCTTACGTGGGGAAATTACGGTATTTGGCTTGCATCAAGGAATGGTAACCGTTCGTATTGCGACAATGATGACGGATATGATTTCGGCAGCAGTATTGACGACAGAGATTATGCCGATTTTAATACCCTGGAATCAAATATTTTTACAGGGAAATCGGTAAGGGAAATCAGGGATGATGGCAGAGATAATCTTATAAAGTAACAATATCTTCTGTCAGTTCTTCCTTATTTTAATAACGGGATAATCTTATCCTGATTATCTTTCACTTTAATATTTATTTTGTCAGGAGCATTGCAATCAATATTGAAATCAAGCGGGACGATCCGTGTTCTTCTGGGAGAAACTGTTTGACTTGAATAATGAACATGATATACATAATAAGGATCTTTGTTTTTATCAAAAAATAAATCCCCGTGACCCGATCCATTCTCTCCAACAATCGAACGATGAATAATTGGGTTGTTCTGATTTTTAGTCCATGGTCCATAAGGTGATGTTGCTGTTGCATATCCTACAGCATAATCAATGCTTTGGAAATGATTAGCAGAATAAAACAGGTAGTATTTACCATTCATTTTTATGACAGTCGGACCTTCCATAATAGGATTTGATACATATGCAGGAGTTTTTTCCCACGCTTGTGTGTTAGTAAAACATCGTTTAAGCGTTGAGGATTTAATTTTTCCTGTCGCAAAATCAAACTCAGCAACCCAAATAAAATTTCCATTGTTGAAGCGTACATGATACAGATAATATTTACCATCATCATCTTTGAAAAGATATGAATCGATATTTTTCGCTGATGGGTCAATCTGGCTAATAATGTTTTGCGTGTACGGGCCTGTTAAAGTTGATGAAGATGCAATTGCTACATATTCATTAGCAGTATAAGTCAGGTAGTACTGATTGTTTTCTTTCAGTATTTGGGGCGCCCAAAAACCATCAGTTCCATAAACATTTTCTCCTGGAACCAGAATCATTTTATTCTGTCCATCCGAACCGGCAGGAACCGACCAGGTTTTCAGGTCGGTCGATTCTAAAACGGAAAATCCTTTGGGTGATTGATTTCTTGTACCCGAGAGATAATACTTACCATTTTCGAAATAAATGGTAGGGTCAGCAAAAAATATTTGACTTCCACTGCTTGTTTGAGCGGATAATCTATTATTATAAGAATATATTCCCACCACATAAAGAAGAACGATTATTATTTTTCTCATTGATTGATGTGTTTTATTATTGTATTTAATTTATTGACTATATTTTGATAAGTAGTTTTTTGTAAACACTATTTTGTATCTGAATGTTAACAATATAGACTCCAGTATTCAAATCGTTTATATTTATTTCATCATCAGGAGAAATATCTGATTTAATTTTAATTCCGCTTAAAGTGAATATTTCAATATTGGAAGCTTTATCAGATGTGATAATTTTGAAAGAAGACTTTGCCGGATTGGGGTAAATATTTATACCTTCGTTAACCGGATTCTCATTCAGATTTGTCGAACCCGAATCGTATTCATATGCCCCTATATCCTTTACTGAACCGTAAACAGCAACGCCTCTAACATCATCTGCCGGAACAACATTCGGGTCGCCATAGTTGCTTATCCCGAAATTGATGGCTTTAGAACCGGAATTAAGTGTAAGATATGGAACTGTAAATACAGTTTCCGTTGAATTGTCGGTGAGTGCCGGGTTGATGTTAAAATCCTCTCTCCAGCCGACCAGATTTTTGTTAGCTACCGAGTCTGTTCTGAAAAATGAACTATTAATAAATGAAGTAGTTATGCTACCTCCTATCAGGTTATTACTGCCTTTTAATTTTTCATTAGTCGTTTGGTTTGTGCCAAAAATATCCCCCGAAAATGCAGAGCTAAGCGGAACAATCAGATTGTTTACCATGATCGCATTTTCATATCTGGTTCCATTCAGCATCATCGTGTTCCTGGAGCTTGTCCCGGCTGAACTATTATTTAGAAATGTACAATTTATAATTTTAAAATTCATTAAATGAAAAGTTGCCGTAGTTCCTGAAGTTAAATTGAGTGCTCCTCCTGTTGTTCCTGTATTTGTCGCCTTGTTGTTGAGGAAGGTGCAGTTAACGAAGTTTACATAAGAGTTTGGGGAAGTTTCAAGCCGTGCACCCACATTATTAAAGAAAAGAGCCCCTCCTGAAAGGTATGCTTCATTTCCTTCGAAAGTAGTATTGGTAAAGGATGCAAAAAGTCCGTTCGTTGAAGCTACTGTAGCTAAAGTAACAGCTCCTCCTTGTGGATTGTTAGTCCCCACTTTCAACACTTTGTTATTCATAAAAAAGCAGTCCGTTACGGTAAGTTGATTTCCGTTAAAGAAGAATGCCCCTCCATTTGATGTGGCTGCACCAGAATTAATGGTGTTGTTTTCAAAAACAACCCTTTCGAGGGTAAGGTTATTATTCGTATTTCCGGTTCGGGAAAAATAAATTGCTGCTCCTTGCTGGTTAGTTACCGTGGCATCTTTTAATGTCAGGTTACGAATTGTTAAGTTGTTGGATGAGGTTAAGTAAGAATCTGAAGTATTAATGATCCTGCCTTCACCATCCCTTTTAATGATGGTAGTTTTAGCTGATTCGCCTCTGATTACCAAATTCGGACAAGGATTGCTTAATGTTACTGAAGCTCCTGACTCGATGTATGTACCTGCTGCCAAAATGATCTCAGCAATCTCTCCATTACTGTTGTTGACTATTTCAATAGCTTTTGTGAATGTTTTAAAAGGAGTAGAATCAGTCAGTCCGTCGTTAGTGTCGTTTCCTCCCGTACTTACGTAGACCGCCTTTTGCTCAATCGCGATATCATCAAGGGTGTAGATCGCGTTTTCGCTTTCTCGTATATAAAGTACTTTACCATTTAACCGACGAAGACTGTGAATTTTATCTCCGGGCTGTACAGCATCAACTAATACCGGGGAACTTGTTATATCAGTCAATTGATAAATCCCGCTGATTCCGGTAAAAAACAAGTTATTTGCCACTACCTCAGCTTCTGTATTTTCAGATAAGGCAATTGAAGTCCCATGAGGATATTGTATGGTAGATGAAGTGCTACCGTCAGTATAAAACAAACGATAAGTCCCTCCTCCCGGGTTTCCTCTGAAAAACAACCTGTCACCGATGATGCCCATCCCCGAAAAATCACAATCAGCACTACCTGGATTAATTTCTTTCAGAAAAGTTGTCGTATTTGAATTTATATCCCAGCAGAACAGTTCATTACCAGAGTTATCATTCAAGAACGCGCTATAAATTACTTTTTCGCCTAATAAAAAAGGGTTACTGGCTTCTGTGCCGTATTTTCCGGAGGAAACCAATCTTTTTGTTTCCAGTGTGCTGGCATTGACTGACCAGGGTACTCCGATTTCCCCGGATTCATCCGCTGTAAAGAATAATTGCTGATCTTTACAATTGATTATCCATGAAGGATTCGAGGAATTTGTTGTTCCAGAGAGAGTCCCTGTTGTGTTGTTAATATCTTGTATCAGATTCGTGCCTTCGGAACTTCCGTCGGTAGCCCAGAGTTCAAATCCTTTGGTTTCTTCTTTATCATTTGCCTTTAAGAATATCTTATTTCCTGATTTCACCAAATGTAATCCATTCTTTTCTTGAATACTTCCGGGAACATCAACACTTATAGATTTCAGTAATTGAGTCCCGTTTTGGGTTCCATCAGAAATCCATAACCAATATTGACCCATAGCACCTACAGATTCACTTTCGCAATCTCTGGCTGCAAAAATAAACTGACTTTCACTAATTTGCCTGAACATCGCTGGCCTTGATTTCCCGGGGTGCAAATCTTTAATCATAAATGTTCCGGTCACGGTACCATCCGATATCCAGGGTTCATATCCCGATGAATCATCTCCTCTGGACTGAAAGACCACTTTGTTACCAAAAGCTGTCAGTTGTTTTATGCCTGAACCATAAGTTCCCGGGTAAATATCTTTTACCATTTTTGTTCCTGCTAAGGTCCCATCGGATACCCACAATTCATCTCCATACGTCGGATGATTAGCTATAAAGAATAACTTTTGTCCGGTTTGCTCATTACCAGTTACTACAAAATGCTGATTGTTATATGTTGTTATGACATTATCGAAAACTACATTAACTCCTATAGGGCTTATTCTTTGAGGAGTAAATGCATTTGCCCTGAATATATTTGAAGAGCAGAAAATTATCCCCATAACGAGTAATATGAAATAGATTTTATGATTCATTGTATTCAATATTTATAAGTTGGGAACATCCAGTTGTCATTAGGGAAATTTAACTCTTTTGCTCCAATACGATTTTTTATTTCATTTAATTTCTGAAGCATTGATGATTTAATTTCAGGATTGCAACCGCTTACATCCTGCATTTCTGTTCTGTCTTTATCAAGGTTGAATAATTGCCAGTCTGGCTCAGCTCTTTCTTTAACGAGCTTCCAATCGCCTTCGCGTAGCGCATAATTATTCTCGTGTTCCCAGAATATCGGTTTTCCTCTTTCAACTGGGTTGCCGGTTATTATTGGTAGCATACTAACTCCTTCAAAGGGGGGGATTGGATTGCCTCTGTAAGTTGCAGGGTAAGTTGCCCCGCTCAATTCAATTAATGTTGGCATTATATCGATTACATGAGCGGGTTTCTGTGTTATTGAACCTTTGAGGTGATCCGGAATGCCTGCCGGATAGCTAACCACACATGAAGTGGCAATACCGCCTTCGTGTTTATGATGTTTATAGAGAAAAAAAGGTGTATTTGTCTGCTCAGCCCAGGCATGTCCAATCCAGATGTCAGATGCATGATCCCCCGGGTTAGTGCCGGTATATTTCCCTAATGTTCCGCCTTCCGCGTTACCGCCATTATCAGAAAGCAAAATAATGAAAGTGTTATCGTAAACTCCTTTAGCTTTTAATTCATCAACAAGTCGTCCTATATTTTGGTCGAGACGGTCGATAACTGCAGCATAAATAGCCATAATATGATCCGATTTGTCTTGTTGTTCCTGAGTGAGGCTTTTCCATAAAGGAATTTTAGGATTTCTTGGGGTTAAAGGAAATGGTTTTCCAAATAGATTCATTTCCATTTGTCGTTTATATCTTTCCATTCTGAGGACATCCCATCCTTTTTTGAATTTTCCGCGCCATTTGTCAATATCTTCCTGAGGTGCTTGTAAAGGGAAATGTGCAGCATTATGTGCCAGATAAATGGCAAATGGTTTTTCAAGAGTGATGCCTTGATTAACATATTTGATGGCAAAATCTGTCCACAAATCTGTTGAATACCAGTTTGTCGGTAATCTGCTATCGTTTCTGTTGACTGTTACACCATTGATTAATACCTTAGTTCCCATGTTTTCAGGGAAGTAAAACCCACCTTCAGATCCGCTGATTGACTCTGTAAAGCCTCTGGTATGTGCTTTTGTTTGGCCTCCCAGATGCCATTTTCCTGCAAATGCAGTAAAATAACCATGGTCTCTCAATACTTCAGCAAATGTAACACATTTATTGTTCAGATAGCCCTGATAAGCCTCTCCACCTGCTTCAAAATAAGTATCGGTTGACATATGTCCCACACCTGTTTGGTGAGGATAAAGCCCCGTAAGCAAAGAAGCGCGCGTGGGACAACTACGGGCACCGTTATACATTTGTGTAAAGCGAATACCCTTGGCAGCCAGCCTGTCGATATTAGGAGTGGGGATTTCGCCGCCAAAGCAACTAAAATCAGAGTAACCTACATCATCTACCAGTATTACGATAAAGTTGGGTTGTGCCGCCTGAAGTACAATTGCGCTACCAGTGTAAGCAGCACCTAAAATAAGAGGGAGTTTGATTTTCATGGTAGAAAAATATTATTTAGAACAAACGGATGAACACCAACATTAATTATCACTTCAGGATAAATAATGTTGGTGTTCCTGCATGCCGGATTATAATTTTACAAATGACTTTGTAAATGTACCGGTTTCCGTGTAAACATGTATCAGGTACATGCCTTTTGTCAATCCGGAAATATCCATTCCTCCCTGTGGGTTTTCGAAACTTTGTATTTTCATCCCGTTGAGGGTGAAGATCTCAGCTTTTAAAACTTCTTTAGCATTTAAAAACAGGACTGATTGAACCGGATTTGGATAAAGTATTATCTGGTCATTTGCAGAAGTAATAGTTGTCGCAGTTGAAGGAGAATTAAATTCAAAAGCGCCCAGATCTTTTCCAGCACCGTATGCTGCAACACCCCTAACATCAGTTGCCGGAACAACATTCGGGTCACCATAGCTGCTTACTCCGAAATTGATGGCTTTAGAACCCGAATTAAGTGCCAGATAAGGAACCGCAAATACGCTTTCCGTTGAGTTGTCGGTGAGTGTCGAATTGATGTAGAAATCCTCTCTCCAGCCGATCAAATTGTTATTGGCAACAGAATCAGTTCTGAAATAAGAACTGGTGATATAGGTAGTGTTGATACTTCCACCTATCAGGTTATTACTCCCTTTTAATTTTTCACCTGTCGGTTGGTTTCCCCCAAAAACTTCGCCGGAAGATGCAGAGCTGAGCGGAACCATCAAATTGTTTACCATGATCGCATTTTCATATCTGGTTCCATTCAGCATCATCGTGTTTCTGGAGCTTGTCCCGGCTGAACTGTTGTTCAGGAATGTACAATTGATAAGTTTGTAGTCCATTAAATGAAAGGTTGCTGTAGCTCCGGAAGTTAAATTGAGTGCTCCACCTGTTGTTCCTGTATTTGTCGCCTTGTTGTTTAGGAAGGTGCAGTTAAGAAAGTTTACATAAGAGTTAGGGGAAGTCTCAAGTCGTGCACCCACATTATTAAAGAAAAGTGCCCCTCCTGAAAGGTATGCTTCATTTCCTTCGAAAGTAGTATTGGTAAAGGATGCAAAAAGTCCGTTTGTTGAAGCTACTGTAGCTAAAGTAACAGCCCCGCCTTGTGGATTGTTTGTCCCCACTTTCAACACTTTGTTGTTTTTAAAATAGCAGTCCGTAACGGTAAGTTGATTTCCGTTAAAGAAGAATGCCCCTCCATTTGATGTGGCAGCTCCTGAATTAATAGTATTGTTCTCAAAAATAACCCTTTCGAGGGTAAGGTTATTATTCATATTTCCGGTTCGGGAAAAATAAATTGCAGCTCCCTGTAAATTGGTTACTGTAGCATCTCTTAATGTTATATCTCTAATTGTCAGCGTATTGGATGAAGTGAGATAGGCGCTAAGCGTAGTAATGATTCTGCCATCACCAGTTCGTTTAATAATGGTTGTTTTTGCCGATTCGCCACTGATTCGTAAGCCCGGACAATTCGTCGTTGAAAGTTCTGCAGTAACCGTTTCCTCATAAGTTCCGGGAGCAAGTACAATCTCGGTAAAATTGGTACCGGCATTCGCAATAGAGACAGCAAAAGCAAAAGTTTTTACTGGCGTCACTTCAGACAAACCGTCGTTCAGGTCATTGCCGGTTGTGCTAACATAAACTGTATTTTGTGCTGTCAGGATGGTTGCCAGTCCCATTAAGCACATTCCCACGAAAGAAGTAATGATTTTTTTCATTGTAGTAAACTTAATTTGTTGATTTAAGAAATGTGAATTATATAAGAACAAAATTAAGGTGTATCTATTTAAACAAATAGGAGATTTGTCTGCAATATTCGGAAAAACGTACTTCGTTTTTGAAACCCTTTATCAATGCGTAATTGCAGCATTATTCATCTGGCGCAAAAAAGGTTATAGAATAATTTTACCATAAAATCAGATAAAAATACCAGAACAAAAACATTTATATTGCTAACTTTGACACCGGAGAGAAGGCTAATTTTGTAATGCGATGAGTCGGTTATGAAAGAAATTTAGGGGTAAATGAGTAAATTTGACAGGATTATAAAAAATCTGTAATGAAAAACACTATAACTTTTTTAATTTGTTTCCTTTTGGGCATAGGATTGAATCTGTATGGTCTTAGTGACAACATGCAATTCAGACACTTCACCATCAATGAAGGGCTTCCTTATAACCATGTAACAGTTATGAAGCAAGACAAAAAAGGATACATTTGGATTGGTACACGAAAAGGGCTATATAAATATGATGGTTACAATATTAATGCATTGCGAACCGATACTACCCCAATTTACGGAATTAACAGTTACGCTACCAGAGAAATATGTGCCACAAAACGAGGAGATATGTGGGTCATAATGAATGACATGTTATTCCGGTATGCTGCAGAGAGAGATATGTTGGAACATTTCTATATTGATGATAATTTGGTTTGGAGATTTGGAGAAAGTACTGATGGTCATTTTTTTTGTTTAACAGGGAGCGATATTTTTGTTCTGAATGATCAGGGGGATAAGTTTATTAAATTTACAGCAGGAAAACCTGCCAGCGACACTTCACGAATATATGAAATTGCTACTGATAATAATAATGGGCTTTGGACTATTGGTGATGAAGGACTTTCAAGAATAGATTTAAATAACAACAACATTGTTCAATACGATGTTAAACATTATTTTTCAAGAGGAAGAGTCATTAGGGTTAGAGAAATGCTGGTCGATTCTCAAAATAATTTGTGGATAGGAACTTTTGGGGATGGTGTGATTTTCTTAAACACTAAAACCGGTGAATTTAAACAAATGAGTGAACAAACCGGATACGATATTGCAATTATTCGTGCCATCGAAGAAGATGATAATCATCATTTGTGGATAGGGGGAGAAAACGGCTTGCGAGTGATTGATATAAGAACACAGAAAATAGTCAGATCGTTTAAACAAGATTATTACAAACCGCTTGGGATAAATGATGATGCGGTTTATTCAATCTTTAAGGACAAGGATAAAAACTTATGGTTTGGAACCTTTTTTGGGGGGATAAATATCTTATATTATGACCATCAGCAGGTTAACTATTATGCTCCCGGGAATTTTCAGCAGAATGTCAGTGGTAAAGCTGTCCGTCAGATGATTGAAGATGGAAATTATTTATGGATTGCTACAGAAGATGGAGGTTTTAATAAGTTTAACAAAAAAACTGGAGTTTTTTTACATACAAAACATATCAGTGGATCACGAACAGGACTCTCAAACAACAATGTCCATGCATTGATGAAGGACAGGGAGAATAACCTCTGGATTGGAAGTTTTGAAGGAGGAATCAATGTGATGAATCTGAGTACAAATAGAATTATACGCTTCAATACTGAAAATACACCTGTCTTGAAAAGCAATATGATTTTTTGTTTTGCACAGGATAAAGAAGGTATTATCTATATAGGGACGACTGGAGGCCTGAATATATATGACCCGGCACGTAAGATTTTTTATGATATCAATCATCCGATTTTGTCAACTAAATTTGTTTATAATCTGATGATCGATAGTGAGCAAAATATCTGGATTTCGACCAGGGCAAACGGACTTTTCTGTTTTAACAAACAAAAGAAAACGATTAAACAATACAGTGCAGGCTCTCAGGCTAATGCCTTGCACGACAATACCATCATGATAACCTATGAGGATTCATATAAAAATATCTGGGTGGGGACAAATACCGGAGGGCTATACCTTTATAATAAGAAGACTCAGGGTTTCAAACAATTTGATGTACCGGGGATGTGCGTTTCCTCAATTGTTGAAGACAATAACAAGATGCTGTGGATCAGCACAGAAAAAGGTCTTGTAAGAATGAATCAGTTGAATAATAAAATGGATTATTTTACCAAAGACGATGGACTATATACCGATCAGTTTAATTACAATTCTGCCATAAGAACTTCAGAAGGAAAATTGTTTTTCGGGACAATAAACGGATTAATATCTTTTGATCCAAAGCTCATAGGTCAGAAAAAAATTCAGCCAAGAGTTGTGCTTTCGAGATTATTTATTTTAGGAGAAGAAGTTATTGCAGGAACACAAGATTCGCCATTGAAGACAAATCTGGAAGAAACTGAAAAGATTCAACTAAATTATCGGCAGGCAAATTCTTTTGCAATCGAATATGCTGCCATATCATTCGGGCATTCCAAAAATATCAGGTATGCTGTAAAAATGGAAGGAGTCGATAAGGACTGGAACATTTTAGGTGACCAGCGCAGGGTGAACTATTCAAAACTTCCTCCGGGTAATTATACTTTCAGTGTTAAGGCAACGCTAAATAATAATAACTGGGACAATGCTGATGTGCGTTCATTACTGATAAATATTAAACCTCCCTTTTATCTCTCGGTTTGGGCATATCTGATTTATATCATTATGTTGCTGGTGATAGCCGTTCTTGTACTTCGTTTTTTAAGAATTCGTCAACAAGAGAAGAATCAGATACAATTAGAAAGAATGGAGAGAAATAAGATAGAGGAGATTAACAAAACAAAAATAGATTTTTTCACGAATATATCTCATGAATTGAAAACTCCGCTCACCCTTATCTTGTCGCCTTTGCAAAGGATTATAGAAGGGAAAACCGATGCAGGGGTAACAAAAGAAACGATGGATGTTATTTTACGGAATGCACAAAGAATGACACGGATTGTGGATGAGTTGATGACATTTAGTAAAATTGAGATCGGTAAGGAAAAGTTATGTTTGCAGAAAGGGAATGTCCTTGATTTTATCAGGAATATATCAAATATGTTTACTTTATTAGCTAATGAGAAAGAAATTGAATATGAAATCATTATTGAAGATAACGGAGAGGAAGTCTGGTTTTCTATTCCGAATATTGAGAAAATCGTATATAATCTATTATCAAACTCATTTAAATTTACACCTGTCAAAGGGAAAATATCAATACAGGCAAGCTTGATAGATAGTGATGAGGACAAATTATTTCTTCAGATATTGGTTTCCGACAACGGTGTAGGTATCAGTAAAGAAAACCTGAACCGGGTATTTGAAAATTATTTTCAGGCTGATCCCCATTCAAATATCAGGGGGTCGGGGATAGGATTGTCGCTGACAAAGCGTTTGGTTAATTTACATAAGGGCAGAATTGATGTACAAAGTTCTTTAGAGAATGGAAGCATATTCAAGGTACTTATTGATGTTTCAGAAAAATCTTATTTGAAAGATGAAAAATCTCAGGAAATTGTTGACAAAGAGTATTTTAAAAATTATAATTTCATCACCATTGAAAATGATGTTGTAGAAAAAGTAAACATTTTACTTAAAAACTTCAATGAGTCGGTAAAAACTCTGCTCTTAGTTGATGATAATGAAGAGATGCGTAAATTCATGAGTGATATTTTTAAACCACATTATCGCGTACTGACTGCTGAGAATGGAAAATCCGCGTTGGATATCGCACGAAAGGAATATCCGGATCTCGTAATCAGCGATGTAATGATGCCTGTTATGAATGGTTTTGAATTTTGCAAAAAACTAAAAGAAAGTTTTTCTACATGTCACATTCCTATTATTTTACTTACAGCTAAAACCGGGACTGATGATAAACTGGAAGGTTATGAAATGGGGGCCGATTATTACATTGAGAAACCTTTTAATGCACAAATGCTTGAAAAACAGGTAGAGAATATTATTAATACCCGCAACAACAACATTCAAATCTTCAAAAATAATCCTCAAAGTGATATCTCGGAGATATTTAGTAATGAACGAGACAGTACTTTCGTAAAAAAACTTAACAAGTTAATTGAGGAAAATATGAGTAATCCGCTTTTCTCTGTCTCTGAAATCACAAAATCGCTTAATATAAGCAGATCAGTATTGCATGTGAAGTGTAAGAATCTGCTTAACACTTCAGTGATAGATTATCTCCGCGAATTACGCATGAATCATGCCCGTGATTTGCTGATAAAAGGTCAGAACATCTCTGAGACGGCCTATGCAGTAGGATTTTCTGATCCTGGTTACTTTACAAAAGTGTTTAAAAAGCAATTTAATATTACTCCTTCGGAATTTGTGAAGAACATTTGATTTCGCCGTCATGTCAATTATGCTCTCCGAAAAATCTGATTTACAGGGAGCGACGGATTTAATGGCAGTATTAAAAAGCGTTTTATATTATAGTACATTAGTCCTGCTTGAAACGGCTATACTTTTAAGGCTTCTGAACAAAATATTACAGGAATTAAGAACAAATTTCCTATCTTAATTGGTGCTCTGCAGGCTATCTTTGCCAAAGCTTTTATAAATAATAACAAATCAGGTAAATTGAATGAAACGCATACTGTTAAATGTTAGTTTTTGGTTACTGACTGTTTCTACTCTGGCATGGAATATTAAAGGAGACAAAATTACGACGGAGTGGGCAAAGAAAGTAACTCCCGAAAATGTATGGCAGGAATATCCACGTCCTCAATTAAAAAGATCGGAATGGACAAATCTGAATGGTATATGGAACTATTCAGTAACAAATAAGTCAACTCAAAAAAGCGCTGTTAGCTATCAGGACGAAATTCTGGTACCTTTTGCCATTGAATCAGCATTGTCAGGCGTTAATAAAACATTTACAGTGAATGATAAATTGTGGTATAAACGCGACTTTACATTGAATACAAAGACAAAGGGACAGAAAACTATCCTGCATTTTGGTGCTGTGGATTATGAGTGTTCAGTGTGGGTCAACAACAAACTTGTGGGGACACATAAAGGGGGCAATAATTCATTTTCATTTGACATCAGTCAAAGCCTTAAGTCAGGGGCAAAACAAACAATAGAAGTTTGTGTGACAGATCCTACAGATGAAGAATCCATAACACGTGGCAAGCAACAAATGAATCAGACTGGTATTTGGTATACTCCGGTTTCCGGTATTTGGCAGACTGTTTGGGTTGAAACAGTAAACCCCACACACATTAACAAGGTTGTACCCCAAGCTGATATTGCTCAAAGTGCCATTAACCTGAGTCTTGATATTCTGAATCTTAAAGGAAGCGAGACGATTAATATAAAAGTTATTGATGATAATAGAGTTTTGGCTGAAGTTAATCAGAAGGTAGAAAAAAATATACGCATCAAAATTTCCGATCCGATGTTATGGACACCAGCTTCCCCAAAACTTTACGGACTTCAGATTGAACTGAAAAATAAGGAGGTGGTTATCGATAAAGTTTCCAGTTATTTTGCCATGCGTGAGGTTTCCATGGATAAAGATGAGTTGGGATATAACCGTATTTTTCTGAATAACAAACCGGTGTTTCAATATGGTACGTTGGATCAGGGTTGGTGGCCCGATGGTCTGCTTACACCCCCATCGGCGGAAGCTATGATTTGGGATATGGTTCAATTAAAAGATATGGGTTTCAATACGATACGTAAGCATATAAAGGTAGAACCGGCACTTTATTATTATTATGCCGACTCTCTCGGATTAATGATCTGGCAGGATATGCCTTCTGGTTTTGCCACTGGACGTAAGAAAGAAGAGCACATTGCTCCAACAGCTACTGAAGACTGGAATGCTCCGGAGTCAGTTGTTACACAATGGAAAAGTGAGATAAATGAAATGATTGACAATCTCTGTTTCTTTCCGTCCATTACTACCTGGGTGGTTTTTAACGAAGGTTGGGGACAGCACAATACAAAAGCGATGGTGGATATGGTGGCAATGAAAGATAAAAGTCGTATTGTTAATGGAGTAAGCGGTTGGACCGATCGTAAAGTCGGACATATGCATGATGCACACAACTACCCTTTGACTTCAATTGTGAAACCTGTCAACAACAACAATCGAATATCTGTATTAGGCGAGTTTGGAGGACTGGGATTACCCGTGAAAGATCATTTATGGAATCCCGAAATGAGGAATTGGGGATATAAAAATATTGATCAGGCTGTTGATTTAATGTCCGATTATTCAAAATTAGTTTACGACTTGGAAAGTCTTATTGCTCAGGGAGCAGCAGCAGCAATATATACACAGACCACTGATGTTGAAGGTGAAGTTAACGGTTTGATAACATACGATCGAAAAATAACTAAAATTCCGGTATCATACTTACACCAGATTCACAGTAGACTGTACAATGTGAAATCGGCAAAACCGACCATTCTTATTGCAGATGCACAGGAAGGAATTAATGAAAAAAGAACAATTGAGGTAAATAATATAAAACACGAAGTGATAACTCCATTTGAAATTAAAGGAGAATCAGTAGTAAAATGTTCAAAGGAATTCACAATAAAGGAGTTGTTTGGCAATTTGTCTTTATGGCTTAATATGAGTGGAAAAACCAGAATATGGTTGAATGGTACGCTGGTAATGGAACAACCATTAAGAAATACACGACATTATAACCAGGTTAATATCAGCAACTATGCTTATTTGCTTAAATCAGGAATCAATAAGTTAGATGTTGAAGTTGTTTCAGATGCAAGAGCCAATATGAAATTTGATTTTGGGTTAACCGCATTTTGATTATTTTTCTTGAAAAAGAGTTTTCAACAAATACAATCCTTAAAAATTTAATACTTATGAAACCAATCACATTGTTAGTTGCAACTTTGTTTGTAACATGTTTTGATGTTAGTAACTTATATACATTCAATAGCGATTGTTGTTCTTCAGGATAGTAAAACAGAGCCGATAGCAAATCAATAGTATCTACCTCAAAATGAGTGTAGTAGTATGATTTGTCAGGATTTACAAATGTCTTATTGTCAAACAATTGATTTGAATGAAAAAATATAAGTTATGAAATATGTCTTCAGAAAAAAAAATCTTATAAAAGTTATAATGTGCTTGTCTATAGCACTATTAAGCATCTCGTTGAATGCTGTTTATGGACAGTCTTCCTCTGAAAGGCTACAACTTACAGGAACTGTATTTGATGAGAGCGGAGAGGCGCTTGTTGGAGTTTCCGTTGTTGTTAAGGGAACCACAATTGGAGTGATTACTGATATTAATGGAAGATTTACATTAAATGTTCCTTCGAACGCCAAAGAACTGCTTTTCTCTTACATTGGCTATGAATCTCAATCAGTCGCGATAGGCAAGCAAACGCAGATAAAAGTTATACTACCGGAAGTAAATAAAGAGCTTCAGGAGGTCGTGGTTGTAGGTTATGGTGTTCAGAAGAAGGAAAGTACCGTTGCCGCAATATCGCAAGTTAAGGGCGACGAACTTCTTAAATTCTCTGCTTCCAATATTTCAGCGGCACTTAGTGGTCAAATCACCGGTGTAACCGCCATTCAATCATCGGGAAAGCCAGGTGATGATAATGCGAAAATTTATATTCGTGGCGTTTCTTCCTGGCAGGGAAATGACCCACTGGTGTTGGTTGATGGGGTTGAAAGAGAATATAGTCAGATCAACCCGAATGAAATTGAAACTATATCCATACTTAAAGATGCCTCTGCGACTGCCGTTTTCGGTGTGCGTGGTGCAAACGGTGTTATTCTTATCACTACAAAGCGTGGCGAAAAAGGCAAGGTGAAAGTGTCGGTTACAGGCGAATTGACTGCAAAATCACCTACAGGAATCATTGCGCCAATGGATAGTTATAATACAGCTCTGGTGATGAATATGGCTGCACGTAATGATAATACATTTAACCAGATTATTTCAGATGATGTGTTGGAACATTATCGGTTACAGGATATGCCTTATGTTTATCCCAACACCAACTGGCAGGACATTATGTTGAAAGATGCGGCATTTTCACAAAATTTCAATGTCAATGTTTCCGGAGGTACCGATTTTGCAAGAGTTTTCACGTCTCTCAGCTATACCGGCGAGAGTGATATTCTTAAAACTCAAAAGCAAGCTGAATATGACCCCCGTTATAAATACGATAAAATCAATTATCGGTTCAATGTTGATATAAATGCAACTAAAACTACTGTTTTCTCTATTGATGCAGGTGGATATGTTGGAATTCGCAATCAACCGTACGAAACTAATAATCAAAGATTATATCGCCCGTTATTTACGTTGGGACCAATGTTAATTCCCGCGTATTATCCGGCGTCATTACTTGAGACCTATCCCGATACCAAACGCCCTGAAGAATTGGGCGGTAGAATTGCATCAACCGGATTGGCCAATGCTGAAAATCCTTTAGTGGCAAACAATTATAGCGGAAGCAGAACGCAACGTACATCGAATTTAAACGTTTCTCTAAAATTGTCTCAAAAATTAGATTTTATTACCAAAGGGTTGGTGCTTAAAGGCACAGCTTCTTTCAATAATACTACTGCTTTCGAACGAACTATATCCTATGATGCTGTGACGTACCGGCTGTATCCTACATTAAACTGGGACAGGTTTGTGGGTCGCGATGGGACGCTCGACAGAGAAGGACCGCAAACTGTGCCGGTACCTGCAAACGAGAGTGTTTCGGGCACACCATTCAGAAGCTGGTATCTTGAAGCATCACTTAATTATAACAGAACATTTGGTCAGCATGCAATTACCGGATTATTTTTAGGGCAACGAAGAAAGGCGCAATCTAATGTTGATTTTCCTTCGTTTCAGCAAGGTATAGCTGCACGTGTAACGTATGATTATGCAAGTAGATATCTGCTTGAAGCCAATCTTTCCGTAAATGGATCGGAGCAGTTTGCTCCAGAGCACAGATACGGTGTTTTTCCATCGTTTGGACTGGGTTGGAATATTCACAATGAAGAATTTTTTAAACCGATAACACATGTTATTGAAAGAGCAAAACTCAGGGCATCGTGGGGTATTGTTGGTAGTGACGCCGCAGGAAGCAGATGGCTTTATACTTCATCGTATTCGGTAGGAGGAACCGGTAACAAGTATAATGCCGGTACTGCCAGTAATCCGGGTGTGAAGAACGACCTGATTTTAGAAGATGCTGCGGCAAATGCCAATGCAACATGGGAGAAAGCCAGAAAACAAGATATTGGATTTGAGCTTTCATTCCTCAAAAATCAAATGTTTGTTTTGAATGTGGACTTATTCAAAGAACACCGTTATGATATTTTACTTGATCGTATGTCTGTTCCCGACTGGTTTGGAGTGGGTTTGAAACAACAAAACATGGGCGAAACAAAAACCTATGGATATGAAATCGAGCTTAAGTTTCAAAACAGAACTGCAACCGGATTTTACTATTGGATAAAACCGGCAGTTAGTTTTAGCGACAACCGGATTATATCGCGCGACGAACCTTTTTATAAACCAGAATACCAGAAACAAACCGGCAAACGAATCTATCAGTTGTTCGGAAATGTAAGTCAGGGTTGGGTACAGAATGCCGATATGCTTATGAATAGTACCCGCTACGGTTCAGGTCAGTTCAGTCTGGGTGATACAAGATGGATAGATTTTAACGGAGATGGAGTGATTGATGTGAACGATGAAGTACCTATTGGCTACGCACGGGAATATCCGCTTTACAATTTTACCCTGAATGGAGGTTTCAAATACAAGAATTTTGAATTCGACATTACATTTGCCGGAGCAACATGCTATTCAAAAGTGGTGTCGGATGCTTTTATGTGGCCGCTGCACCGTTTGAGCAATCAGGTATTCGAGTATCAACAGGATGTATGGTCGCCTTCAAATCCCAATGCGGCTTATCCATCATATCGCTATGATGCCAACCGTATAAACAATAATATCAGCGACGGAGATGTGAATAGCAATACCGTTTACGATGCTACATATGTCCGCCTGAAATCAATGAATATCGGATATGATCTTCCAAAAGAATTTTGTAGTATACTGGGAGTGGAAAGTGTAAATATATACCTTCGTGGAAATAATTTATTTACATGGAGTCCATTTTACCCCTTGTCCGACCCCGAAGCCAGCGATTCAGGTTTAAATCTGGCCAATGCCTACTATCCAATGCTGAGACGTTTTCAGTTGGGAGCAAAATTCATGTTTTAATTAATCAATTAAGTCAATATTTATATGAAGAATTATTTAATCACGATACTCATATTGATCGCAGCCCTTAGCATGGAATCGTGCGAATATCTTGATAAAGCTCCTGAAGCTTCAGGATTAACATTCGAGTCGGTATTTGGCGATTCACTGAATTATAGCAGATATTGCGAATATCTTGTTATGAATCCTTTCTATTTGCCTATCGAAAATGGTGTTAACCCTATAGGCAGTCATGATTGCGGGATTACAGACAACTCGATGTCATGTGCCACTTTTACCGGTGTTCCATCAGTGCTTGCAGTTATGGGCGATTTTTACTCACTGCGAACCAATGGAGCAGCCGTTTGGTGTAACAATGGTACCTGGTCTCAAATCTGGAAACACATAAGGGTTGCCAACACAGGAATACGAAACATCGCTTACTATCCGGGTTCTGAGACCTCACGAAATAAAATTCTGGGTATGTGCTACTTTTACAGAGCATGGGCATACTCTGAATTGTGTAGAAGGTGGGGTGGAATGCCCTATTTATATGCCCCGTTAGTAGCCGATGCTCCGATGGATTTGCCAAGACTGTCGATGCAGGAAACATACGAAAAAGCAGCTGTTGATTGTGACTCTGCTTCCATGTACTTACAGAATATAATAGCGCCATCAGAATTTCCACATCCAACACGGGTTGCAGCATTGGCTTTAAAATCGCGAATTTTGCTTTTTGCGGCCAGTGATTTGGCACGTACCGAAACTCCAAATGGCAAAAATTTATGGGAAGCTGCGGCTTTGGCAGCCGATGAGTGTCTGCGGGTAGCCGAGGAAAACAGCTATGCATTGGTAGAATGGACAAATTATTATTATATGTTTAAAGATGTAAAGGAAGAGTTTTACCTGAAAGAAGTGCTGTTAGGACGTCGGCAGAATTTACCATGGGGAGCCGACGGATATACACAAATGGCAGGACGTCCGCCCGGACAGTTAAGTGGCAAATATGGCAATGCCCCCAATGCTAACTTCGTAGAAAGTTTTGAAATGAAGAATGGACTGCCAACCAACGATCCGCTTTCGGGTTATAACCCTCAAAATCCATATGTAAACAGAGATCCCCGTTTTTATTTCAATATAATGTACAACGGTGCTACTGTGGCAGGTAAAACATTGCAAATTTTCCACAAAAACGAAGCTACAGGCGCTGAAGGCAGTCTTGACCTGCAAATCACGGCAGGAGTGCCGGTAATGGGATATACACTTACAGGTACCTATGGGATGAAATGGATAGGTAATATATTCAATACGGCAATGCCTGTCGTATGGCCTTATATCCGCTTGGCAGAAGTGTATTTGAATTACGCGGAGGCTGCCAATGAAGCATGGTCGGATCCTACTCAGAAATATAATAATAGTTTATACTCGGCCGAGGGTGCTATCAATAAAGTAAGAACACGTGCTCAAATGCCTGATCTGGATGCAAAATTTCTTGTTAAGGAATCATTCCAGGACAGAGTTAGAAACGAAAGACGGGTGGAGTTTTGTTATGAAGAACAGCGTGTTTACGACGTACGCAGATGGATGATCGGAGAAGATCCTCAGTATCGTGACATATACGGATATTACATAACCAAGTTAAAGCCTGGTTATGACCCTGTTGAATATCCTACAGGTTTTAAATACGAAAAAGTACTGGTAAAAACCCGTGTGTTTGAAAAAAGACATAACTTATTCGTAATTAAGCTTGATGATACAAGGATTGGTCCTAATTTCAAACAAAACCCCGGTTGGTAATCTTAAAAATACTACACTATGATGGAATATAGAATAAAGTATCAGGCAATTGTTCTAATACTATTACTAATACCTTTTGTTCAAAGTTTCGGACAAAAGAGTACAAAGAAAAAAATTGAAGTCGAAGTTGTTGATGCAAATGGAGCTCCGGTTTCGCAAGCATACATTTTTACTTCCGAAAGCAGAGATAAATATGCTGTAAGCTATCAGGGCAGAGCAACGCTGGATATAAAAAAAGAAGATGAACTTAAAATTGTAGCCAAAGGTTACAAAGAACTGGTTCTTTCAACTGAACATTTCAACGGAGGGAAAATCAGACTCGAAGCCAATGTGTATAAAAATGGAAAAGATTCGAAACTATACACCATTTTTGGCGAAACGACCGAACGTAGAACGGTAGGAGCCTACTCAAAAGTTGATGGAAGCGCATTGCAGGCAAACCCAACCATGTATTTTATGAATGCTTTGGGAGGCCGGCTGAACGGACTCTATACCATGGACAACACCATGGTTCCGGGGTTTACCAGTTCAACAGACTTTGTTCGTGCTCCGTATGGCAACTTCATTATATTGGTGGATGGTGTTGAACGTTCGATGAGTTATATTGAAAACGAGGTGGTTGAGAGTGTTCAGCTATTGAAAGATGCAAGTCTGAAATCGCTTTATGGTGGTGCACAGGCCAATGGAATTCTGATGATTAAAACCAAACGTGGAGCGTTAGGCGAGAATTATACCAGATTCAACATTCAGACAGGAGTACAAATGCCAACACGCCTTCCTAAGTATCTGAATTCTTATCAATATACGACAAAATACAATGAGGCGTTGATAAATTCAGGTTTACCACCGTATTATAATCCGGATAATTATGTTAACGGTGATCCGGTGCTTTATCCTGATGTAGACTATTATAATACATTTCTGAATGACTTTAGCACTATCACAAGAGCAAACGGTCAATTCTCAGGAGGGAACGAGAATACACAGTATTTTGTGCACTTCGGGTTTCAGACAAACGGTGGGCTGGAAAAATTCACCGCAAATCCCAATAGAGATGAAGCCTTTACATTGAGAGGAAACATTGATAATACTGTTTTAGGATTTATAAAAGTAAAAGCCGGATTCAGTGCTGCTCTGCAAAGTAAAAAATGGCCTAACATGTCCACTCAGACTTTCTTCAATATGCTGTCCGACAACAGGCCCAATGAATTCCCATTGACTATTCCCGGATCGAAATTAAACCCGGTAAAAAGCGGTGAAGTATTTGGTGGTACTGCCTCCAATCTCAATAATCCACTCGGATATCTGACAGCAAGAGGCTATGCGGGGAGAGACTATTCCTATGTTCAGACAGATCTTACTACCGATATCGATCTGGGCAAATGGATAAAGGGCCTTCGGTTAACTCCTTCAGTTACTTTTGATGTATATAATGATATCACCTCAACTCAGGCAGCGACCTTTGTTTCGTACGAACCGGTAGTAGGAGAGGATAATAGCGTGACTTTTAATTCTTATGGAAATGAGACGAAAGAAACATCATTGACACGTACCGGTACATCGGTTCAGCGAAATTATGCGGTCAACTTTACCGGAGTTTACGACAATAGCTTCGGGAAGCATGATATAAACGCATTGGTTACTTATTACCAACAGGTGAAAGCATTCGGAGCTCAATTCCAGTATATGACCCGTATGAATCTGGGTGGATTAGTTAACTATTTGTACGATAATAAATATGCAGTAGAAATGAGTCTTAACCGCGTTGGAGTAGGAACATTCAACATTGATAACAAATTTGGATATTTCCCTACTATTGGTGCCGGTTGGATTTTGAGCGACGAACCGTTTATGAAATCATCGGGAATTGATTATCTGAAACTCAGAGCTTCTTATGGGGTGCTGGGATATACTTCCTTAGATGGAAACGGCATTGTAAATTACGATTTATACCTTGACCGTTGGGCTACCGGAGGAACTTATGGTGTGAATGGGTTCAATAACATAGCTTATTTGTCGCAGCGCGGAAATCCTGATCTCGGATATCAGAAAAGCAAAGAATTCAATGTTGGGTTCGATCTGGAGCTGTTTAAAAAATCTTTATCACTATCTGCCGGATACTTTAATAATCAGCTAAGTGGAGTTTTCGCAACCGTGGAAGATATTATACCTGGTATCCTTGGATTGAACAACGGACTTGCCATGACACAAAATTACAAAGCATACCTGAGTAATGGATTTGAGTGGGAAGTTAATTATGCAAAAAAACTGAAAGACTGGACTATTTCGGTTGGAGCCAATATGACTTATGGGAAATCACAAGTTACCAAAGAAGCAAATCCCGACTATCCCGAAGGTTTCGACGGACTGAAAAAGGTTTCGACTTATGGTGATATACTGGGTCTTCAATACATCGGCACGTTTCAGGATCAGGCGGCTATTGATGCAGCTCCTTCCCAATTGTTCAGCAATGTACTCCCGGGAGACATGCAGTATGCCGACATGAATAATGACAATTTTGTTGATAACAAAGATCGCGTTGTTGTGGGAAATTCTCTGCCGACTATTCAGTATGGAGTTAATTTTAGTGTTGCATACAAAGGCATCAATCTGGATGTACTGGGTTACGGGCTTGCCGGTTTCGATCGTTTGCTTGATAATAAATATTATCAGATTTATGGAAACCGAAAATATTCGCAGGTGATTTACGATGGGCTGCCAAACGGCAATCCGCACCCTATTCTCAGAGCTGAAGGAGGAACAAATAACTTTCAGACATCGAACTACTGGATTGTTGACGGAAGTTTCTTCAAAATCAGGAATGTAGAATTGGGTTATACGCTGCCAAAGGCGCTTACAAAAGTAATTGGACTTAACCTTGTAAAAGTATATGCAAGAGGGGCCAATTTGTTGACCTTGTCGAAAATTAAAGATTTAGACCCTGAAAGTCTGGACGCAGGAATTGGTAATTTCCCGCTTTGCAGCACAATCACAGGAGGAATTTCTTTATCGTTCTAATTTTATAACATAGAACCCATAAAATAAAATTGTGAAAACAGTAAATTTCATACATATGAGAAATCTTGTAAAAAAAATAACGGGATCAGTATTCTTAGTATTTCTGATCTCATCCTGTACTGATATTCTCGAAAGGCAACTCGATGCATCGCTGAGTGAGGAACAGATTTATGCAACATCGCAATACTTCTGCTCACCAATGCTTTATGCCTATTCGGAAATTCCGAATCAGTTTCCCATTGACATGGAAAAACTCACCGATAATGCTGTCGATAACAGTTTTTCCGGCGATTATTACAATGCAGGAAACGGAGCGCTTCGCCCCGACAACAACCCGTTGAACAACTGGAAAAATTGCTATAATCAGGTAAGATCGCTGAATGCATTTCTCCCGAAATTAGTGATTACGCCTGGAAAAAGGTTAGCCACACCTGTACGTTTTTATTCTATTTCAGTAGCTCAGGATAGTATCGATAATATCAGGGAACTGTTAAGAGTAAAAGGTGAAACCTATTTTTTGCGTGCTTACTGGAGAAACGAGTTGCTCAAAACCTTTGCAGGAAAAAGTGATGATGGTGCCATCTTAGGCTATCCATTGGTTGGCGATAGCGTGTTGGATTATGGCGACAATTTGAACATCCCGAGAGGTACTTATGCCGATTGTGTGAATGAAATTGTGACTGATTGCGATAGCGCGATCAAATACCTTCCTGTGCAATATACCGGTACCGACCGTGTTACGGGTCAGTCGATGAACGGACGTGCTTCCGGTATTTCGGCGATGGCTCTGAAGGCCCGCATTTTACTGTACGCAGCAAGTCCGGCCTTCAATCCAACCAACGATCAGGCTAAATGGGTGCTGGCAGCCAAAGCAGCCGCATCAGCCATTAAAGCAATAGGAGGTATTGGAACTGCTTTGGCTACTTACGATAATTATTATTTTGGTCAGTTGAATAATCTAACTTACCAAATCAGGGATATCTTATTCAGAACCGCTATACAAACAGGCAACAGAGCGCTTGAAACAAACAATTATCCTATTGCCATGTTTGGCAATGCATCCACAGGAGTTTCTCAGAACTTTGTTGATGCTTTCAACGATGTGAACGGTTATCCTATCAACGAAAGCACAGTTTATTCTGAACAGAGCCCATATATAAACCGCGACCCGCGTTTGGCACAATTTGTTGCTTACAATGAGTCAAAAATGGGTAAAACAAATTACTACACTATTAAGTCGTATGAAGGCGGCCCCGATGCTTATGTTCCGTTCAAAAACACATCGAGAACTTCCTATTACTTAAAAAAGCTATTGAGAAGCAATACAGTTGATAACCGGCCTAACATGCTGGCCGGGACTGCCCGTGCACGAATTGTATTGGGTTTACCTGAATTATACCTGAATTACTGCGAAGCTGCTGCCCGTGCGTGGGGCGTAAAATCAGATCCCGATGCTTATGGATTTACTGCTTACGACGTTTTTCTGAAAATTCAGGCGCGTTATGGTGGCAAAGCTAATTATCTCAATACTGTTATCGGAACCGATGCCACAAAGTTTGTTGATTATGTTCTGAGAGAACGACGAGTGGAATTAAGCTTTGAAGGACATTATTTCTTTGACTTGCGAAGGAATATCTCCGACAACAGTGCCACTATACTGAATGCGGAAGTTACAGGTATGAAGATAGTGAAAAACACGGATAATACTTATACGTACAACAGGGTGACGCTGGAAAAAAGGAAATTTTCGTCTCCTTATTTGCCCATTCCGTATGTTGAAATTGCTAATTCTCCGGCTATAATCCAAAATGCCGGTTGGAAATAATATATATAACAAAAAATAAAGTTTCGATATGAAAAACATAAAATTGATATTGCTTTTTGTCTCAACGTTGACATTTTTCTCCTGTTCGTTTGAGGACGACCCCATTGAATTTGAATATACAATGGTAAGTTTCCCGAATCAAAACTATGTGCGAAATGTAATCGTTGGCGAAGGTCTGGAGTTGAATGTCGGCGTTATATTCTCAGGCATACAGAACAATACGATTCAACGCGAAGTAGGATATGAGATTGACCCAACGCTGCTGCCGGCCGGAAAAACAATTCTTCCTGCTGATTATTACACACTCGGTCATCCAAATACCATCACTATAAACAAAGGAAAACTGGATGGATATCTGAATGTGAAGCTGGACTCGGTCAAATTTTTGGCTGATTCAAAAAGTCAAACCGGAGAGTACGTTATACCGATAAAACTGGTTTCGAAAAATAATATTGACTCTATCAACCAGAGTAAAAATTATATGGTTATTTCGGTGAGTTACTTTGCTAAACAAGAGGCGAATTACACGTATTATGGTACTGTAACCAAAACAAAATCAGGCACAACCACCAGTGTAAGATTTAAAAGCGATCTGACTCAGAATAACAGTTTCAGACTGTTGAGAACTACAGGTCCAACGACTATGAAATTGGTGTCCGATCCGATTGGAACAAATGATCCCGCAAAAGGTGTTTATTCATTCCTGGTTAATGTTCCTGTAATGGGTGGTGATGTTACAATAGCTGCCGATCCGGCATCGGCAATAGCTGTAAGTCCCGTTGCAAGTTCATCGTTTGATAATGCCAACAGAACTTTCACGCTGAGTTACACTTATACACTCAACGATGGAACAGTATGTAACTCCGCCGATACACTGGTTTACCGAAACCGGATTCGCGATGTACAGGCGAACGGAGTTTACATAAACGATTGGAGATAAACCAGTGATACGTTATCTTTACTACCTGCTTTGTTTATAAGAGCAAAGCAGGTTTTTCCTTGAATTTGTCTGAAAAATTATAATCACTGATATGCAATTAAAATCTTTACTTTCTATATCTTTTCTTGGTTCGGCTGCAATGCAATTAGTGGCTCAAACTTCATCCAAACCCAATATTCTGGTGATTGTTGCTGATGATTTAGGGACAAATGAGCTGGGATGTTATGGCGGAACAAACGTGCAAACTCCTAATATTGATAATTTGGCAGCAGAAGGCGTCAGAATGACAAACAACTATGCTTCATGTGCGATGAGCGTTCCTATGCGGGCTTCACTTTATACCGGGTTGTATCCTGTTCGTCATGGCTCTTTTCAGAATCACAAAAAAACCTACACTGATGTTAAGAGTGTTACTACTTATCTTGCGAATCTTGGATATAGAGTAGGACGCACAGGGAAGGATCATCCGGTAAATCAACCGTTGATTTATGCATTCGAAAAAGTCCCGGGATTTACGGTGGATTGCACAGCGTCAACAGCTCCCTATACAACTGACGGTATACAAGAATTTATTCAGAGGAGTGGTTCGCAACCATTTTGCCTTTATGTGTGTAGTATTAACTCACACATGCCATGGACCTGGGGAGATGCCGGTAAGTTTAATGCTTCAACAATAAACTTACCTCCCAACGCGGTAGATAATACAAAAACCCGGACAGAGTTTTGTAAATATCTGGCCGAAATAAAGGAACTGGATAATGAAGTAGGTTCGATAATGGAAGTGTTGAAAAACTCAGGTAAACTCGATAATACGCTGGTTGTTTTTTTGGGAGAACAGGGTCCGCAACTTCCATTCGGTAAATGGACCTGTTACAATTACGGACAACACAGTGCTTTCATTGCCCGCTATCCGTCAAAAATCACCCCTAATACGGTAAATACTGCGTTGGTTCAATACGAAGATGTACTGCCAACGCTCATTAATTTTGCAGGTGGAAATGCCATACAAGGGCTGGATGGAACCAGTTGTCTGGATGCATTGTACGGAAATAAACAAGAGCACCGGGAGTGGGCTTATGGCATTCACAATAATTATCCCGAAGGCTCGGCTTATCCAATCAGAAGTATTCAGGATAAACGCTATAAACTTATTGTAAACCTCATTCCCGACGTGGAGTACTACTGCAAATATGTAAATAATCCCACAAACACACAAAATATGTGGGCATCGTGGCTTACTACCGCTCAAACCGACCTGACAGCTAAGTTTTTAACGAATCGGTATGTAAATCGCCCGGCAATAGAATTTTACGATCTCGAAACCGACCCCTGGGAAATGAATAATCTCGCCGCACTACCCGAACATGCAGAAAGAATTAGTCTGATGAGGGCAGAACTTGAAAAATGGATGATTCAACAGGGCGATAAAGGTGTGAAACTCGACTATCCCAATCCCGAAGAAACTTCCATGACAACTCCGGTAGCCATAAAGTCGGTAGCCGATATCGACAACCAGATGAGAACTACATTGAGTGGTAATTTTTATCTGACCAATGACATTATTATCCCCGAAGGAACAGAGTGGATTCCTATAGGAGCCTCCGGTCAAACTGATGTCAATCCTCAGGCATTTAAAGGCACCTTCGACGGACAGGGATACACCATCAAAGGCTTAAAAATAAATACAGCCAGCAATTATAAGGGTTTCTTTGCACAACTGAATCATGCCACAGTTAAGAATGTCGACTTTATTGATGTCAATATCAAAGGGGGTGCGATAGTTGGCGCAGTATCAGCAACTATGCTCGGAGAAACACGCATTGAAAAAGTTTCGGTAAGCGGATCAATAGAAGGCGATACAGAGATAGGTGGAATCGCAGGGCGTGTGGGTACAGATGCTACATTTCCCGGATACAACATTATTCAGGATAACTATGTTACAGCCGATGTGAAAGCCACCAGTTTGAGTACCGATATGAATAATCCATCGTGTGCGGGCGGTATTGTAGCGTTATCCAAAGGAAACACAAACGGAAATTATGGTAAAATAAATATAAGGCGGGTCTATGTTTCCGGAAATATCACATCTGAACAAAAAAGTAATGCAGCTGGCAATGCGGCCGGAATTATACCTTTTTATGATCAGCACAAATATATAAAAATGGAAGAATTACTTGTTCTGGCTGACACAATTGGCTCTGCTACCTCCAATTTATTTTTTTGCCGGCGCGGGCCTACATATGCCGATTTCGAATTATTCGACAAAGTATATGCCCGTTCGGGGATTCTATTGAATTATTTGAGTGCCACCGACAAAGGACGGGGAGGAGAAATTCCGGACGGTATAATTAATTACCATGACAGGAGTGTATTCAAAACCAGACAATTCTATGCCGATAATCTGTCATGGGATTTTACGAGTACATGGACAATCAATGAGAACGAATATCCTGTGCTTAACAGGTCGAATATCAGTCTCGGTTTTCGTCCCCGAAATAATAACAACAATTTCAAAGTATTCAGTGGACCACAACAGATCAATGTGGAGGGTTCGGGTATTTTTTCGTTGACCATGTTTGATATAGCAGGAAGAATGATAGCAAATAAGCCGGTGGTGAACGATAGAATCAGCATCGCTGTATCAAAAGGAGCTTATGTTGTTAGTCTTTCTCAGGAAGGAATCGTATTTAATCAGAAGGTTGTGGCCTTATGATTGAGAAAATATAAAGGATGTTTTGATGAGAGAAAGTATAATAGGCCCGACTCTTTTTCATCATCATCTTTTAAATGTTAACATAATCCAGGGCCGTAAATTTATTATATGAAAAAACATTATTCTTATTTTTTTGCATCTGCTTTTTTGATGCTGACGGTTATTACTGCTGATTTGAAAGCTCAGGTTTCAGGTATGCCTGAAGGTTATCTTACAGATTTTCCGGCAATTAGTACGGCGGAAACCCCTGTTTGGTATAACATGATGACGAGTAATTATCCGTTGCCTGCTCAGGAACAGCGCAAAAGTCGTTTTATGTATTGGGATGGTACAACCCTCGGAAGCGAAAAGATTGATGCCGGTATTACGGCTGCAAACCAAAATGATAAATATATGTGGCGGTTGGAACAAGCTCCGGCTTCAAACGATGCTACCCACAAGTATGTTTATATTGTAAGCAAAGTTGACAATCAACAAATAAGCTTTTCTAATGATGCCGGTGTTGTTACTCCTCCAGTTACTATGTCGGCTCAGGGCATACAATTAAAAATGGGAACCTCACAGGAATTAAAGGATTTAGCCAAGTTTACAAATGAAATTCCTGTTCCGGGTCAGTTTTATTTGGAAAATGAATCGGTGTCTCCCACAATAAGTTTGTTAAATATTGGCGGTAGTACTGCTTTTGCATTAATTTGGTTTAATGCTTACCCAAGTACAACAAAATCATCAGGATGGTTCTTTTATCCTGCTGTAACTTCCGGAGTTGAGTCCGTAAAAAATGATTTGTTTAATGCTTATCCAAGTCCTTTCAGCAGTGTAATACAGATAGATAATAAATTGAAGAATCTCGAGAAGGTTGAGATTTATAACACTCAGGGATCAAAAGTTATAAACGAAAGTGTAAATCCATACACACTGAATACTGAGGCTCTTGTTTCCGGATTATACATTGTTAAGGCGTATGCCAATGGAAATGTTTATTCAAAGAAACTCATGAAATAAGTACCGAACTAAAAAGTTTCAACACGAATATCAACTTTCGTTCTGAACAGAATTTTATTTTTTGTACATGACAAAAATTGAAGCAATTTGTTTTTGTCATGTACAAACTCACGTTAATTTCTCTCTTTTCATTTTATGATAATAACTTTCTTTTATCCTGCTTCGAGAAAAAATGATCCGATATATTCTTTTCCCGAATCATCCCTGAGCTGATCAATTATTACCGGATTATCAATGGTTAACTGGCATCCGTTTTCGTAAACTATTGAGAAGCGAGACACTTCGGAAAATAAAGGAAGGATTATATCCTATTCACTCCACCAAAAAATGCCTGTAAATAGCTTGATGAGCATTAAGGAGATTATTGTTTTGCAGAACATAACTCCTTTAAACCCGTACAAAATTACCTGCCATCCATTTTTTATCCCTATATTTTTGTATCGTCATAATTCACCAAAAGGTGGGTAAATTATTAACCATATAAATTTATAGGAAAAATGAAAAAAATTACTACTACGGTTTTTTTATTGTGTATGATCTTGTCCGGAGTTTATTCTGCACAGGATATTTATGTTTCACCCTCCGGTGATGATTTGAATGCCGGAACTCAGGAATCTCCCTATGCTACGTTGGCAAAAGCGACTTCGATGGTTTCCGAAGATGGAGCAGTAATTCATGTTACTGCCGGAACCTATGTTTTTAGTTCTACCGCTATTATTAAACCCTATGACCAGACAATTGCAGGAGCTAATGCTGCAACCACCATTCTTGATGGTAACAATGCTGTGGCGCTGATTGATGGGATTACCGAATTTGATAATTCGCAAAAGATACTCACCATAAGCAATGTAGCATTAAAAAATGCGAAATATACCGGAAGTACCGGAGTTACTACCGGAGGCTCTGCCATTAGGATGGGATTTAAAACCAACTTAAATTTAGACCATTGTTACTTCTACAAGAATGCCAGTGTTAACGGTGGTGTTAACTGCTCAGCAGGTGCGATTTATTTCGCAGGAAATAACATCTCAGTTAATAGTTGTTTTTTTGAAGAAAACTCAAATACAGGTACAGGATCAACCGCTCCGGGAGGAGCTATTACTGTCCTTCTGACCACAGCCACAAATGGAGCAACTAATGCATTGGTGAAAAATTCATCATTTTATAAAAATTCAAGTGTTGGTCGCGGAGCTGCCATCTATTTCAATAGGTTGTATAATACTTCTGATCCTGATGATAACGCTACTTTTGTGGTACAGAACTGCGTATTTCTTGAAAACGCAGCAACTGCAACAGTAGGTTTTGGTGCAGCTGTAATGTTGTCGAGTGGTGGTGCAAACGGCACTTTGCTTGTAAAAAGGACATCAATTATTATGACCAATAATACGATAATTGATAACTACTCTACAAATGCAGGTGCACCGACAAATCAAAACGGTGTTTACTTCGAAGGATTTATGTATGAGTCCTATATGGCTAATAACATTGTCATTTGTGAAAAAACTGAGACTGGATTCTCATTACTTGCAAATCAGACGACCTCTCCTGAGTATGGAATGAATAATATCATCGATTTAAAAAGCACACAAATTGACGGCGCTGATTTTAACGCCGATGCGGTAGTAAAAAACAATGTTGTTACAGCAACAACAGCCGACGCGGTAGGGGTAAGTAAAACTCTTTCTGGATATCCGATTAGCGGAGATTCATTCTCTGTCCCATACCTGACAATTTCTGCCGGTTCAGCTGTCAATGCCGGAACCAACAGCTATCTTGTAAATACCATTGCCAATCCGGCTCCTGCAACTCCTGTTGAGTATGTTTTGCAAACTGACATCCTCGGTTTCTCAAGAGTTAATAGTCGCGATTTAGGTGCTTACGAAACGAGTATTTCCACCTCGATGAAAAATACAACAATCCAATCATATACAATAATTAGTGATAATCAGGGCATTAGAATTTTGGGATTGATGAAGAACGATAAATTAAATGTTTATAACAGCAACGGTTGCTTATTATATAATGAATCAGTGAACCAAACCGAGATACAAGTTCCAATATCAACTGCCGGAATATATATCATTTCAGTCAATGGTAAAGCCGGAAAATACATTCATAATTAATTTGCACGAACATAACTCCTTGTTAAACGGACTATTTTACCCGTAATTTTTTTAAAAGGTACTTAGTTTTGTCACTGAAACAAAGGTTTTTTGTTTTTGTCAATTAACAATTAAATTATAATACAAATGAAAAGAAAAATTACTACTTTGATTTTATCCTGCATATTGGCAGTTTCATCTTTTGCTGCACAGGTAATCTATGTCTCTCCAACAGGAGACGATGGAAATGAAGGTACACAAGGTTCTCCTTATGCTTCTCTGGCAAAAGCAACCATGATGGTTTCGGAAGACGGAGCTGTGATTCATGTTGCTCCCGGCACGTATGTATTTGCAGCTACAGCTGTGTTAAAGCCATTTAATCAATCAATTATCGGAGCTGATGCAGCGACAACCATTTTCGATGGCAACAATGAGATTTCATTGATAGATGGTATTACGGAAATGGAGCTTTCTGAGAAAAGTGTGTCCATAAGCAAACTGGCATTCAAAAAGGGATATCTTTTAAAAACTGCTGCTGATTTGACGCCTGTTCCCGGCGGGTCAGCCATCAGAATGGGAGCGAAAACAAATTTGACGCTTGAAGATTGCTATTTTCATAAGAATGTTACTGCATCTCCGGATGTAATTTGTTGGGCAGGTGCTGTCTATTTTGCAGGGAACAGTATTACCGTCAACAAATGTTTCTTTGAAGAAAACCAAACACCTCGCGGTTACGGGGGAGGACTGACGGTGCGTCATATCTTAAACTTAGATGGAACTACTGCACATACTTCTTATGGTCCGACTTATGCAGTAATAAAAAATTCAACTTTCTATAAAAATGCGATTTCGTCAAAAGGTGGCGCAATTTATTTTAACAAACAATTGGATGCCAATCCTGATGATGATGATGCAACTTTTGTTGTGCAAAATTGCGTTTTTCTTGAAAACACGACAACAACAGCAGCACAAGTTGGAGCTGCCATTGCGCTGTCCAGTGGCAGTAATTCTGCCAACAATAAGATGCAGACGATTGTTCTTACAAATAACACCATGGTGGATAATTATAACTTAACCACAGAAGGCGCTCCTGACAAGAAAAATGCAGTATTACTCGAAGGATTCCGTTATGTAGCTCATCTTGCAAATAATATAATGGTTAGTCGTGCTCTGCTCAATCATTCTTTATTTGCTAATCAGAATGTGAACGACGAATTTGGGATGAATAATATCATTGATGTTATCAGTCCGAATATTAGTGGTGCCGATTTTACTACTGATGCGCTAACTAATAAAAATCAGGTGACAGCAGTGACAGCAGAAGCAATCGGTATAAGTAAAACGCTGACAGCTTATCCCGTTGGTTCAGTTTTCTCAGTTCCATATTTATCCACATCAACAGGTTCTATAGCCATCAATGGAGGAACCAATAGTTTAATGGTTGCTACGCTTGCCAACCCAACTCCGGTTGAGTTTGTTTTGCAGGAGGATATTTTAGGGCATATGTTGCAGGAAGGAACCCGTGATATTGGAGCTTTTGAAGCCAACGTTACATCAGTCAGGTCAGTATCAACAGATCGGTTTACGATTACTAACGAGCATAATGGTATTAAGATTATTAATCTGAATAAAGGAGATAAAGTAATGGTTTATGATAGCAGAGGAACCCTTCTATACACTAATTCACCTGATGAGTCAGATACGACTGTTCCATTAAAAAATGCCGGAATCTATATTATTTCTATTAATGGAAGAGCTCAAAAACATATCTATAGATAATTTTGTAAATCAGAACTTATAAGATATTCTGAAGAAAGCATCAAACAGGGAAGATACTCGAAAAAAGAGAACTTCCCTGCTTTGTATGAATTGTAGGAAACAGGAACTTCCCGGCGATAGACCTCCGAAAATTATAATTAACCAAAAGATAAATCAATGCAAAAAATGAAAAACAAACTAACATTTGCTTTTATATGTTTTTTCTTATTTTGTTCATTTAGTTTGAAAGCACAACAAAAAGAATGGACAGGGCAGGTGTTTGATGAAAAATTGAACGAACCACTAATCGGAGTGAGTGTTTCCGTAAAAGGAACTTCTACCGG
>Ga0172379_10002373_pt1 | contig 33476 bp, 23 predicted proteins | sample GrowelOW334metaG_FD_119756 | JGI IMG/M metagenome (GOLD analysis project Ga0172379, IMG submission 119756) | Groundwater microbial communities from an aquifer near a municipal landfill in Southern Ontario, Canada - Groundwater well OW334 metaG | ecosystem: Environmental > Aquatic > Deep...
TCTATGATGTCGAGCATATTCTGGAAGGGGACGTTGCAGACGACAGCGCGAGACGCGTAAGTTTCGCCGCCAGCCTCGACGCCGACCGCGCGGCCGTCCCGCACTATGATGCGCTCGACTTTCGTTCGCGTCAGAATCTCGCCGCGCGACTCGATGCGCCTGCGCGCAAAATCGATAAAAGTTTTGTAGCCGCCCTTCGGGTAGCCGAACAGGTTGACTGCCGACGGGATCGCGCTCTGGAGGAACTGAACGGTCTCCTTGGCTGAGAGTTTGTCTATGTCGGGGCAGGCGAGGGCGGACTGAGCGAAGATGCGGATCATCTCCATGATGTCTGCCGGCGGGTTTTGCGCGGCGACGATTTCGCCGAGCGATTTCGTTTCGTAGATGCGCTGGTTCGCGGCGATCATTTTCATTATCATGAAGCCGATCCGCATTTTGCTTTGCGGAGACATGATTTCCGTTTCGATGAAGCTGAGAGGACCGCGCGGGATTTTCGTGAGTTTTTCATTTTTGAGCGCCATCGGCTCGCCGGGTTTGATGAAGACGGCGTTTCCGCCCGCGGCGTTCATGACGGCGGCGTAGGCGCCTTTATGCTGGAAGCGGCTTATGTGGATGCCGTAGTCGAGCAGGCAGCCGTCGCGCTCCTCGACGCGGATGCGGCCGCCGGGGAAGGGCGCGCGTTCGAGAAGACGCACGGAGTGTCCGGCGCGCGCGAGAATCGCGCCCGCGCCGAGTCCGCCGAGCCCGGCGCCGATTACGATCACATCGCTTTGCGTCGCCGATTCTATCATAGCGTTTCCTTCTCCGGCGCCGGGATTTCGCCGAACTTGCGGCCGAGCTCGCGGTTGAACCACGCCCGCAGATCGGTCCGGTTTTTCATGCAGCGTTCGAGAAATCTTATGTAGCCCTCGGTCACCCGGCCGCGCACGATCTTCTCGCTGTCGAGGAGTTGTTTTGTTTTTTCTATCATCACGGCGCAGAGGTCAGGCGTGCGGTAATCGATGTAGTAATTCATGAGACTGCTTTCCTTGAACAGCGCCTCGATGCGGGCGTCGTGGGAGACGCCGATCATGGGCGTCGCGTCGATGAACGAGAGCACGAGCGCGTGGTAGCGCGTGCTGTTTAGAAACTTCAGCCGCGAGAACAGGCCGGTGATGTCTTCGAGGTCGTAGTCGTTCGATGCGATGATGCGAACGTGTTTTTGAGTTTCCGGGTCGAGCATGTCGAAGATGTCCTTGGAGGGCGGATAATCCATGCGCTCCATGCAGAAAATGAGGACGGTCGCTCCGAGCGTGTTGACGCAGTAATCGGCATATTTTTTGAATTCGTTTTTGACGCGCGCGCTGTTTTCCTTGTCGCCGGGTCCCCACGTGTGATAGTAGGGAAAGCGGTATAGGTCTTCCTTCGGGCCGGCGAATTTGATGGTTACGGGCCACCAGAAGAATTCCTTTGGGGCGAGGCCGACGAGCGGCCGCGACGGGTCCACGCCGAGCCGCGCGACAAGAGCGTCTGTGCGCTCCTTCAGCGGAATCTGATACTGAAACGCGGTGTCGGTGTTTGTGATGATTTCCTTCGTGACGCCGAGTTCCTTCATACGGTCAGTGGCGTCGTTGCTGCGCATGATGATCAGGTTGATGAGCCGCGAGAATCGCTTCGTGAGTTTTTTGTTGAACGGCTTGAGAGCGCCGCAGTCTGAGGCGTAGGCGACGACCTTGCAGCCGACAATTCGGCTCGCGACTGCCGCGAAGAACTGGCTGTAGAGCAGGAACGACGAGAAGTGATCGGTGAACGCTGAGCCTTCGACGAGTATGGTGAAATCGAATTTTTTGAACATTAGGCGCATGACGCGCGGGATCCATTTGAGGCCGATCGGCCACGTTGTTCCGAGTTCGACGAGCCGGACGTCGGGGTCTTTGAGGTAGCGGCGCACTTTCGCGGAGTCGATCGTGATCGCTTCCATGTCGAGGTTGAACTGGTCGCCGAAGATGCGGCGCACGTCGTGAACGATGGTGACGAGACGCGACTCCGACCCGGTGTTGTTCTCGCCGTTATAGCCGTAGAATAAAACTTTCAGGCGTTTTTTCTTGGGATTGTCCACAAAAATCCTCCCCCCGGTTTTAATTTGCTTTCCGCGGCGCGAGCATTTTGCCCGTGAAAAAGAATATGTTGTAGGGGCAGGATTTAATCCTGCCCCTACGTAAGGACGACCATCCACACTGGTCGGAAGCCAGCGCCACAGGGAAATACGATAACTTGCCGCATTACATGTCGGTATCGCCCCTGTTGCGCATACGGTTTAGTGAAGAGTTTACCTTAAAACGATTTGAAAGCGCAATATGTATTTACGAGCGTGGCGCGAGGCGAGAAAAGAAATTCCAAATCCCTGTCTCTTCTCTTCAGAGTTTCAGACGTAAGAATTCCTACAAATCCGAAAGAATCGCATCCACGCAGAGGTTGGCTGAAGCGACTGAGAGATCGCCGCCGCCGCCGGGCATGGCGAGCGCGTCGCCCGCGAGGTAGAGGCCTGGGATTCCGGCGTATTGGGAGTCGGGCCGCGCGTCGCGGTGCTGCGTGTAGTTCACCTGCGCGCTGTTGATCATTGTCAATTTCAGCTCGCGTTTCCATAGCAGCTTGTTCGGGATTTCGGGAAAGATTTCGCATGCGACACGTTCGAGATTCCGGGCGATTTCCTCCGCGCGGACGGGGTCGGCCATTTCTTCCGCGCGGGCGATCTGCGCGAAAGCGAGAAGCTGTTTGCCGGCAGGCGCGAGCGTTGGGTCGAGATTCGACACCGCCATAGCGTAGATGAACGGGTCGCCGTAAGTGATGATTATGTTTTTCGAGTCGGTGACGGGCGAGTCGAGCGCGAAATCGATGCAGACGCCGGCGGTCGGCGTGAGCGAGGTCAGCCGCTCGCGCTTCTCCGGTTCGACGGAGTCCGGATCGAGGATCTCGAAGAGGAATTTATAGGGGAAAGCCGGTACGACAATGTCGGCGGAATGTGGGCCGGAATCGGTTTCGACGCCTGCGGCGCGGCCGGCGTCGAGCATGATGCGGCGAACGGGCGAATCGAGATGGACGGCGCCGCCGTGAGCGAGGATGTAGTCCGCCAGTTTGTCCAGAACGCGGTAATAGCCGCCTTCGGGGAGCGCGAACGGATGGCTGCCGATGAGAATTCTGCGGCGAATGTAGTCGAAAACCTCGCCGCTCGACGCGAGATCGAGGAACGGGCAGACGATGCATGATGTCGTTATGCGCGCGAAGTCGGCGAGTTCCGCGCTGCCTTTGACGGATTCGAGCCAAGAGCTGAGCGGGACGCCTTTGTATTGGTCGAAGAGGCCGTCTCGCAACATCATGAGGACCGCCATCTTTTCGTCCATCGAGATGATGTCGGAGGTCATGAGCGCTTCTTTGCCCTCCGGAAACGGGAGAAGCCGGCCGTCGCGATAATAAAGGAATTCGGGGTGATCGGCGATGTGGAGCTTTATCGGGACGCCGAGTCTTTCCATCACCTCGGTGAGATGCCCTTTGACGCCGTTGCGGACCATGTGGAGCCCGTAGTCGAGCGAGAAGCCGTCGCGCATCTGGCCGATCGCGCGGCCGCCGATTTTGCCGGAGCTCTCGAAAACATCGACCTGAAAACCAGCCTGCGCGAGTCGCGCGCCGACTATCAGTCCCGACACTCCCGCCCCAATTATGGCCGCTTTTTTCATAAATATGCGTCTCCTTTAAATGGCTGTTCTGTCTTGCGGATTTTATCACAACTTGACGCGGACGCGCATAATATGGTAAAAAACAACGGCGTATTACAGCTTGTCATGATCGCATAACTTAATAGGCATAAGGAGGAAATATGACTGCGAAAGGCAAAAAAGACGTAAATCCGTTCGATTTTCTCTATGGAAGCGTGGCGTTCGGGCTGGTGCAGGCGCTCGGGCCGCTGGGGAAAGTTTTCGGAAGCAAGAAATGGAAACCCGGCGAAAAGCTTGAGATATTGTTCGTGGCATATTCCGGCGCGCGGAACACCGGCGCGGAAGTCCGGGTCGGCGAATGCATCAAGCAGATCAACCAAATTCTCGGCGAGGACCAGATCGAGGTTAACGTTCTGACGCTCGACAAAGAGGAAACCGAGGAATATTACAGGGGCTACAAGTTCAACGCCGTTCAGTTCAGCTCGGTTTTTTTCAGCGATGTCTACAAGCAGGTGAAGGCTAACCACCTGATCGTGCTCGTGGAAGGCTCATGCTGGAAAGAGAATTTCGCGTCGGCGCTGCTACTGTACTTCCTGTACGCTGCGGGTTTGGCGTCGAAGATGGACAAGCCGTGCTTCTCGTACGCGGTTGACGCGGGCAACATGAACGACTTCAACAACTGGCTGTCGAAGGAACTGAGCAAGGACATGACGAAGATCATCACGCGGACGAAGGACGCGGCGGAGAAGCTGCAGGAGATCGGGCTTCCCGGAGCTGTGACCCGAGTCGACACAGCGTGGACGCAGTGCGCCGAACCGTCGGAATACGCGCGCAAGGTGCTGATGGACAAGGGCTGGGACGGCAAGAAGAAGCTCGTCGGGCTCGCCATGCAGAACTATTTCTGGTGGCCGATCGTTCCGGACCTCGCGAAGTACGTCAAGAAAATCACGACCGGCGACAAGGATCTCGAAAAGTACAACTACAAATTGGTTTACTTCTACGACTATTCGGATAAGGACAAGGAGACGTACGAAGAATGGGCGGCGATGCTCACGCGCGTCATGGACGAAATCACGGAAAAATACGATGTGCAGCCGGTCATAATCGGCATGGAAGCGCTCGACAAAGAGTCCTGCCTCGATGTGCAGAACAGAATGAAGAACAAGGCCATCGTCACTGTGTGTCAGGATTTCATCGGCGACGAGATGGCTTCGATACTGCGCGAACTGAACGTGCTGATCACGACGCGCTACCACGCGATGGTGCTGAGCATGCCTGGCAAAATTCCGTTCGTCGGCCTAAGCCGGGACGAACGCATCCGCGGAGTAATGCGGGAAACCGGCCTGTTCGATCAGTACTACCTCGACTACAAGGAAGACAATCTCGAACAGAAGATCAAGGATCGCGCCGACAAGATTCTCAGCGACCCCGCCGAACACGAGCGCATCAGGCAGGTCATCGACGACAATCTGCCCTACTACTTCGCGCAGATGGGCATGCTCGGACTCGATATCCGCGACCTCGTCAAACACGAGTTCCCGCAGTTCTGTCTTCCGGCGTCGGACGAAAACGACGTCATGAATCTTATCCCCCACTGCCCGGATTTCCTCGTGCAGCGCGTAAAGGATAAGTACCTCGAACTCAAACGATCAGAAGGAAGATAACGCTCTTATAGGCGAAATAAATTTACTAACGAAAAAGGCCCGGACAACCGGGCCTTTTGTTTTTCGATGATGTTTATGTAAAATGTTTTGAATTATTTTTTGATCTTACCAGCAGTTTTCTTCGTGTAGTTGAGCAGGCCGCCGGCGATGATGATGTCGCGTTCGCGGGAGGTGAGGTCGTGGCGCAGGGCCAGCGGTTTGCCGCCGGCCTTCGCGGCGATCTTCTCGCCTTTCAGCAACTGGCCCTTGACGTCCTGTATAGCGATCCTGTCGCCCTGTTTAATTTTGATGAGGTCTTTCGGGTTCTCGAAGATGAGAGGCAGGATGCCGAAGTTGACGAGGTTCGCGCGGTGTATGCGGGCGAAGGAGGCGACGATGACGGCGCGGACGCCGAGGTATGCCGGGGCGAGCGCGGCGTGCTCGCGGCTTGAGCCCTGCCCGTAGTTGGAGCCGCCGACTACGATGCCGCCGCCTTTTTTCTTCGCGCGCGACGGGAACTCGCTGTCGACCGCCTCGAAAACGTGTTCCGCGATCGCCGGTATGTTCGAGCGAAGCGGCAGGATGCGGGCGCCGGCGGGCATGATGTGGTCGGTTGTTATGTTGTCGCCTACTTTTAACAGAACCTCGCCCGCGAGTTCGACAGGCATCGGCGTGTTTTTCGGAAGCGGCTTGATGTTCGGGCCGCGCACTATTTTAACGGCTTCCGGTTTTTTCGAAGGCGGCAGAATAGTGTCCGGTTGCGGCGGGGCGTCCGGCAGAACGATGCGCGGCGGCCTTCCGAGCGAGCGCGGATCGGTGAAAACGCCGGCGACGGCTGAGGCTGCGGCTGTTTCCGGGCTGCACAGATAAATGCCGGCGCTTGCCGTTCCGCTTCTGCCTTCGAAGTTCCGGTTGAATGTGCGGAGAGTGACGGAGTCAGTCGGCGGGGCCATGCCCATGCCTATGCAGGGGCCGCAGACGCATTCGAGAATGCGCGCTCCGGCGGCGACCATTGTGGCGAGGGCGCCAGAGCGGGCGAGTTCCGCGAGAACCTGCCGCGATCCCGGCAGGATTACGAGGTCTGTTCCGGGCGCTACGCGCCGGTTTTTCAGAATCGCTGCCGCGGTGAGCATGTCCTTAAGCGAGGAGTTGGTGCAGCTTCCTATGGCGACCTGATCGACCGCGCGGCCGGCGAGTTCGCTGACAGGGGCTACGTTGTCCGGGCTGTGCGGTTTCGCCACGAGCGGCTCTATATCAGAAAGATTGACGATAATTTCGCGGTCGTATTCGGCGCCGGAGTCAGCTTCGAGCGGTTGCCATGCAGCGACTCTGCCCATGGACTTCATGAATTCGCGTGTTCGGTCGTCGCTGGGGAAGACCGAGGTTGTGCATCCGAGTTCAGCGCCCATGTTGGTGATTGTGGCGCGTTCCGGAACAGAAAGCGAGGCGACGCCGGGGCCGCCGTATTCGAGAATCCAGCCCACGCCGCCGCGGACGGTTAGGCGCCGCAGGAGTTCGAGGATGACATCTTTCGCGGACACCCACGGGCGAAGCTTGCCTTTTAGCGTCACGCGCAGAACGCGAGGGGCGGCGAGGAAGAAGGGGCCTCCGGCCATGGCGACCGCGACGTCGAGGCCGCCGGCTCCGATGGCGATCATGCCGATCCCGCCGCCGGTGGGCGTGTGGCTGTCCGAGCCGAGCAGTGTTTTTCCGGGCGCGCCGAAGCGTTCAAGGTGCAACTGATGGCAGATGCCGTTTCCCGGAGGCGAGAAGAAAATGCCGTACTTCGAGGCGGCGAGCCGCAGGAAGCGGTGGTCGTCGGCGTTCTGGAAACCGGACTGCAGCGTGTTGTGGTCGACGTAGCTGACTGACAACTCAGTGCGAACGCGCGGAACGCCCATCGCCTCGAACTGAAGGTAGCCCATGGTGCCCGTGGCGTCCTGAGTGAGAGTCTGGTCGATTCGGATGGCCAGTTCGGAGCCGGGCGTGATGGCTCCGGAAATCAAATGGCTGCTCAAAATTTTCTGAACGATATTCTGTGATTTTTTCATGTCGGAGGGTTACGTCGCCGAAGGGGGACGTCGCTTTTTGGGGCCGTACCCGAATCGTGCGCGCAGATCGTCTTCTTTCTTTTTATTGTCGCGTTCGAGCTTGAACACGACTGTGATGAGGTTTTCGCGAAATTTCTCTGTCAGGCTGTTGAAGTAAATGCCGGATCGCTGAGGGAGTTCCTCGGAGCCGAAGCGGCGTATGGAATGTCGAACTACGCCGCGCACGTCTTTCATAAGGAATTTGCCCTCGTCGAGCGTGAAATTAAGAATGATTTCCTCGCTTTTGTCGAGAGGGTCTGCGGTTAGCAGAGCGCAGCCTCCGCCGCTGATATCGACAATAAAGCCCTCTACTTCGACAACGTTGCCGTCCTTCAGAGTTCGCCGGACGACTGCCGGTTCGTTTGCGTCAGCGCGCACGGCGTTTCGTTTGACTTTCGAGAAAACCTTTTCTCCCGAACCGGTTTGAGCGCCCATGACAGGCGCGGCCGCGGCGGCTTTCTTGCGCTGTTCCACTCTTTTTTTGAGGGCGGCGTCGATATAAACGCAAATTTCAGGAACGCCCATGCGCGTCAGCCGCTTAATGACGACTTCTGTCAGAACCATGCCTTTATCGGCGTAAACGACATCGTTCAGAACGAGAGTGCGGGCGACGCGCATGCCGGCGATAGTGTCGTTGATATTGAGGACTTCGGCGCCCTTTGGAACGGCCTCGACGAAAGGTTCCGGTTCCGGAGGGGCGGCCGGTTGGGCTGGGGCTCCTCCTTCGGCGCCTTCAGTGTTTTTTAACAACTCTTCGCTCAGCCAGAGGTGGTTGCATAGCTTGCCGCAGATGCGAGAGAAGTCCGGCGGCTTGAGGAGGATGTCCACGGCTTTCGCGCGTTTGGCGGCGATGAGTTTCTCTTTCGTGGGAGCGCCGGTCATGACGATGATAGGGATGTTTTCGTCGAACTCGCGTATGTTCTGGAGAGTTTCGACGCCGTCGCCGTCCGGCATTTCGAGCGAGAGGATAACAGCGTTGGGCATCTCGGTCATGAACTGAACGATAGCCTCGGATGCTTCGCTGACGAAAATAAAGCGGCAGGGCCTGTCAGCCAGCGCCTCTTGTATCTGCTGTTGAACCTGCTCGTCGGCGTCTATGACCAGAATTGTCTTTTCGTCCATTGCCGGAAAAGAGCTCCATTTCAGCGAAAACCCGCGCCCGGCGCATTTTGCGCCGGGGAACAGAACGATAGAAAATGATATTATAAACCGGGCGTGATTTCAAGGCTCGCGCTGAGGCGGATAGGCGTTTCAAAACCGTGGGTGGCAGTTATTAATCGAACTTGAGCTTCAGATTGAGAGAATAGATTGAAGAGTTTTAGCGAACATATCCTGTTGCAAGGGTTTCGTAAGGCAGGCGGCGACATGAGTAAGGCCGGCGGCGGCTTTGCGGGAAGCCAACGGATCGTCTGAAAGAATGATCACGCGTAAATCCGGCGCTGTTGGGCCGCCGATGGAATTAAGGAAGTCTTTGCAGCTTTCGCCGATCGCGGCCGGGTTGGCGACAATTATGTTGACCTTCTCGCGGCCGATCACTTCGCGGGCCTCGCGCGCTGAATCGGCGTAGAGGACGCGGATGTATGAGCCTTCGACGATGTCGGTGATAGTGGTGAGCGTGTCGGGGTCGGTGTCGATGATGAGCATGGACTTGCTTTTTGCCGGCGCGCCGGGCGGAAGAGCAGTCGGGCTCTGTTCAGTGTCGACATGTCCGTGCGCGACGAGAATCTGTAGTTTGCCGGGGAAAACGACACGGATTTCGGCGCCTTCGCCCTCGACGCTTTCGATCTCAATGCTCGCGTTATGCACTTGGGCGATCTCCTTGACGATAGCGAGGCCGAGTCCGGTGCCGCCGTATTGGCGCGTGGAAGTGTTGTCCACCTGATAGAATCGGTCGAATATTTTAGGCTGCTCGTTTTCAGGAATGCCGATGCCTGAATCCTTGACGGTGAGAACGACATGGTTGTTGCGGGAGCGCGTCGAGATGGCGATGCTGCCTCCGGCGGGAGTGAATTTGACGGCATTGCTGACGAGGTTTGCGAGAAGGTGGCGGAACATGTTCTTGTCCGCAATTATGGTTTTGGCGTCATCCTCGCAAGAGACGCTGACGCGCAATTGTTTTTCCTCGATGCCTTCCTGAAATTCGACGAGCAGTCTTTCCACGGCGTCGGGCACCTCGAGCGGTTGTTTGTCGAGTTCCACGCGGCCGGATTCGATCTTGGCGAGGTCGAGAAGGTTGTCGATCAGGTCGTTCAACTGCCAGCCGCGCCGCATGACGACTTTGAGGCGCTCCCTGAATTTTTCAGGCAGGTCGCCGTATTTGCCTTTTTCCGCCATGCTCAGGTTGCCGAGCATAACGGACAATGGAGTGCGAAGCTCGTGCGAAACCATCGACAGGAAGTTGGTCTTTACCTCGTCCATTTTGCGGAGATGTTCGATTTCTTTTTCAAGTGCGATGGAGTTGATGCGCTGTTCCTCGGCGCGTTTCGAGGCTGTTATGTCGATGAAGCTTTCGAGCCCCATGACCGCATGGCCGTCAGGGTCGCGGATCAGGTCCAGATTTTTGCTTAGGGTGATCTGCCGCCCGTCTTTAGTTGTCATGGAGCATTCGCGGCCCAGAAGCGGTTTTTCCGGAGTGCCCGGATCGAACATGAGGCAGGCGCGGTCGCAGGTCTCGCCGAAAACGTCCGCGCAGTTTTTGCCGATCACGTCTTCTGCGCTGTAGCCTGTGACCCTTTCGGCGGTAAGGTTCCAGGATCGGATGACGTGTTCCCTGTCGATCGTGAACAGGCCGCTCGGGATGGTTTTAATGATAGTGTCCAGACGGTCGCGGCCGAGACGCAGTTCTTCTTCGAGGCCGACTTTTTCTTCGAGGAGATTTTTATCTCTTTCAAGCCGGTTGGCGTCCGACCGCGCGCGCATCAGCACATAGCCTCCCAGATACATCATCATCAGCACGCTGATAGTCACGAGCCATGTGTTTCTGGTGTGCGTGTTGATCGGCGTTGAGATGTCGGAGTACGGCGTAGCTATAAGAACTGTCCATGTACGGTCGCCAATCTGGAACGGAGACATTGCGAAAAGCGTATCTCCGAGGTGAATTGCCGCCGGCGCTCCGCGCCATACAGAGAGCTTCAGGACATTCCGGGTTTCTTTGTTGAATAGATTTGTGTCGGAAAGCTTTTGTCCGATGTACTTTGAATTCGGGTGGTATATTATCGTTCCGTCGTCATCGACCATCCACGCGTAACCATTTTTGCCGGCGCGCGTGTTTTGCAGGAACAGGCTTGTCATTTTTTCCAGCTTGACAACCGTTGCGACGCTGCCGTTGAATTTCTTGTTGACGAATACCGGCGAATGGATCGCAATGGCGTCGAACCCTTCAACAGCCCTGAATAAGCCGCTCACCACAAGCCGGCGCGTGTTGAACAGCTTGACCACATGCTCTTGATTTCTGATGTCTGCGTTCAGGCCGCGCAGGTCCATCGGGTACATATACACGAGAATCCCGTTCCGGTCCATTCTGTAGCCGGCGTAGACGAAATCCTGATTCGACAGGTAAAACTGCCTGATTTGTTCGTGACACTGTTCGCTCGTCGGGTCGCTCACGTATTTCGAGGAGGCGAGAGTAAGCATTCCGTTTGTCAGATTGAAGAACAGGTTCTCGATACCGCGCGCGGAGCCTTTCACTATCTCAAGCTGATGGCTCTGAAACAGTTCCACGAGCGTTTTTCGGAAAACGTTCTGCGCGTTGTAGTTGTACCAGATGAGCAACGCTGAAATCACCGCCGCAGAAAACAGAACAAAAAAATCCAAAAGCTTCATCAGCCGCGGTTTGGAATTCAGAGTAGGTTTATTCTTAATCGCCATTTTTAGTTTTTGCTGCGACTCAAACGCCTTTTTAGGAATTCTTTTGACAATCTAATAATAATTATATCACAAATATGAAAAAGTGAACCGTCGACGGAAATGATTGACGCGCGCGCGCGCCGGAAACTATAATCAACGCGGAATTTCGCGGGCATTAAAAACTCAGAACTGCCGCGGCGGGAGAACACAATGCTGTCTATAGAAGAAGCGGTTCGGATGATATTGGACTGCGTTGAGACGACGGGGACGGAACTGGTTTCGCTTACTGAGGCGTTCGGCCGCATTCTCGCAGAGGAAATCAGGGCGGACGCCGATGTGCCGTTTACGGACAACTCGGCGATGGACGGCTACGCGGTGCGGGCGGAATGTGTTCTTGGAGCGTCTGCGGAAAAACCGGCGGAGCTTGAAGTGATCGGCGAGGCGCCGGCGGGAACGGTTTTAGATGTCGAAATAACGCCGGGAACGGCGGTGCGCATAATGACCGGGGCTCCGATTCCCCGCGGCGCCGACGCCGTGGTCATGGTTGAATACACGGAAACGAACAGCGGGCGTGCGAAAATCAAAACCGGCGCGAGGCCCGGAGAGAACATTCGGCGGGCGGGCGAGGACGTGTTGAAAGGCGAATTGCTTTTCAGCCCCGGCCGGAGGATAGGAGCCGCGGATGCCGGCGTGATAGCGTCCGCCGGCCGCATGAAAGCGGCGGTCGGCAGGAGGCCTGTTGTCGGGATCATCTCGACCGGCGACGAGATAGTGGAGCCGGGCGAGCCCTCGGGGCCCGGCAGGGTGCGCAACAGCAATAGCTATTCGCTTTACTCGCTGTGTCTCGCGGCGGGGGCGGCTCCAGCATATTTAGGCATTATCCCGGACCGGCGGGCGGAAATCGAAACCGCTTTCCGCGACGCCGCGCGCTCCTGCGACGTAATTCTCACTTCCGGTGGCGTCTCGGCCGGCGACTACGATTTCGTCAAAGCCATCCTCGAGGAAATCGGAGACATTAAATTCTGGAAAGTCGCCATGAAACCCGGAAAGCCGATAGCCTTCGGGCGAATCGGCGGCGCGTTGCTTTTCGGGTTGCCCGGCAACCCCGTTTCGGTCATGGTCGGGTTCGAGATGTTTGTACGGCCGGCGCTCCTGAAAATGATGGGCGCCTCCGTTCTGTCCAGGCCGCGCGCTACCGCCCGCATGGAACACGAACTGAAGGAAAAACCCTCGCGCACTAAAATCATGCGCGGCATCGCTTCGCGCGACGAGAACGGCCTCTCCGTTCGCACAACGGGCGGCCAGGGATCCGGCATTCTTAAGTCCATGGTCCTGGCCAACTGTTTCATCATTATGCCCGAAGGTCTCGGCTCGCTCGGCAAGGGCGACGCCGTCGAAATTATTCCGCTCGACAATTTTCCGCCCGGCTGAAAAGAGTTCTGTTCGAATTACCTTTGCAGACCGGCGCCGGTGAAGTTATAATTGCGGGCATGGAAAACAACAGCAAACTCGAGAGCAAGACTCTTCCTGTTTTAGCGGTATTGCTGCCCGCGCTTGTGGCGGGCATAGTTTTTGCCAACTCGCTTCGCGGCGGATTTGTGTATGACGACCGGCCGCTCGTGACGCAAAACGAGGCTATCCGCGACCTCTCCGCGCTCGGCATATACGATATCTTCACGCATGCGGATTACCAGAGCTATGCGCCGCATTATCTGCCGGTTCGCGTGCTCAGCTATGCGATTGATTACATGATATGGGGAATGAACCCGTACGGATTTCATCTGACCAATCTGGTATTGCACATATTGAATGTGATGCTGGCGGCATTGCTTGTGGCGGCGATAACCGGCGCGGCCGGCGGCGAAGAGGGACGGTTCAGATGGCTCGCGGGAGGCGTTGCGGCGATGTTGTTCGCCGCGCATCCGCTTATGTCGGAGTCTGTCGCGTGGATCGCCGGCAGGAAAGACCTTCTCGCCACCTGTTTTTCAATCTGCGCCGCGCTGTGTTATCTGAAAAGCTTCAGGCGCCCTCTGTCGAAGAAAACCGACTGGCCGATTGCGGCCGGCCTTTTGTTTTTCGCGCTCGCTATGATGTCGAAGGCGACGGCGGCTGCGTTGCCCGCGGCGTTTTTGGCGTTCGAAATTCTGCTAAAGCCCGGCGAAGGCCGGGGTCGGTTGCGGTTGCGCATTGAGCGGCTCGCGCCGTTCTTCGTTTTAACCGCGGCGCTTGTTTTTATAGACGCGAACCTGTCCGTAAAAAATGGAATGATCGAAAATTGGTTTGGCGGGTCGCTGTTTACGCATCTGATCACAATCGCCACGATTCCACTTTTGTATCTCGGAAAATTTATTTGGCCGGCGCGGTTGTGCGTCGACTATGCGACGCTCGCGCAGAAATCGCTGTTCAGCCCGCTGGTTCTCGCGTCGTTGCTGTTCTGGTTCGCGTCGGCGTTCTGGTTTGTGAAGCGCGGCCGCGCGGCCGCGGCGCCGGCTGCGCTCGCCGCATGGGCGATTCTGAACCTTGCGCCGGCGATGAACTTTGCGCCGACGAGCAAGCTGATCGCGGATAGGTATGTTTATCTCCCGGCGGTTGGTTTGTTCGGGCTTGTAGGTTATTTGTTCGCGCGGGCGGCGAGCGCTCGCGGCGCCGCGGCGCGGCTCGCGGCGTTTGCGCTTTTGGCGGCGGTCGTCGCCGGGTTCGGCGTTCTAACGGCGGCGCGCAACAGGGACTGGCGCTCGGAACTTACGCTCTGGCGTTCCGCGGATAAGATAGAGCCGCGCAACCCGGTCGTGACGCATGGTCTCGGATACGCATATTTTGAAATAAAGGATTACGGCAAGGCTGAGCGTTATTTTCGCGAAACGATCAAAACTGACCCGAACTTCAAGCTGGCTTATTTCAATCTTGGCGTTTTGGAATCTCAGATTTACGGACGCGATGATGAAGCGATCTCGCTCTTTAATAAAGCTCTGAAGATCGACCCGCGGGACGCGCGCACTCGCGCTAATCTCGCGTTGGCTTATTTTAACAAGGGCGAATATGACAAAGCGCACGATGAGATGCTGCGCGCGGTGGACACAAGCCCGGACGACTTTACGCTTGTAAGAAGGATGCTCGCGATAAAAAATTCATACGCGATCAGGGGAAGGCCGTTTGTAATTCCGCAGAAACTGCTGGACAAGATCAACGGAAAGAAAAAAGCGAAATAATACGGCGAGGCGCGGGTTCCCGAGCGATTCTTGCGGCTTTAAATCACGTTGTTTATACTGAAATGCAAATAGATTATAACGGCGCGTGAGGAAGTTTGCCGTACGAAATCGCTATCCAACCCCGGAGATAAGATGAGGGAAAGAGACAAATCGGCAAGGGCGGACATCACGCGGCGGGAGTTTTTGGGCGGCGCCGGAGCGGCTGCTATCGGACTTATAGGGATGTCGGCGCTCGGAGGCGGAATTTTCGCGGAATCGGCGAAGGCGGCTCCGCAAGGCGGTAAAGGCAGGTCTGGCGGAAGGGGAGTCGTTGTGATCGGGCGCGATCCGAAAATCTGGGATGGCGCGAAGCTGAATAAGGACAAAACGCGTGATCTGGCGTTCAGGGCTGTTCGCGCGTTTTCCGGGGCTGACAGCGACGTCGCTGCCTGGTCGGCATTTTTCGGGCCGGACGACCGGGTCAGCATGAAGATGAACTGCATCGGCGGAAAGAAGATGTCGACGACTCCGGCGATTGTGGAAGCGATAGCGGCGGGCCTCATGCTGGCTGGCGTTTCAGCGAAAAATATAGTTGCGTGGGACCGAACGGAGTGGGAAGTGCGCATGGCCGGCTTCAACACCGGCCGCGATAAAAAAGGCGTTCTTTATACAGCAACAGACGCGGATGGCATCGGATATGACTCCGAACTGACATCGTGGGGCGAGGCGAGTTCGCTTGTGAGCCGGATTGCGTCGAGTTACAGCTCGGCGATGGTGAACGTTCCGATTCTCAAGGACCACGACATGACCGGGATTTCTTGCGCGATGAAGAACTGGTACGGCGCTGTAAATAACCCGAACAAACTGCATGAGAACGCTTGCGATCCGTACATAGCGGACGTGAACATGATGTCCGTGTTCAGGGAGAAAACAAAACTGATAGTTCTCGACGCGACGACGGGACAGTACAACGGCGGCCCCGGCCACAAGCCGAAATTCACATGGCCGTTCGCGGGCTTGATCGTCGGAACGGACCCGGTCGCGGTGGATGCCGTGGCATACCATATCATAGACGAAAAGCGGAAAGCGGAAGGACTGCCGACGCTCAAGGCGCAGGGGCGGCCGCCGAAGTTTCTGAACACGGCGGCGGACGCGAAGCATAAGCTCGGCGAAAACCGTTACGAAAAGATACGCATAATCGAGGTTTGAGATGAAGGGCTGCCTGACGCGCAGGGAATTCATGACGCTTGCGGCGCTGACATGCGCGGCGCCGGCGCTGGCGGCCGCCGTTTCGGGCGGGGCCGCTGTTGCCGAGCCGCAACGGCCTAAGCAGTCCGCCGGAACAGAGCGCGAGGTGTATTTCTACGATAAGCTCCCGGACAAAATGGTACAGTGTCAGATTTGCCCCAAAAAATGCAAGGTGGGCGACGCCGAACGTGGTTTCTGCGGCAACAAGGAAAATCACGGCGGGAAATACGTTTCGCTCGCTTATGGAAACCCGTGTTCGATAAACAATGACCCGATCGAAAAGAAACCACTGTTCCACTTCCTGCCGGGCACGAACGCGTTTTCGCTCGCAGCCGCCGGCTGCAACTTCGACTGCAAGTTCTGCCAGAACTGGGAGATTTCGCAGTCACGGCCGGAACAGATGCGGAACATAGACCTGCCGCCGGGGCGCGCCGCCGAGGCCGCGCAACAGGCCGGCAGCCGGACTATCGCCTTCACCTACAGCGAGCCGACCGTGTTCTACGAATATATGTATGACTGCGCCGTGGCAGGCCGCAAGCGGGGGCTGCGAAACGTTATGATCTCTAACGGATATATCAACCCGAAACCGATGCGCAAACTCTGCAAAACGCTCGACGCGGTGAAAATCGATTTCAAGGCTTTCACGGAAGGTTTCTATTCAAAGGTCTGCCTCGGGCATTTGCAGCCCGTTCTGGACACGCTTGTCTTGCTGAAAAGCGAACGAATGTGGTTCGAGATGGTCTATCTTATGATTCCGACGCTGAACGACAACCCTGCCGACATTAAAAGGATGTCGGGCTGGATCATGAAGAACCTCGGCCCGGACGTTCCGATCCATTTTACCCGCTTCCACCCGATGTACAAGCTGAAAAACCTTCAGCCGACGCCGCTCGAATCGCTCGAGCGCGCCTATGACATCTGCAAAAAGGCGGGCATGCATTTCGTTTATATCGGCAACGTGCCCGGCCACCGCGCGGAGAACACCTACTGCCCGAAATGTGAAAAGGCCGTCGTGCGGCGCTACGGCTATGTGATTCAGGCGATCGATATCGACGCAGGCCGCTGCCGCTTCTGCAAGACCGCCATCCCCGGCGTTTGGAGCTGAACCGCTTTCTCCGGAACGCGATTTTTAACAGAAAAACGAATATTGAATATCGAACAAAGAATTTCGAATTATGAAGTTCTACATCGATTTTCGAAAGGTCATAGCGTTTATAGATGGGAATCGAGATCGGGATTGCCGCGCCTGCTTCGCAGGCTCGCAATGACGCATTTTTGCTGCTTTAAAAACAAAAAAACACGTCGATGCGAGAAGCGAAGCGACGAAGCAACCCCAGACTAATCAGTGAATTTGAACAGTTTGTCATTCCGAGCGAAGCGAGGAATCTTCAATTAAACATCAATATAAAAAGTTTTATAGAGATTCCTCGCTTCGCTCGGATTGACAAGAAAAAAATGGAATGACAAGCCGGCGCGTTCCCAACGGCTTCTTTAATCGTTTATTGACATAAGGATTGTCTTTCAATCCGTCCGCCGCTTTGTTAAAATGTACGGCATGGAAAAGAAAACCGTATCGATAGGTAAATGCGAGACGTACAATCCGGAAACAGTGCGCGCGGCGCTCGAAGCTATGATAGGCCGCCTCGGCGGAGTCGGGAAATTCGTTAAGCCCGGCATGAAGGTGTTGGTTAAGCCGAACCTGCTTATGGCGTCGGCGCCGGCGAGAGCTTGCACGACTAACCCGGAGTTCCTGATTGAGGTTATCAAGCTGCTGCAGGAAGCGGGCGCGATTGTGTCGTTCGGCGACCTGCCCGGCGGTTTCTATGCTGGCGGCACGGCGCGGGTGCACGAGGCTACCGCCATGACGCGCGTGGCGGAGGCGACCGGCGCGGAACTCGTCACGCTCGAAAAGTTCGGATTCAAACAGATCGACATTCCCGACGGAAAAAAAATCAAAGCGATTCATGCACCGCGCTACCTCGACGAGGTCGACGCAATAGTTAACGTCTGCAAGCTGAAGACGCACATGCAAACGATGATGACGTGCGCTCTGAAGAACTGGTTCGGGCTGACGACGCAGCAGGACCGGCTGCTCGCGCACAAGAATACGAGCTATGTTGATTTCGGCGAGGCGTTGGTGGACATCTACTCCGCGCTGCCGAAGGCCGTGTTGAACATCTGCGACGCGGTAGTCGGGATGGAGGGCACGGGGCCGTCGCAGGGCGCTCCGGTAAAACTCGGTTTCGCGCTCGCGTCAGGTGACGCGGTCGCGTTGGACACCGTCGCCGCAGTCGCGATCGGGTTCCAGCCGCGCGAGATCAGCACGATCGAGGCGGCGCGCAGGCGCGGCTATTGCGCAACACGGCTTCGCGAGATCGAGATCGCAGGCGACTCTCTCGAATCCATAACTAAAAAGGTCAAACGCCCTTCGTCGGCTATTTTCATGCTCATGCCCATGCTGACCGGCCCGTTCAACGAACTGACCAAGGTGCGCCCGTATGTGATAGATAAAAAATGCAAGGCGTGCGGGAAGTGCGCTGAGGTTTGCGCGGGCGACGCCATAACATTTCCCAAGAAGACAGCGCTTATCAGCGACAAAAAATGTGTTCTCTGCTTCTGTTGCCACGAAATTTGCCCGTTCGACGCAGTCGATATCAAAAAACCGTTCCTCGTAAGCATCGCTGAAAGGATTGCGCAGAAATGAAAAAGCAGGTTGAGAAAAAAGAAGCTGAGAAGATATATGACGCGGCCGGAATCGGGTTCTGCGTGTCGGACTATCAATGCCTGATGGAGAGGTTTCCGAAGCCGGACGAGAAAACGGAGGCGAAGCGGCTTGTGCATCAGGGCGGGGCGCCTGTGCCGACGGCGTTCGTTGCGCTCGCGAAATGGAAGATGAAAACGGCGTTCATCGGCATAGCGGGCGACGACGAGGACGGCCATTTCATAAGGGACGAGATGGAGCGGTTCGGAGTCGACACGTCGAAGATGATTCTCTCGAAGGACACGGCGACGAAGCGGGCGTTTGTGTTGATCGATACAAGCGCGGGCACCCGGAACGTGATACTGATTCGCGAGAAGCCGAAGGCGTTGCCGGCGTATGCGGCATCGCCGGGATATTTTCCGCAATGCCGGGTGTTCCACACTGACGGGCGCGAGACGGATGTCGTGTTGAAGGCGATGAAGCTGGCGCGGAAGCGGGGGGCGCAGACGGTGATCGACGCGGGCAATCCGCGCGACCGGATGGAAGAGGTCTTCGCAGCCACGGACCACTTTGTGGCGTCTCATGATTTCATCCGCGACTACTACGGCGCGCGGGTGAAACCGGAGGCGGCGGTTCTGAAGATGCTTGAGCAGGGGCCTCGCGTCGGAATAGTGACGCTGGCTGAGGATGGTTGCGTTGGAGCGACAGCGGACGGCGGGATTTTCAGGATACGCGGACACCGGCGGCCGGGTCATGTGATAGACACGACGGGCGCGGGTGACGTTTTTCACGGCGGTTACATATATGGAGTTCTTAGAGGCTGGACAGCCGCGCGGTGCGCGGCGTACGCGAACGCGGCCGCGTTTCTTTCCACCGGCGCCGTGGGCGCGCGCGACGGGATTCCGAAGCTGCGGGAAGTCCTCGCGCTGATGGGATAAGACGAATTCAGGCAGAAACGTCATTGCGAGCGAAGCGAAGCAAACCCGAACGCCAAACTCGTCATTGCGAGGAACGTAGTGACGAAGCAAACCCGAACATGGAGATAGGCATTGAGCTCGGGATTGCTTCGTTGGCAAAAACAGCCTCCTCGCAATGACGAAAATGAGTGGGAAAAATGAAAATAACAAAGACGAAAACGGAAACAGTTGTCGAAGGGAAACACATCCGGCTGCGGGTGGCGACGCTTGCGGACGGGAATGCGTGTGTAGAGATAGACGCGCGAGGCGCCCGAGGCTGGGTCGCTGTTCTGGCGTCCGAGCGCTCGACGGCGTCGCTGCATGAACGGACGCAGTCGCTGGGGCCGGTGATGAGGACGCGCCACCGGCTGGTTGAGTTTCCGCGCAAGCTGGTGTCGGCGGAGGCGAAGGGCGGCGTGGCGGAAGTCGTTTTGGCCGGCAAATCCGGCGGAAGCGAAGCCGTGGAAAGGTTGACGTTCGACGACGACGACTCGCACGTGAACGTGAAAACAACCGTGAAGCTCGGCGGCCCGGCGCGGGTCGCAGCTCTCGGAACCGCTTACATTTTCGTGCCGGACGGCATGCTTTTTTCACAGTATGAGCCGCTCGATTTCTGCTGGATTCCGCATCTGAGGCGCGAGCCGGACCACGTGATCGGCGATCAGATTTTCCGGTCGCCGGCGGTGATATATCAGACGGGAAAGATAATGGCGGCGCTCGTGCCGGACCTCGATGTTCTGTCTAAGAGGCGCGCGATGCCGACGGCGCTCGACGCGCGGATAGACAATCCCGCCGCGGGAGCGCCCGCTTTCTGGTATGGGTTCTGCAGTTACAAAAACGACGGTCATCTTTTTTTCAGGCAGTCGCCGCCGGGACGCGAGCCGCTTAAAGGCGAATTGGTTTATGCGTGCGACCTTCTTGTCGGCGCGCGGACGCCGGAGCGGCATGCGCAACGGGCGGTGGCGGCTCATCTCTGGCGTCGTTACGGAGAGCGGCTGATAGGCGCCGAGGCGCCGCAGACGATTCCATTCGAGGATTACGCGCGGCGCGCCTACGGTTACGCGTTCGAAAGGGGCCGGATATGGCGCGAATTTGAGATAGACGGCGCGGCCGTGGGAGGAACGATCGTTCAGACGTTCGCCGGCCCGGCTGTTCCGGCTCTGCTGAAAAAAGCGGAGATCGAAGGTTTTCTGAAAATGCAGAAAATTATACCGAGGCTTCACGGCATCGCCACCGAGAAGCTGCTCTCGACGACGGTCGCCAACGACGTTGTCGAGCAATACATGCACAACGCGCCGAAGACGATACCGCCGCTGATAATGAACATAGCGTGGTTCAACAACATGAGAACCGCTTACGGAGCGTACGCGTACGGCGAGGCGCTTAAAGACGAAAACATAAAAGGGCGCGCTATAAAGATGAAAGAGCTTGCGCTGCGGGCGCCGGGCGAGGCGGGGCTGATGCGTTCGTGCTGCTATAGTCCTGAGGACGGAGAACCTATCTGGATTCAGGGAACGAAAGCGTTCGAAGCGGTGCGCGAATATCACCTGCCGGACAGCGCGTGGACGGGCTGGTGGATGCTGCGCTGGCACGAGGAACTTGAGAAAGACGGGCGGCTTCTCGAGCGGGCGAAGCAGTTCGGAGGCGCTTTTCGCGCGTTGCAACAGGAATCGGGCGCGATTCCCGGCTGGGCGCGTGTTAGGAGCGGCGGCCTGATTCCGCACGCGAAGATGATAGAGAGCGCGCAGACGGCGGCGCCGGGGATGTTTCTCGCGCGGCTCGCGCGCGTCGCAGGGCACAAACCTTCTCTTGTCGCCGCGGAGCGCGCCGCCCGGTTCATGATCGAAAAAGTTTTCCCCGAAAATAAATGGTGGGACTTCGAGACGTTCTTCTCGTGTTCGAAGAAGGACTTCGGAATGCGAGACGCCGGCACGGGCCTGCATTGCATGAACAACCTCTGCATGTTCTGGACGGCGGAGATGATGCGCGAGCTATATGAGGAGACGGGAAAAGCGACATATCTCGAACACGGGCTGCGGGCGCTGGACCTGATGCTGATGTGGCAGCAGGTGTGGGACGCGCCGTATGTATCGATAAACACGTTCGGCGGTTTCGGAGTGATGAACACGGACGGGGAGTGGAACGACGCGAGGCAGAGCATGTTCGCGGAGTCGCTGATGGCATACTACGAACTGACGGGAGAGCGCGAATATTTCGAGCGCGGCGTGGCGGCGCTGAGGGCGTCTTTCACGACGATGCTGACGCCCGCAAACAAGGCGGTTGCGCCCGGCAACATGGGAAAATACATAGAGAAAGATGAAGGGGCGACATTCGAGAATTTTGCGCATATGGGATATGACCGGCGCGCGCCGGGCTATATAATGTTCGACTGGGGAAGCGGCGGCGCATGCAGCGCGGCCGCGCGGCTGACCCGCAGGTACGGCGAGATATATGTGGACGCGGCCCGCGGGCACGGTTTCGGACTGGACCTCTGCACGGTAAAAAAGTTGACCATCGGCGCCGGAACGGTGTCGCTCGACATAGAAACAGGCTCGAAGAAAACTGCTTTTTGCGTTAAAATCGAGGGGTTGAGTTCCGGGCGGTATAAGTTGTCGGCGAATGGCAGGCAACAGGGGACGCACAGCGCGGCGGAGTTGAAAAACGGTGTTGTCGTGACAGTTTAACCCCGGAATCGTCATAGATAGTCGGGCGCAATTAAACGTAACCGGCCGTAAGGAGCTTAGCGGAATGAAAGCGATGACGTCGCGGGAGCGGGTGAGAGCGGCTGCGAAGAGGCAGCCGGTCGACCGCATTCCGCTGATGCTTTGGCTTGAGCCGCATACGACGGTGAAGATAGCGACACGCGTCCGACCGCCGCGGAATCCGGCTTATCGCGGTTTTTTCACGGCGCTGAGCAGGCTCGGCGAAACGCTGCCGACCGAAGATCTTCGCAACGCCGCGCCGCTGCTCGCCTACTTCGCGCAGGCGGACTATCAGCTCGAACTCGGCGCGGACATCGTCGATTTTCACTACGGCTGCTACCCGCTCTGGATTAAAAAGCTGTCGATATATGATAAAAAGATCACTTTTACCGATATGTACGGAATCGAGCGCGGAATGGGCGGCCTTTATATCGAATCCGTGGGAAATCCCTGCGGCACAAAGGAAGCGCTGGACCTGTATGAATTTCCGGATCTCTCAAGCCCTATTCATTACGCGCATATCGCGATGTACAGAAAACTGAGGCCGGATGTATCGATCGCGGTGATGTGCCCGGGCGTTCAGGATTGGTCGCAGGCGTGGTGCGGGATAGAAAATCTTTATGCAGGAATGATTGAGTATCCGGAGACAATCGAGCGTTTTTTCCGCAAGCTGGCCGAGCACACGCTGCAGATCATCCGCGGCTCGCTGCGCGCCGGGGCGGACATCATTCTTATCGGCGACGATTATGGAACACAACAGAGCATGATGATGTCTAAAGGGACGTGGGAGCGGTTCACGTTCCCGTGCCTGAAGAGGCAATGCGGTGAGATAGGCCGGTTGGGCGGGCTCGCGATGCTGCATTCCTGCGGTTACGTCGCGCCGCTGCTGGACAAGATAGCGGAAGCGGGAGTGGAAATGCTGCACCCGTTCCAGCCGGTGCCGGGAAACGATCTCGCGGCGGCAAAAGAGGAGTTCGGAGACCGGCTTTGTTTCATGACCGGGATAGACGCGCAGAAGCTGCCGGGAATGTCGCCGGAGGAAGTTAGGGGCTCGATGCTGGCGGCGGCGCGAACGGCGGCGCCCGGTGGCGGGTTCATTCTCAGCCCGACGAATTTTCTTCAGGAAGACGCGCCGATGGAAAATCTGAGAATAATGTTCAATACTATTGAAGACATACAACACGGGAGGTTTTGAAAGTCATGGCTCGATCTCAAACATGGGTTAAGGCATTGTTGCTTATAGCGATGTTATTTTGCGTCGCCGCGCCGTTGAACTGCGCGAAGGCGTCGAAAGAGAAGACGAAGAGCAAGCCTCTGGCCGAGGCGAAGAAAGCCGCGCCGAAGAATGCCGCCGGCTCCGAGGAGCCGGGTCGGTTCGGAATAGGCCTGCGCGCGCCGGATTTCACGGTGAAAGACGCCGATGGAAAGCCGGTAAAGCTCTCGGACTACAAGGGCAGGGCCGTAGTCCTGACTTTCTGGGATGTTACGAGCGATCCGAGCAAGAAACAGATGAAGGCGCTCGAAGCGGGTTTAGGAAAAAAGAAAGCGGATGTCGCGTTTCTTGCGGTGACGCAATTCGTTAGCGACGCCAAGAGCAAGGAAGCCGCCGCCGATTTGAAGAAGAGCGGCATAGGAGCGACGCCGCTGTTCGACGCGAACAGCGAGGCAGGAAAGGCATTTCAGTTGACCGGCGTGCCGTATTTTGCGCTGATAGACAAGGCGGGACTGCTGCAGGGCGCCGGAGTGTACGATGTGACGATGAAACTCAGCACGATGAACTTTATAGATCTGGCGGCAATGATTGCCGGAGGCGGCAAGGCGCCGCATTGCGAGTTCGCGGAAACTGAATTCCCGAAGGAGTATGAGAAGCTATTCGGAAAGGACGCGCCGAATTTCAGATTGGCGGATTTGAACGGCAACGAGGAATCGCCTGTTTATTATAAGGGTTTTTCAAACCTGCTAATCGTTTTCTGGTCGCCCTCATGCCCGCATTGTCTCAGGGAGCTTCCGCGGCTGCAGGCGTTCTACAACAGCAAGGCGAAAGCGATGAATCTCAAGATAGTAAGCATAGTGGGAGTTCCCGAAAAGGGGGACCAGAACTACGTTCCTATTGTATCAGCCGCGAAGCAAGTGGCGCTGCGGGATAAGTTGACATTCCCGGTAGTTCTGGACGTCGGGCAAACGGCGAGAATAGCATACGGAGCCGAAGGCGTTCCGGCGCTGTTTTATGTTGGCATAAAGGGGAAGATTGAGCATGCGTGGCGCGGCGAGTCGCTCTTCGTCGGCGAGAATATAGAATGCGCGGCGGAGAAACCTGCTAAACAGGGCGCCGCGGGCAAGGGCAGGTAACCCGCCGGTGGGCGCAAACATTAGCGGCGGCTCTATAGCTGATCCGCAAACGTCAACCCGCGCCTGCGCCGGGTCTGACACAGCGGCGCTTCGCCGCCGATACCTCTGGGCGGCCGCCGTTTTTATCGGCGCGCTCGCTTTTTATATCAAGTCGGCGGCGCCTGATTTTCTTTTCGACGACAATCCTGAATTCATAGCGACTTCATATTATCTCGGCATCGCGCACTCGCCGGGCTACCCTCTTGTGTCGCTGTTAGGCAAGCTTTTTACATACGCGGCGCCGGGCTCCGCGGGGTTCGCGGTCAACCTGATTTCGGTTTTCGCGGGCGCGGCGGCGATAGCGCTTGGATTTCTGCTTCTGATGCGGGCGACCGGATGGGTCGCCCCGTCGCTGCTCGGGGCCGCCATGATGGCCGTATCGCGTCTGTTCTGGGAACAGGCCGGGCAGGCCGATGTTTATGCGATCAACGGTTTTTTTCTTTTTCTGACATTTCATATTCTTTGGAGCCTCGACAAGGGGCGCCGCGACGCCATGCGGCTGGCCGCCCTGTCCGGGGTTTTCATCCTCGCGCTTTTCAACCACTACACGATGGTTTTGGTTTTTCCCGTGTATGCCGGATACATCTTTTGGCTATACAGAGGGAGTTTTCCTGCTTTTTCGCGGATTATTCCGCTCGTAGTGTTTATGGCGGCGGTTGGTTTTTCAGTGATGATGTATCTGCCGTTGCGGTCGGCGTCGAACCCGGCGCTTAACTGGGACGACCAGTCATTCGTGGCCGGGTTTGTCAAACACGTGCGGGGCGTCGATTTGAGAAAGGAGACGCCGCGCGTGTCGCTTTCCGTTAAGTGGCGGTTCGTCGAGGATTATGCCGGGCGGCTGTGGAAGGAGCGGACGCCGTTTTTGCTGCCGCTGCTGCCGCTCGGGTTCTGGGCGCTTGCGGCGGGAGGCCGGCGGTTCGGCCGGGGGCGTGGCTGGCTGCTGATCGGGGCATGGTTTTTCCTTTTTGCGGGCTACATAATGCTGCCGAACTATCTGTATGGCCCGCGCGCGTCTTATGTGGTGAAATCGTTTCACTGCACGTCGCTTCTCATGCTCGCGTTTTTCATGGGATTCGGGGCAGACTCGCTTCTGAGAGTTCTGAAAAAAGCCAGGTTGCCGTGGGGCGCCGTGTTTGGAATAGCCGCGGCGCTCGCCGTTTACTCGGGCCTTTCGGGCAGGACATCAGCCGACCACGCGAACGATACGCTCGCTCCCGTGTACGGGCGCAACATGCTCAGGACAATGGCGCGGGACGGAATTCTGTTCTCGACGCTCGAAACGGAAACTTTTCCTGTGATGAATCTGCGGGCTATTCACGGCCTGCGGCGCGACATAACTCTTCACGGACGCCACGGCGACACGATGGCCTCTGCGTTGACTATCGGCAAACCAGGCCAAGACAGCATTGAGATAGCTGAAGTCAGAGACATAGAAAAGTTCGCCATAAAACACACTGTGTTTCAACGCAAGCTTTTCTTCACGAAGCGGCTCGATGTTCCGGGCAGGCCTGATCTGGCTGTTATCACGAACGGACTTCTCTATCAGCTCTCACCGGAGGGGAAATGGCTAAGCCGGCCGGACCCGTGGAATCAAATTGACATGACCGGGATAAATTACAGGTTCAAGGAATACGACACGATACAGAGAGGAGTGCTAAGCCGCTATCTCGTTCTGCGCGGGGAGCACTATCTCGAACTGGGGCAGTTGGACCGTGCGGTCGGTTACTTAAAACGCGCGGAAAAGTTTAACCCCGGCTCCCGGTTCCTGCGCGCAAATCTCGGCGCGATATACATGAGGGTCGGCGACTTCAAGGAGGCGCGCAACCAGTTCGAGGCAGGCCTCGCCGGCGATCCTGAGAATGTCGAGACGAGCATAGACACAGTCGCGATGTACAGCAACCTCTCGTTCATCTACGGAGCGTTCGGCGAGGACGCCAAGGCGCTGAAGGCGATAGAAACAGCGGTCGATCTGGACAAAAAGAACGAGTTGCTACGAGTCAACTTGGGAAAAACATACTGGCATAACGACAACTGCTTCGACGCGGTCCGGCAACTCGAAATTTCGATTCGGCTCGGCATAAACGACGCCGGAGTGTACAATGTGCTCGGAATTTGCAACGAAAGACTCGGGCATTACAGAACGGCTGATAAATATTACGAGAAGGCGCTGGCTACGAACCCCGCGCTGCCCGAGGTTTACAGGGACTTTGGGATATTTAATGCGTATGTGATGGACAGGCCCGCGAGGGCGGTTGAACTTCTGAACACATATCTTGAGATCGCGCAGAATGTGCCGGACGAGGCGGAGATCCGGGCGAACATCGGATTTCTGAATCAAGGCATAGAGAAATACGAGGCGGCGATAGCTTCATTCAGGATGGCGCTGCTGCTGGGGGCGGACACGACGCCGCGAAAGGCCGCCGTGATAAACGGGGCGCTGGCCGTGTGTCTCGAGAAAGCCGGCAGGGCGGACGAAGCCGCCGCGGAATTTGAGAAAGGTCTTGCGGGAGCGAATGAGTATCCTCAGATATATGTGGACTATGCGGATTTTCTCGACCGGCAGAAAAAGACGCCTGGCCGCGCGCTGCGGCTTCTCGACAAGTATCTCGCTGCTGTTCCGAACCCAAAAGACAGAATCAGAGTCGATCTGATAAGAACGCGCCTGAAAACGAAAATAAAATAACCCGCGCTGTTACGCATAAACCCAATACGGTTCATATCGCCGCATTCGGGATAAAAGGCAAATAACGGATGGACCTGAGCGTTTCCATCGTCAACCACAGCAATCGCGAGCTGCTCGACGGTTGTCTCGCTTCCGTTCGCGCCGGAGCGGGCGAACTCGATTTCGAGACGATCGTTATCGACAACGTGTCCGGCGACGGCAGCGCGGCGATGGCGCGCGAAAAGTATCCGGAAGTCATTCTGATAGAGAATGAAAAGCGGCTCGGGTTCGCAGCGAACCAGAATCAAGGACTGCGGCGAGCGAAGGGCGAGTTCGTTGTATTGCTGAATAACGACACGGTTGTCGGGCCGGGCGCGCTGGAAAAGCTGGTTGCGTTCATGCGGGCGAACCCGCATGTGGGGCTGGCGGGGCCGCGACTCGTGAATCCGGACGGCTCGCTTCAGGAGTCCTGCTACCGGACGCCGACGCTTGGCGTTCTGCTGTACGACGCGCTTTTCATCAGTTCTCTGTTTCCGGGTCATCCGGCGTTCGGCGGATTCAAGCGCTGGGCGCACGACTCCGTGAGGGAAGTCCCGTCGATCAGCGGCGCGTGCGTGATGGCCCGCAAGGCGGCTGCGGATGAGGTCGGGCCGCTCGACGAGCGGTTTTTTATGTATTTCGAGGACCACGACTGGTGTCTTCGTTTTCGCCGCGCGGGCTGGAAGATATGTTTTGTGCCTGATGCCCGGGTCGTCCACTACGGAGGCGGCAGTGACGGGCTGCTCGGTCACGACCGGTTCGACATGTTTTACCGGGGCATGAACCTGTTTTACGAGAAGCATTACGGGCGCGCATCGCTCGCAGCGGTGGCGGCGCTGAATGCCGCAGGCGCGGCGCTGAGGATAGCAGGCTGGGGGGCGCTCGCCCCGTTCAGCCGCGATGCGCGGGTGCGGTTTCGCGAAAGAACGCCGTACTTCAAGCGCCGCATAGCTTGGTATCTGACCGGCGAAGGCAAAAAGAAGCGGAATTGAAGCCAAGCGTTCTCCGCCGGCGTATTTGTTCAGACGGCAGACCAGCGTGAGCCCCTATTAGATTCCCGGCCTATTGCGGCGTAAATTCATTTATTGAAAATCCGGCCTGACAATACTTTTATCAGCGAGTCAAATATTTTGCTGCATGTATTTCGTCACAATCGACGAAATGTGGTATAATCCTTTTTGCGTCAAAAAACGAATGGGCGGGGTTGTCATGGAAATAGACATGAAAGAGCGCGAGAGCGCCGTTGTTCTTAATCTCAAGGGAGATATAGATTACAATTCATATAAAGGTTTCAGCGCGATAGTGGCTGATTTGCTGGAAAAGAAGACCGCGCGGATAGCGCTTAACATGGCGGCGGTCACGCACATAGACAGCATGGGGCTGGGCACGATAACCAAGCTTTGGAAGACGGCCGATCAACAGGGCGGCGCGCTCGTTCTGGCTGAAGTGCCTAAGAATATAAGAAACATGATCAAGCTGGTCAACCTCGACAAACGCATCTCGATTTTCGACACGGTCGATGAGGCGTTGGCCTGACAGGCGTATTTTCTCCTCTGGAATATTATTTCAGGAAATAGGGTTCGCTGTGCGTTTTATTCAGTCGAGCAATCGGCGCGGGGGCCGATTTTATGCCAACGGTTATCCTGAAGTTTTTGCCGCAGGGAACAGGCTTGGGAGAAAAAGGCGGCCGGTTCACGCGGCGCCAATTCGAGGAAAATATGCCACGGACGCTCTTTGTTTTCAATGATTCGCTGTCGCAGAACGAAGAAGCCCTGAAGCGACTCGACAAACATGAATGAATAGTAATCGTCGAAATTTTCTATCGGAGGCTGAAAGTTGAATGCGTGTATGATATCGAGCCGCCCGCCGAGCCGCAGGTATGCGTAGTAGCCTTTGTCGCTCGCGTCGAAAAGAGTGATCTCGTCCTCTGTTTGAAAGGCGTTTTCCAGATTTTTGAAGAAGCTCATAGCTCCGGACCCGGCGCGGTTAGTTTCCCGGCGCGGTTTCTATTATACTCAAGGTAATGTAAAATTTACACCCGTCATACCGTCGATAAGCGGGGATATACAATATGGTAAGACAGGCTGTAATCGAACTTGAGAGCAAGGGCGGCGGGGCGATGGCGGACATAACGGAAGAAGTCGCGAGCGCCGCCGCTGAGTCGGGCATGACCGACGGGATAGTGACGGTGTTCGTGCCGGGAGCGACCGGAGGGGTGACGACGATAGAGCACGAGGGCGGCTTGGTGAAGGATTTCGGGGAATTGATGGAGAGGCTGGCGCCGCGCGGCGCGGAATACGCGCACAACGAGCGCTGGGGCGACGGGAACGGCCATTCGCACGTGCGCGCGTCGCTGCTCGGGCCGTCGCTGACGGTTCCGTTGTCCGGCGGGCGGCTTACATTAGGGACGTGGCAACAGATAGTATTCGTGGATTTCGACGTTCGGAGGCGCTCGCGCCGACTGATCGTACAGATGGTTGGAGAATAGAAAATGGAAAAGACAAAGAAAACGCAACTGCCGCTGGTGTCGTTCGTAGGACGCCCGAATGTCGGCAAATCGACAATTTTCAACCGGCTGATCGGGCGCCGGGTGGCGATCGTTGACGACACGCCGGGCGTGACGCGCGACCGCATTTTCGGCCGCTGCACGATCGCCGGCAAGCAGGTTTATATAGTTGACACCGGAGGTCTGACCTCGTACACGGACAAAAGCGAGATGGACGCGAATATTCAGAAGCAGGCGATGCTGTCATTCGAGGATTCCACGGTTTTGGTGTTGGTGGTGGACGCGCAGGCGGGGCTGCTGCCGGAAGATGAGTACGCGGCCAACATTCTGCGCAAGCACAAATGCCAGGTTATCGTGGCGGCGAACAAGGCGGACAATGAAAAGATGGCGGAAACCGCGTCTGAATTTTTCGCGCTCGGATTCGGGGCGCCGGTTCCGGTGTCCGCGCTGCACGGATTCAACATGCCGGAGCTTAAGGAGCGGATAGGGAAGTTTCTGCCGCCTACCGAGCGGCTGGAGGAAAGAGGGCGCGCGGTGCGGTTCTGCATGGCCGGGCATCCGAACGTTGGCAAGTCGTCGATCGTCAACGCGATACTGGGCGAGGAGCGCTGTGTGGTTTCGCCCGTGCCGGGAACGACGCGCGACCGAGTGGACTCGGAATTCACGTATGAAGGACGCCCGTTCGTGATAGTGGACACCGCGGGAATCAGGCGCCGCAAGCTTAAAATGGACAAGCTGGAGTTCTACAGTTCGACGCGCGCGCGAAATGCGATCGCGGAATCCGACGTGGCGATACTGGTGCTCGACGCCAAGGAAGGCATCATCGAGGGCGACAAGCGGCTCGTCGCTGAGATCATAGCGCTGAAAAAAGGGCTGGTCATAGCTGTCAATAAAATGGATCTGGTTGATGAGCCGGCGCCGGAGCGGTTCGTCAACTATCTGTCGAAGGAAGCCTCTTTTCTCAGGCACACGCCGGTGGTGTTCATGTCGGCGCTCAAGAGCGAGGGGATAGACGTGTTGCTCGACACGCTTGTGGATGTGTACGGGAGAATGAACGAGATGCTGCCGCACGAGTTGCTGAGGAACGTTGTTCTCGACGTGAGAGCGCTGTACTCGCCGCGTTCGCGCGGGAAGGTGTTCGGCGAAATCAAGGCGGTGCTGCACGACAGGACAAACCCGCCGCGCGTTGTGATTAAAGTGAACGACAAGGGCTTGTTCACGCCGGGATACATAAGGATGATCGAAAGCCACATAAGGAACTGTTTCGATCTGACAGGCGTGCCGCTGGACCTGTCTCTGTCGGCTCCGCCGCCGAAGAAGCGAAAGAAAAAGTAAAGTTTTTCCTTAATCCTTAGATACTATAGATACAGGCAGGCGCGCGGGCGCCGGCGCCGCGCGTTTGTGAAACGCCGCGCCCGGCTTTTGAGCCTGGAGGAAAAAAACAAATATGGCGATAGCATATTATTATCCGATAGTATTCGCAGTTGGCCTTATCGTCACTGTGCTGACGACGCCGCTTTTCATACGATTGGCATTCAGAGTCGGCGCGGTGGATAAGCCGGGTCCGAGGCGGGTGAATGTAAAGCCGATAACGCGGATGGGCGGCCCTGCGATGTTTCTCGGTTTCGCGGCGGCGTCGGTCGTGGCGGCGAGCGTGAATCTCGTGTCATGGCAATACATGTCAGCGGCGCTGGCCGGTTCCTTCATAGCGTTTTTGGTTGGTTTGTGGGACGACATCCGGTCGCTGCGCCCTGTGCCTAAGCTGCTCGGGCAGATCGCGGCGGGATGCGTCGCGTACGGGCTGGGAGTGCGAATAGAATTTGTCACCAATCCGTTCGGAAACGGAATGCTGCTGTTGCCTGAATGGATTTCGTTCGGCATAACTGTTTTCTGGCTGGTGGGAATAACGAACGCGATGAATCTGATAGACGGTTTGGACGGCCTCGCGGCGGGGATAGTGAGCATTGCGACGCTGACTTTTTTTCTTGTGGCGGTGAGCAGGGGGCAGACGGAGAGCGCGCTGATGGCGCTTGCGGTGGCCGGCGCCTGCGGCGGTTTTCTGCGCTGGAATTTCTATCCGGCGAAAACGATCATGGGCGATTCCGGGGCATATTTTCTCGGTTTCACGGCGGCGGCGCTCGCGGTGAATGGAGCGTTCAAAAGCACGACGGCTCTCACGCTGCTGATTCCTATATTCGCGCTCGGAGTGCCGATTTTCGACACTACGTTCGCGATTGCCCGCCGGATTCACGACCACAAGCCGGTCATGCACGAGGCGGACAAGGGCCATCTGCACCACAGGCTGCTCGCCTCCGGCCTGAACCACAGGCAGTCGGTTCTGGTCTGCTATCTGATCACGCTGGCGCTTAGCGCGGCGTCGCTCGCGATGATAAAACAATGGAAACTGGCGCTGTGCCTTCTGGCGCTGGTAGCAGCCCTGGCGTTGTTGCTGCTTTTCGTCGGAAAAGTCATCAAGCGCAGAAGGCCTGATGGAACGATGTATGGGAAACCAAAAATCGACAACGCCGGGAAGGCATGAAGAATGGATAAACAAAAAGGAAAGCTTAAAATATGCTCGGTGTTCGGGACGCGGCCCGAGGCGATCAAAATGGCGCCCGTGGTGCTTGAGGCGATGAAGCGCGAAAGCTGCGAGCATCGGCTGATCGTAACGGGGCAGCACAGGAAGATGCTGGACCAGATGCTGGAGCTGTTCGGGCTGAAGCCGGACTACGATCTTAATATTATGCTGGAGAGGCAGACGCTGACGCAGATAACGACGCGTGCGCTGGAGGGAATGGCGGAGGCGTTGGCGGACGCGAAGCCGGATGTGCTGTTGGTGCATGGAGACACGACGACATCGTTCGTTGGAGCGTTGGCGGGCTACTACGCGCAGATACCGGTGGGACACGTTGAGGCGGGCTTGAGAACAGGCGAGCGCTACAACCCGTATCCAGAGGAAATGAACCGGCGGCTGACAGATGCGATCGCGGACATATATTTCGCGCCGACGGTGTCGGCCCGAGAGCAATTGCTACGCGAGAACATTGAAGAACACAGGATATTCGTGACCGGCAATTCGGTGATAGACGCGTTGCTGATGGTGACGGAGCGACCCGAGCCGGACGGCCTGATTCCTGATGTTCCGAAGGACGCTCCGGTGTTGCTGGTGGAAGCGCATCGCCGCGAGAACCTTGGCGAGCCGATGAGCCGGATTTGCCTCGGGCTTAAGGACCTCGTTCAAAAACACAAAAAACTGCACATTGTTTTTCCGGTGCATCTTAACCCGGCGGTGAGGGATACAGTTTTCGGGATACTTGATGGCGAGCCGCGAGTTCATCTGCTGCCGCCGCAGGACTATCTGCCGTTCGTAATGTTGATGAAGCGGGCGAAGATTATTCTAACGGACTCCGGAGGCATCCAGGAGGAGGCGCCGTCGCTGAAGCGGCCGGTTCTGGTGTTGCGCACCGTCACTGAGCGGCCGGAGGCGGTTGCCGCGGGCGCTGCGATTCTCGTCGGCCCGGACCGTGAGCTGATTGTCGAAACAACCTCGCGGCTTCTCACTGACGAAGCGTTTTACGCAGAGGCGACCAGCGTGTCGAACCCCTATGGCGACGGTCTTGCCGCGCGCCGCACTGTCGACGCCCTTTCCTATTTCTTCAAACGATCGTCCGCGCCGCCGAAAGAGTTCGAGTTTTAATCGAAGAGAATTCCTCGGACTTCAGTCCGGGGTGCCCTCCCTTGGGGGAGGGCTGGGAGGGGGATAAAAAGAAAGGGAATAATCTGATAGAATAGGGATATGAGCGATCATGTGTTAA
>Ga0172379_10002374_pt1 | contig 33473 bp, 36 predicted proteins | sample GrowelOW334metaG_FD_119756 | JGI IMG/M metagenome (GOLD analysis project Ga0172379, IMG submission 119756) | Groundwater microbial communities from an aquifer near a municipal landfill in Southern Ontario, Canada - Groundwater well OW334 metaG | ecosystem: Environmental > Aquatic > Deep...
ATTGAAATTAAAACAGCCCTGCAATAAGCAAGCGCTAGTTCCTATATTATACATGTTTTTTCTTGCTTGTCAATTCGCTTCCGATCAGCCGGACAAAAGCTGATTTAACTGGCGGATTAATGGCGCCCGCAGCAACAACTACAGCCGCCGCTTTCTTTTTTGTCCCAAAATTCTTCCGCTTCCTTTTCCATCTTTTCCAGCCGCTCGTAATAATCCGGAAATTCCTTCATGTGCGCCAAAGCGATTTTTCCGGTAATAATTTCGTCGTCGTTGGTAACGTTGGTTTGGGCATCTCTTGATCCATGTTCCAGCTCGACGTCCATGCCGGCCCGGAATTGTTCCGGATCAAGCTTATCAAAATCGGCCCCGATTTTTCCGCCCACCCTTTTGGCGTCTTCCAAAGTAAAATGTTTTTTTTCTGAAGTCATAAATTTTATTTAACTAAATAGCCAGTCGGGCTGCGCGGAATCGAACCGCGGCTACATGCACCCCATGCACGCGTACTGCCACTATACGACAGCCCGTTTAAAACACTAAAGCTCCACCAATGGTCCTGTCGCCAAATACGCTTTCGTAGCGAAATTTGAAAATTTTGAAGCGAAAAGTTCAAAAAGCGACGATGTTTACAATAGTAAGCGGAGGAGCTTTTTGGACTTTGCAGCCAAAATTTTCAAATTGCAGTAGAAATGGCATTTGGCGACAGGGCCAGGCCGGTTAAATTTTGGCCTTATTCTAATGGATGCTATCCCGAAACGGGACAGAGGGCCTAAGAATTCATCTCGCAGTAAACAGGACAAAATGCCGATTCACCGCTTAACAATCCTAAAGGCGATTTAATCCTTTGAGCCTATCCCGACTCGCGAACGAGGCGGGAAAACGGCTAGCCAAAATTATACAATTTGATCCAAAATTTATGCCGGCTGGTGAAGCTTTATTGCCCCGCAAACTGCGGGGTATTTTTACTTTAGCACGCCTTTATTAATATTTCAATTAAGGAACGCCTTTATGGCCAGCCGGTTTTTATATCAGTTCTTTTCCAAAATTTCAATGACTTTATCAAAATTTTCAGCGGTAAAATCCGCTTTTTCGATTACCGATTTCCGCGCCGCGTTTTCAGTAAAAGCGATGAACTTATCCGCCGCCCCGGCTTCTTTGATTTCATAATCGGTCCAGCCGTCGCCGATAACGATTTTTTCTCCGGACAGGTTCAAGGCTTTGAGCTGCTTCCATTTGCCGCCGGTCTGGGCCAAAAAATTCTCCTTGTCAAAACCGATTATATTTCCCTCCTTGTCAAAGATGTAGTTATTGGCGCAAACGTTCTCGGGCAAAAGCCCCAGTTTAATAACTATGGGAATTACGTAATCCTTAAAACCGCCGGAAAAAACATAAATATTTTTGGCATGCTCTTTTAAATATCCGCGGTTTTTCCAAAACGACTCGGTTATATGCCCGTGCAAAAGTTTTATGAATTCGTCCAGTTCTTTTTTTCCCGCCTTTACCAGAGCCATCCTTTTTTCAAGCGACTCCCCGAAAGAAAGCTTCCCTTCCATCCCAAGGCGGGTAATTTCGGAAAAATCCCCCATAATTTTTACCTTGTCCGGATTCCCTTTCAGGGTTAAAAAAAACAATTCATCCAGGCATTCGATCTGGACTAAAGTGCTGTCAAAATCGATAATCAAAAATTTTTCTTTCATGATAGAAATGGCTTACATAATTGATTAATGCCCGGAAGGCGGAAAAAATATTTATTCTTTCATATCGTCAATCGCCTTGGTAAGCCGCTTAAAATCCTCTAAGGTGTGGGTCGGAAAATTAGCTAAGCGGAAATGAGTTTCCTTCATCTCCTTATAGCCTTTGCCGGAAATTATCCCTTGGGCGTTTAATTTTCTATGGAAATCCTCCGCGCTAACCCCGGCCGGAAGTTTTATGCATAAAACCGTCAAAGCCTTGTATTTTTCTTCCCGGGCTAAAACTTCCATCCCCTTTTCCCGGGCCCAGCTATACAGGTATTCGGCCTTTTGGCGGGTTTCTTTCTCAATTTCATTCATTCCCTTGTCCTTAAACCGTCCGGCTTGTTTTGACAACAAATACAATCCAAGAACATTAGGCGTTTCAAAAGTCTGATCTTTTACGCCGTATTTTTCCAAATTGGCAATCGAATGGACCGCGCCTACGTCTTTTCCTTCAGCGTCCATCTTTAGCGCTTTGGCTTTAGCTTTTTCATTGATAATTAAAACGCCCAAACCGGCCGGCAGCCCAAATCCTTTTTGCACCGAAAAAAACCAGGCGTCGGCCAGGCTAAAATTAATTTTATGCGCCCCGGCCGCCGATACTATATCAACGGCGATTAAAATATCCGGGTATTTATTTCTGAAAGTTTTGAGCTCGCCTTCAGCCAGGCTTACGCCGGCCGGAGTTTCGGTATAAGTAAGGGCCGCCAGTTCAACTTCTTTATCCGTTATCTCTTCAATAGCATAGTTAAAACCGTTTCCAGGCTCCACTTCCCGAACGACAGTCTCCTTGCCGATTTTTTTCAAAGTGCTGGCGAAGCGCTTGGAAAAAGATCCAAAAATAAAATGCTGGCTTTTTTTGTCGACTAGATTCCGGCCGAGTATTTCCATGCATTCGGTAGCCGAAGAGACGAAATATATCGAATAGTTTCTTGGAATATCTAAAAATTCATACAAGTTTTCGCGGGCCGAGCGAAAAATCGCTAGAAAATCTTTGTGGCGGTGGGAAAGGGAAAGAAGATTATTGTCGGCGGCTTCGCAGACGTCCTTTTTTACTTCTTCCGAGATGGCCGATGGTCCGACGTTAAAAGTCAAATACATATTTTATTTTTATAAATTAACAAGCCTTAAGGCGGTAAAACAGGCTAAGCTTTTGGCGGATTAACCGATCCGATTGTCCGGCCTTCAGTTAAAAACCTATAAACCTTTTCGCTAGTCGATAGCGCGATATCCATCTGCGCCTCTTCGGTTGAAGCGCCGATATGCGGAGTTAAAATAACGTTTGGCAGGTCCTGCAGTTCGCAAACGAATTTTTCATCGTTAGTTTTCGGCTCGCTTGTGTAAACGTCAATCGCCGCTCCGGCCAGATGCCCGGATTTTAAATATAGAGCTAAAACAGTTAAGTCAACCACATTCCCCCGGCTTAAATTAATTAAATAGCTTCCCTTTTTCATTAAGCCGATTTTTTCCTTGTTCATTAGATTTGGCGATGGGGCGTGCAAAGCTACAATGTCGGCGGCGCCTAAAAGCTCTTCCAGCGTCCCCATCTTTTCCGCGTTCCCCATCGGCAGTTTGTCATAGGGATCAAAAAAAACAACTTTCATCCCGAAAGCTTCGGCCAAAACCGAAACCTGGACGCCGATATTGCCGTAGCCGACAATCCCAAGAGTCTTGCCCCGGACTTCAAAAGATCCTTTGGCGCTTTTTTTCCATTCGCCGGCGTGCATTTCCCGATTCCGGTCGCCTAATTTTCTAAAAAGCGAGATTATGAGGCCAATTGCCAATTCGGCTACGCTTCGGGTTGAAGAATGGGGAGCGTTAAAAACCGTTACTCCGGCATTAGTGCAGGCCGGAAGGTTAACTTTATTTAAGCCGATGACGTAGCCGCCGATCACTTTTAGATTCTTGGCCGCGGCAAGCACTTCCTCGTCAATTTCGGTTTTTGAGCGGATGCCGAGCACTTCAACATCTTTAATTTTCTCTTTTAATTCCTCTTTCGCTAAAGTGCCTTTTACGAGCTCCACCTTATAACCCCTTTCCTCAAAATAAGATTTTGCTTCCTCTTTAATCCCTTCCAAAAGCAATACTTTGGCCGCCATATGTTATCTTTAAATTTGTAAATTATATTATCAAAGTTGATACATGGAAGATGATTGGCGGAAATTGGAGCCCGAGAGACGCTCCATGGCAGAATTGAGTTTGCCAGAATAGCGTCTCTCGGGTTGCGAGAACTAACTGCGGTTAGCTCCAGTCCTCATTGTTGTCGTCATCAGAGGGCTCTTTCGCGTCCACGTCCTCCAGGGAGGTTCCCTCTTTAGGGGTATTGTCTACCTCTCCCTTAGGCTGGCCCTCCTTAATCACCCTGTACCCGGCGATTGACATACTCCCTCCTCGGCGGCTTCCTATGCCGTCCTGTTTGAAATTTTTTTATTTCTGCCCCTTGCATGACAATTTCTCAACATCCCGTCGACGCTCCGAAAGAATATTTATTCGGCAAGTAGTCGGGTTTGAGTGTTTGTCAGGCTTGTCGCCTTCAATTATCGGGAATCCGCATATAGAACAAGTTCCGATAATAACGCTCCTTTCGTTTTTTTGGGACATCCTCTAACCTCCTTTCGTTGGAAATACATTGAACAGGAAACCGAAAACTAAAATTTTTCTACTTTCCGCTTTCCTATCCACTGGACTTTTGAAAGATCGAAAATATAAAATTACTCAAACAACTTTGTGCTTAAATATTTTTCTCCCCGGTCCGGAAAAATCGTAACAATATTCCCTTTATCAATTTTTTTGGCGATTTCCAGCGCCGCGAGCATAGCCGCTCCCGAAGACATGCCGACAAATATCCCTTCTTTTTTTACGATTTCCCTTGAAATTTCAAATGCTTTCTCTGTATTAATCATTATAACATCATCCAGCTTTTCGCGATTATAAATTTCGGGAACAATCGCCTCCTGCATATTCTTTAATCCCTGGATATAATGCCCTAAAACAGGTTCGGCCGAAACCACCTTGATATTCGGATTCATTTTTTTTAAATAAGCGCCGACTCCCATCAGTGTTCCCGAAGTACCGATAGCGGCGGCAAAATAGTCGATTTTACCGCCCATATCTTTCCAAATTTCTTTACCGGTTGTCTCATAATGGGCGATTTTATTATATTCATTCGAGAATTGGTTCGGATTAAAATATTTTTCCGGGCAGCCGGCTACCATTTCCTTTACTTTCATTATAGCCCCGTCCGTCCCTTTGTTCGAGCCGGTTAAAATTATACTAGCGCCAAAAGCCTTTATCATTTTTACCCGTTCCGGCGAAACAGCCGAACTCATTACAATTTCCACCGCGTAGCCTTTTAAACTTCCAATCATGGCCAGGGCGATTCCGGTATTTCCCGAAGTCGCCTCAATAATCGTTTTTCCTTTTTTTAACTTCCCTTCCTTTTCTCCCTGCTCGATCATTTTTAGGGCAATCCGGTCTTTAATGCTTCCGCCCGGATTAACGCCTTCAATTTTAGCGTAAATATTAACGCCTTCTTTATTGAACAAATTATTAATTTTTACCATCGGCGTATTGCCGATTGTGTCTAGGATATTATTGTAAAGCATTCTGGTATATAAATCTGATTCTAAATAAGGAATTAGGAACCGGAGGCGTTCCCTGAAGGCAAAGCTTGTCCTTCTAGAAAACACCTCCGGTACGCGGATCAGGATGGTACGGCGGGGTGGTCTTCGTAGACGTAAATTTCACCCTCCAGCTTAAAATTTGCCGGGGGTATCTCTTTACGCCATTTATCGCCGAATTTTTCCCATCTCTCCCCGCAGTGCAGGCAAGCAACATGTTTATTTTTACCCGCACTGTCCGTCGTCTCACGACAACAGTCTTTCATTTCATCACCTCCCTTCCGGATAATCTCCCATTTTTCCGAGGACAAAATCTTCTCGCCACTTCGTTCTACGGTCCAAAAAAACTTGCCCTGCACAGGCTGAGGAAAGCTGAAACACATGATCTCTCCGCGATGTTCTCCTCTTATGCAGAGTCCGCGGATTAGACCGTTTTGATTCCCGCTTTCCGCGCCCTCGGCAACGACTTCCGTAAAATCAAATTGATTCATGGCTATTCCTCCCAAATTTTCAAAAAGAGCGTTCACTGCATTATACCCCTAAAACGCTAAAGCCATCCCTTTGAGGATGGCTTGTGTCTTATTTTAGCTTTGTTGCTAACCTATGCATGTTCTTCTTTTTAAACCATCCTCAAAATTGCTCAATGCATGAGCCACTACCGCCACAACCGCCGGAAATGGGGGATCCAATTTTGACTTGGTTTAAATTCATATTGATTCCATTGTAGCGAAGAGCCTACCAAATGTCAATATAAAATATTTACTTTAACCTTAGCTAACATATAGCTTAGGAAACGGTTCCATGGATAAAATCCGTTTTTCTTCGTCTTCGGATATAACGCTTTTCCCTCGAAGAATCTCTATCAAAATTCTTAATTTGGCGTCTTCTTTTCTCATGGTTACAATCAAATCGCCTTTTAAATCGCCAAGCTTATCATCAAGATAATCCCGGGTTACCATATTGGCCTCAATGGGCGCTAACCGTTTTTCCAAGAAATCTTTAGTTACCATGGTTAATTCTATCGGAGTCAACCGTTTTTCCAAAAAATCTTTAGTCACCATGGTTGATTCTATATTCTCAAGCCGCTCATCAGTTTTTGTCGCAAAAACATTTATGGCGTCTAAAACATCATAAAGAGTCGGTTCTTTATCAGCCGGCTTATTTTGGTCGTTGATTATATTATTATCAGCCATAATAATAAATTATTCTTCTTATTTAAACATAGCTTATCCTAAAATCCGTGTCAAATTTTCCAGCCTGAAGCATAAAATATTAAAAAATTCTTATTTTTCTTCTTTATACAATTTGTAATTAAAACTATCGACTAAAGCCATCCAGCTTGCCTCTAATATATCAACTGATACCCCGACCGTGCCCCAGTAGTCTTTATCGTCGCAGGATTCAATTAATACCCTTACCCGGGCCGCCGTACCGTCATTCGTCGGCAATACCCGGACCTTATAATCCGTAAGCTTCATGCCGTTTAGCTGGGGATAAATTTTTTCCAAAGACTTTCTTAAAGCATTGTTTAGGGCATCAACCGGGCCGACGCCTTTGGCCGTGCTATGCTCTTCGCGATCTTTTACTTTAATCCTTACTGTTGCCTCGATGGACGGCGCCTCCCCTTCTCCGGCCTTGCAGTCAGTCACCCGGTAATCAACCAACTGGAAATAATTTTTGTTTTTCCCAAGCAGGCGGCTGGCCAAAAGCTCAAAACTGGCTTCGGCCGCTTCAAACTGATAGCCGTGGTTTTCCAATTCCTTTACTTCATTTAAAATTTTCAAGGCCGCCGGATCAGTCTTGGATAAATTAATGCCAAAGTCTTCCAATTTTTTCGCTATAGCCGAGCGGCCGGAAAGATCGGAAACTAAAATGCGCCGGATGTTCCCGACCAAAGCCGGATCAATATGCTCATAAGTCATCGGATTTTTCAAGGCGGCGTTAATGTGCACTCCGCCCTTATGGGCAAAAGCGCTTTGTCCGACATACGGCTGATAGCGGTTAGGATTTAAATTCGCCAATTCGCTGACAAAGCGGCTCGCGGCCGATAATTTTTTTAAATTTTCTTTCGGCAGGCACATAACACCCTTTTTTAAAATCAGATTGGGAATTATTGAGCATAAATTCGCGTTTCCGCAGCGTTCGCCAATCCCGTTAATCGTTCCCTGAACCTGGACTGCTCCGAGCTTAACCGCCGTCATGGTGTTGGCTACCGCCAGCTCGGAATCGTTATGGGCATGGATGCCTAATTCCGCCGCAGGAAACCTTTCTTTGACTTTAGTGATAATTTGCCGGATATCGCTTGGCATGCTTCCGCCGTTAGTATCGCATAACACCAAACAATCAGCCCCGCCTTCTAAGGCCCTAGATAAAACCGCCAAAGCATATTCCGAATCCGCCTTATAACCGTCAAAAAAATGCTCGGCGTCAAAAAAAAGCTCTTTAACCCGCGGCCTCAAAATTCTTAAGCTTTCTAAAATTATTTCCAAATTTTTTTCCAGCGGGATATTCAAAGCTTCTTTTACCTGCACGGTCCAGGCTTTGCCAAAAATTGTTACGGCTTTCGCGCCGGAATCGGCCAAGGCTTTCAGGTTCAAGTCATCTTCGGCTAAAACCGCCGGATGATGAGTCGAGCCAAAAGCAACAATAACCGCGTTTTTCAATTCGTGCTTTTTTATTTCATTAAAAAAAGCCGCGTCCTTAGGGTTAGAACCCGGCCAGCCGCCTTCAATATAATGCAGGCCTAAATCATCAAGCTTTAAGGCGATCTTTATTTTATCGGAAACCGTCAGGCTGAAATTCTCCGCCTGGGTCCCGTCGCGCAAGGTTGTATCGTAAATCTTTACTCCTTTTGGCATATTAAAAAGTTAATTAATTTATGCGCTTTATATTTTATGTCAAATGATTTTTTTGAAGTGGAGCAGGGGGAGAAATTTTTTTCTCCCCCTTCTGACGCGCTTAGTGTTGCGCCTTGACCCTTTTTAAGGGCCTCTTTAAGACAGTCCTTGATCTCCTCCGATCGGATAGGTCGGATGCCCCCTAATCCTGACTGTTTTAATCTTGCCAGAACCCGATATCGGCCAAATCTTTAACTCCTGCCGGTACGGAGGTTGGGGGTTTCTCCAGCGCCCAAAGATCTTCAAGTGGTGTTTCTGATACATAACCATCAGACAACACCTCTTGGTGCAAAATGAGCCGGGAAGTAATACTCCCCCAGTCGCTGCCGCGGCAGGTAAAGCATCTCCTCGTCTTCATCACGATCTCGAAATTTTCCACCGACTCCTCAAACCAACGGCGGCATTTCGAACAAACACCTTTAATTACAGGTCCTTGGTTTATCAGGAGATCACCGGGTTGAGGACCGATTGGATATTCCTCACCTGGCTTCAGATAGAGATCACCCCATGCAGGTTTTGCCATTTTTTCCCCTTTCTAATTGCTGGCATAAGACACAAATTTCAGCCCCGTGTTTAGCTCTTAATGCATCTTCCTCGCTGGAGGCCGTGTAAAGAAAGTCTCTTAAACAATTCTTGCACGGCACCAATAGAGTTGTTGATACAATCTCCCCGGCCTTAGTTATTGCCCTACCGCCTTGGGAAATACAATTACCAATGGCCAGAACGACTGCTTCGTAACACTTACAGTCAGGGCAAGGCAATTCCCCTCTCTTTGCTTTCCCTCTTTCTTTCCAGCTCGTGGGTACTAGCTCATAATCCAGCCCGCAATCCGGAGTCGAACACCTGCCTATTACTGCCCGCCACATAAGCCTCATTTTTTTCTCCCCCTCGTTTATAAAAAGATCACTGACTACTTTAGTATTTAGAATCCTCCTCAACCCAAGCCTTATCTTTAAAGATAAAAATTAAATTGAGGAGGGGAGAAAGACAAACTTCTTTGTCTTTCTCCCCTATCCTATCCCCAGTTCTATTTTGCATTCCTTGCAAACCGGGGACGCCATTTTGCGGATCAGGTCTTCTGGATAGTCTCTCGCGACCACCAGCTTGACTTCCTTTCCGCAAATTCCGCAGTTTAGAACGGTTACCTTTTTTTTCTCCCGCGGAACGGAGGACTTTTGAAGGAACATAATATCTCCTTTTATATCCCCTGAAAAACAATGCTCTTGGGGGCGGAGATTAATTGCTCGCGTTCCCGCTCGCGACAAGCATCGGAGCAGGAAAGCATGTTTTTTAGGGCGGCGGCGTCAAGATTGCCGCCCCTTGACTCAACTACCATTTTTTTACCGCATACGCGGCAAAAACAAACAATTCCGTCATTCTCTTCCATGCTAACCTCCTTGTGTCTGATATTTTTCGCAGTAAGACATAACTCTGTTTTCCAATAAATAATAGCTGAAAAATAAAATAATGCCTGCGAAATATTTAAAGCAGCAATCAGCCGGAAAAAATATTAAAAATGCCGTCCGGGTGTGGACGGCTGCTTATTTCAATTCGCTAACTTGACTTTATAGCTTTACCGTCCACATTAAATTCCCGGTCATAATAATGCCGGTCATCTTCATGGTAATTGTGGAAACGGTAAATTTTCTCATGTTTATATATTACCGGATAGGCTAGAACTTGTCAATAAATGCGCGGATAATAATCTTAACCGGGATTTCTTTCACGCCTCGATTGGCTAAGCTTTTGATATTTTTAACACCCGCTTACCGCTCCTGACCCTTTCTTCGTCAACTTGCAATCCCTCGATCTGGGCGGCAAGAGTCTCCGGAAAGAGGCTGTCCGCGTAAATATATAACGCGCCGCCTGGCTTTAATATCCGGCGGATTTCTTCCAAATATTCTTTTCTCGCCTGGTCGTCTTTAAGGTATTGATAGGCGCCCATGAAATCAACAACTGTATCCGCGGAATTGTCGGCCAATGCCAATTTTGGCGCTTTCATGGCGACTGAACCAGGAACCTCTTTTAACGACTGGTATCTTTTTTTCCAGTGCCTCCTTTTTTCGCTCTCGGTAAGCTCGCTTAGCTTTTCTTCCTCGATATCATCTAAGAATTCCTGGCCCAAAGGCTTCTTCGCGTATATCGCGGTTTTGTCGTGGGGACTGGTAGGAGATATAACCGTCCACTGATTATTTTTAGATTCTTTCTCTGCTTCGCCTTTCGTATAGTCTTCCAGCCCCAAAGAGAAATCTACCGAAACGAAGTTAATGTCCGGCCGCTCTTTCAATAATTCTTTTTCGAAGAGCTTTTCCACTCCGCTTCCCATATTTACGACGACGGCATTAGGCGGGATAATTTCCTTGAGGTTTAAGTCTAGAAAAGCCCGATTATGTATTTCTAAATTCTGGTCAGAGACGGAAATTATCTCGGCGTCGTCATAGGCCGATGGTTTTTCTTTCATAAATCAAAATTTTATTTCTGTTTCCGGTAAGCTTCTTTAAATATTGAATGGTAAATCCCTTCAACAAAATTCTTGTCCATCTTGAATTTTTTCACTTTATCTTTTATTATATCTTCTTCCCTTTTTTTGTCCTGGATTGGCAAGCCTTTTTTACCCTTAATTTTTCCTATCGCCCTAACTTGCCGGAAACGGTCTTTTAATAATTTAAAAACCCGGCAGTCGATTTTATTAATCGCCTCCCGCCGGAAACCCAGTTCGTCTTTTACATTAGCTTTTCTAATCCGCTCGTCCATTGATTCGCAGGCTCCCATAAATTTAAGGCGCACTGATTCGGCGTATGGATTATAATTGTGCATGTCGTAAAACAATTGCCAGTTATCGGAAGTGGTATGCGGCAGGATGGAAAGCAAGTCCGTATAGCCGGGAGTATATATTTCCTGTTCGCGGGCGCCGGCGCCGAGCAAAGCCCGCCCGACAAAATGGACGAGGCCGAGAGTATAAGCGTTTTGGCGGTCATGGTCTTCCGGGGTGGTTATGATAACTTTCAGTTCCAAGCCGGTTAAAAAATTTTTCACCGCCCCAAGGCGCGCGCCGCCGATTCTTATCGGACATAAAACGATTTGCAGGCCTTTTAACTTATAGGATTGTTTTTCAAAATTAAACTTGGTCGTAACCGGGCCGAATTGCGGATGGGTACCCATGATTTCTACGCTTTTCGGCAAATATTTTTTTAGCCAGCCGCAAGGGTATGCTTTTACTGAACAGGTGTCGACAATTAAAGATCCGGGGCGGACATACGGAGCGATTTGTTTAATCACTTTTTCGGCCGCAGAAATAGGAACTGCTAAAATTATCAAATCCGCGCTCGCCGCTAATTTTAAATTTACGATTTTTGCCCCGATTTTTTTCGCTTTGAGTTTATGGTCATTTTTAACGCGGCTTTCATATATTAAAACTTCCGCCCGTTTCGAAAAGACGCTTGCGGTTAACTGGCCGAAGCGTCCGAACCCGATTATGGAAACTGTTTTTTTAATAGGCATGCTCGTTCGCGGCTACGATAAAAGACGTAAAATTAAATTTTAAATCCTGGATGCCCTCTTCGGCCAATTCTAAATCATACAATTCGGCGCAGATTTTCGGGGCGATTACGGCGGTAGTTTCCGGCAATACTCCGTCGGCTAAATCCTTGGCGGCCGTCGCCGTATCCGGATATTCGCAGAGTTCGGCTTTGGGATATTTTCTTTTTAAATACATCCGGCATTGACGCAGCGCCTGCTGGTGCGAAGTAATTGATTTTATATCTTCCGGCTTTATTCCTTTTTTCATAAGCAGATTCATCTTTATCTCAATTTCGAACATTTTTTCGATGGCAAATATATAGCGGGCCATAGCTTCCACCGCCTCAATAACAACTCCTCCGGTCGAGTTTTCGATCGGAAAAACGCCTTTATCGATTTTTCCTTTACCCAGATCGCGCAAAACATTTTCTACGGAAGTGAGATAGGCAAGCTCATAATTTTGAATCTTTTCTTCGGTGCAGTAGTGCTTGGCGGCCTCTTCGGTAAAACTTCCCTTGTTTCCTGAAACCCCGATAATTATTTTGGCGCTCATATAAATAAGTTATATTTAACTCGCCTGCAAGAAGCCAGGCTAATCCAATCTTACCTTTATTTTCCCAAATTTTCAACCCCCGCGGTTTTTACGGGCAAATGCCGTAAAACCTTTGCAATACGTATTTTTTGTTATATAAATTACTGTTGGCTTTAAACATTACTGCTCTTTAATAATCTTTTGTGATTTGCCGCAGCAGAAAGGAGTTTGCCCGATTCGCGCCCAATCTCTTTCCTTCTGCGGCTAAAATACACTTAACTAATCCTAAATCCTAAAAAACAAGAAAAGGGAGAAAATCATGAACGCGCGCATTAAAGAAGGGTTGGAAAAAATTCAAGTAGTGCTGGGAACGCTTTCCTATGCCAAGGCTTTTAAAAACCAAATTATGGTATTCAAGTCAGGCGGCAGTGTAATTGAAGATCCTGAACATGAGGACGACCTGCTTTCAGATCTTGCAGTCTTGCAGATACTGGGTATAAAACCCATTCTCGTACACGGGGGCGGACCGGAAATCAACAAGCTTTCGGAAGAGAGAGGGATAGTAACCAGGAAAGTAAACGGTCTGCGTTACACTGACCAGCCCACTCTGGACGTAGTGCAGGAAGTGCTGAAAAAGATTAATCGCAGATTGGTCAGCAAAATCTACGAACGCGGCGGCCGAGCCTGGCAGTTGTACGGTGAGGATACTTTTACGGCAGTAAAGAAAAAAATGCTTGACGAATCGGGAATGCCCGCAGACTTAGGATTGGTGGGCGAGCCGATACGCGCGGATATTAATCAAATTGAACAGATGCTGGGACTGAATATTATCCCTATAATCACCCCTCTCGGATATTTCGAGTGTGGCCAGTTCTGCAACATGAATGCCGATGAAGTGGCGTTCTTTGTAGCAAAAACCCTTAAGGCCGCGAAGCTCGTATTTATCTCCGACGTTCCTGGCCTTCTGCGCGTTCCTGGAGATGAAAATGATGAAGATTCGGTAATAAGCACCCTGTGGACTGACGAGGTGGAAGGCTTAATCCAGGAAGGCGTAATCACCGGAGGCATGCGCCCAAAAATCGAGAGTGCCGTGGAGGCGATAAACTCCGGCGTCGGCAAGGGTGCATTTGATTGACGGCCGCTTGCCTCATTCCGTCCTTTTAGAGTTCTTTACCAAAGAGGGAATCGGAACCGAGGTGGTCCGACGGCTAATCACCAATTAACTGACTCCGGAGAGATGGTGCCCCGGATTTCTCCACCCTCCTGGCTCGTCAAAGTCAGGAGGTGTTTTTTATTAGCGAATTTTAACCAATTTTTACTGCTCTTGACACGTCTTTTGAAAATGTGTATTATTTAGGATATACAAAAATCACCAATATTTTATGAAATTCGGCCAAATCTGGTTTAGCTACTTTTATTTCTATTTTAACCTTATTAAAAGGCCGGCTTTTTGCAGAATAAATTAAAGACTAATAAATTACTTAAGAATATAACCCGGCCTTGAAAGACAGCCGGTTTTTTTAAATTTAGGGGTCTCGCGCGAAACGCGTAAATCCCTTTCAGCCAATACTATGACTAACACCAAGCGTGAGCTATTGTCAAAAATTATCAACCCCATTTCCAAGCGGACAGTTATTGTTCCGATGGATCATGGCGTTACCGACGGGCCTATTCCCGGCCTCATCAAGATGGATGAAATAATCAAAAAGGTTAAGGCCGGCGGAGCCGATGCCATTGTTATCCACAAAGGGATTTATAAATTATACAAGGATGTTATCGGCGATTTGCCGGTCTTTATTCATATTTCGGCTTCCACCGGCCTTTCCGGCTCGCTTCGAAAAGTTTTAATTGCTACCGCCCGCGAAGTTAAAGAACTGGGCGCCCAGGGCGTTTCCATCCATCTTAATTTAGGAAACGAGCACGAAGGGGAAATGTTAAAAGATTTGGGAACCGTGGCAAGAGAATGCCAGGAAGAAGGCCTGCCTTTACTCGCCATGATGTATCCGCGGACCATGATTGACGGAAAGATTGTCCATTACCGGGATACCGCCCGGGTTAAGCATGCCGCCCGGGTAGCGGCCGAGCTTGGCGCCGACATCGTCAAAGTCCCTTTTACCGGCGACGCGGAAAGTTTTCGCGAGGTGGTCGAAGGCTGTCCGATTCCGGTAGTAATCGCCGGCGGAGCCAAGGGTTCGGAAGAAATAATGCTTTCCTCAATCCGGGATTGCGTCCGGGTCGGCGCGGCCGGAGTCTCGGTCGGAAGAAATGTCTTCCAGTCCGAGGACGTTTCGGGCATGCTTGAAAAAATTAAAGACGCGGTTTACAATGCTTCTAAAATTGAGGTAAACTTAAAAAGATAACCAGGCTCCATGATTGCCTTATTAAGCCATAATTAATGGCGCCTCGCATATGCAAAAAAAATTCTGGTACCAGCCGCCAAACTGGGATAAAAAATTAATTACCGCCGCGATCGAGTCGGGATTTGAAGCGATTTATGTCGCGGAAAAAGATATAGAAAAAACCAGGGAACTTTCCCGGGCAAAAATTATTTCTACCAAAGCTCCGGCTGATTTCATCATCGGAGAAAATGCCGATGAAGTGAAGATAGAGAACAAGGAATGCGAAAACCGGGTGGTGGCCTATAAGGGAAAGATTCCGGTCATCATAAGAAATTTTGACTGGACTATCATCCCTCTGGAAAATTTAATTTCCAAAACTTCCAATTTAATCCAGCACGTCAGAAATTATAATGAGGCTAAACTGGCTTTTCTAACTTTGGAAATCGGTTCTGACGGAATTCTTTTGGAAACCGGCGATTTAAATGAAATAAAAAAAACAGCCAAACTGATAAAAGAAATCCAAAATGAAAAACTAGAGCTTTGCGAGGCGGAAATCATAAGCATTGAACAGCTGGGCCTGGGCGACCGGGTAGTAGTTGATACTGCTTCCACCTTATCCCCCGGCCAGGGCATGCTAGTGGGGGACTCTTCCAAAGCTATGTTTTTAGTATATAATGAAAATGTGGAGACTCCTTATTGCGACCCCCGCCCCTTTCGGGTTAACGCCGGCGGCACCCATGCCTATATCCGGATGCCCGGCGATAAGACCAAGTATTTGGGAGAATTAAAAAGCGGCCTCAAGGCTTTGGTAGTTGACCAAAAAGGCAATACCGAGGAAGTGATTGTCGGCCGGGTGAAAATCGAGCGGCGGCCGATGCTCATTGTCCGCGGTATTGCGGGCGGCCGGGAGCTTTCTTTAGTTATGCAAAATGCCGAGACTATCCGCCTTACAAAAAATGACGGCAGTCCTGTTTCCGTAACCAAGCTAAAGCCGGGCGACCGGGTTTTGGCTTTTATCCAGGAAGAAGAGATGGGCCGCCACTTTGGCCAAAAAATCAAAGAAACCATAACCGAAAAATAAGATTAAATCGCGCCAATAATAATTTTTGGAAAAATAAATTATGCCAAAATCCGGGACTAAAATCATCGTCAATAAATTCGGCGGAGGGATAATGATAAAAAAACTTATCCCCTATACCGAAAAAAGGATTTCCGAACAGCTAAAAGCCGGCTACCGGCCGATTGTAGTGGTTTCAGCGCTAAAAGGAGTAACTGACGAGATTATTTTATTTCTTGGGCATATCAAAGAAAAAATAAGAAGGAATCAAAGACTGGGCGGAGCGAGCGAAAAATATATCGACAGCCTGATAAAACCTTTCGTCAATAGCTTGAACGAAAAGCACATGAAGCTTTTGGAAGAAGTTTGCGTTTCCCGGGACTGGAGAAAAAACGCCAAAGCGCCCCTGGATCGGGTTTTCGGTGAGCTCGAAAATGATCTCGTCACCCTTCTCCGCTTCGGATTCTTGCCAATTTTTGACGATAAAATTACGGCTTATGGCGAAAAGCTGGCGAGCGTCTGCTTTTCCTATTATCTTAAGTCGCGGGGGTTTTCCGCCCGGGCGGTGTTTGCCGAAGAAATCCCCATCATCACCGACGATTGTTTTAAAAATGCCAACATCAATTATGATCTTTCGGCCAAATCCGCCCGAAAAACAATTTTGAAAATCAAAGAAATTCCGGTTATCCCTGGATTTTGCGGAGAAACTTTGGAGGGCAATACAACTACTTTAGGCCGGGGCGGAACCGATACGACCGCCTGCTTCCTCGGGGCGGCCTTAAAAGCGGAAAAAATTATTTTATGGAAAGACGTGGAGGGAGTTTTATCCGCTGATCCAAAAATCGCCAAAGACGCGATAACCGTTCCATTCATAAGCTATGCTGAAGCGGCCGAATCCGGCAAGGTTATCCATGACAAGGCCATCCAATACGTAAAAATGTTTAAGACTCCGGCCGAGGTGGCGGCGATTATCGACCCGGCTAAAAAAACCCAAGTCGGGCCCTATATTAAAAGCGTTAAGGGCGCGAAAATCGTCAGCTTCAAAAAAAACTTATCCCTCTTAATTATTACCGATGACCGGATGAATAATTACGGCTACCTGGCCAATGTAACGCGGATTTTGACCAGCCATAAAGTAAATTTGGACATAACCAGAAACACCCGGGACAAGCTCATTTTAGTGGCGGAAAATAACGGCAACGGCTTTGAAGAGATGATTGCCGAGCTAAAAAAGCAAGTAAAAAAACTGGAAGTATCGCCGGTTAACATGGTGATCTTAATCGGCAATCTTGATTGGAAAGACGTAAACCGTTTTAATGACATCCTGATCCGTCTTTGCCCCTATACCGAGCTCGGCGCTTTTCCTTACAAAAATTGCGTCCGGCTGGAAGCGGTCGTAAAAACCGAAGAAATGGAAAAAATGGTCCGGGCCCTGCACAAAGAATTCATAAAATAAAATATTAAGGCATTTTTATGCCCTTTGCCTGTCCTGCCAGCGAGCTGGCGGGGCTCGGTTATTTCGTTTATGAAAAAATTCAAAGTCGGGATTCTCGGGGCTACCGGCATGGTAGGCCAAAATTACATAAAACTGCTTCGCAACCACCCCTGGTTTACGGTAACTCACGTCGCGGCTTCGGCTAATTCCGCCGGCGTTAGCTATGAAAGATCGGTGGCAGGCCGCTGGCAAATGCCTGTCCCGATCCCTGAAAACGTAAAATCCTTGATTGTCGCGGATGTTGCCAATATCAAGGCGGCAAAAAAGCGCTGTGATTTTGTTTTCTCGGCCTTTGAACTGCCGGATAAAAATCTTATTAAAAAAATGGAGGAGAAATACGCGGCCGCCGGAATTCCGGTCGTATCGAACGCCTCGGCCAACCGCTGGACCGAAGACGTTCCGATGCTCATCCCGGAAATAAATCACCGGCATCTTGAAATAATTCCGGTCCAGAAAATAAACCGGGGCTGGAAAAAAGGGTTTATCGTTACCAAGCCCAATTGCAGTTTGCAAAGCTATATTACTCCGATTTTCGCAATAATTCAGGCGGGCTACCGCATAGAAAAAATCTTTATTGCCACCCTGCAGGCTGTTTCCGGCGCCGGTTATCCGGGCGTCCCGTCACTAGACATGATCGGCAATGTCGTTCCCTTTATAGCGGGCGAGGAAGATAAAACCGAAGAAGAGCCTTTGAAAATATTAGGCTCCATTAAAAAAGGAAAATTCGCCAATACCAACTTTTTGAAAATTTCCGCCCATTGCAACCGAGTGCCGGTAGCGGACGGACATCTGGCCTGCGTCAGTTTTAAGTTTAACGGCAAGAAGCCCAAGCGTGAAGAAATAATAAAAATCTGGCAAAAATTCAGAGCCCTTCCGCAGGAATTAGAACTCCCTTTCGCGCCTTTGCGGCCAATCATCTACCGCCGGGAAGACAACCGGCCCCAGCCGAGAAAAGACCGGGACGCGGAGAAAGGCATGGCCGTAACCATCGGACGCCTCCGAAAATGCAAAATTTTTGATTATAAATTCGCCGCTATAAGCCATAACACGGTTCGCGGCGCCGCCGGAGGAGGAATTTTAAACGCCGAACTATTGGTAAAAAAAGGCTACATAAGTTAATCTCAATAAGCATGGCGCGGGTACAGCAATACTTCACTGCAGGCCATTATAATACAGCTATTACATTGTAAAATGCGGCCATACAAAATCCAACCCTTGAAAAAATTAATCAATAAATCAATTATAATGCCCGGTTCCAAAAGTTTTTCTAACCGGGCTTTGGTTATGGCCGCGCTTACGGACGGCCGGACGATTTTACGGGGCGTTTCCCTTTCAGACGACACCCGGGTGATGATTAACGCCTTAAAAAAACTAGGAATCCGGATAACTAAAGTTGGGGACAAAACTAAAATTGTAGGAAATGGCGGCCGCTTTAAACCATTTAACGGCCGCATTAATGTCGGTCCAGCCGGAACTACTTTCCGGTTCCTTGCCGCCCTTTCCGTCCTCACACCCGGAGAAATAACATTAGACGGTTCTCGCCGCATGAGAAAGCGGCCGATCGGCGATTTAGTAAAAGCTTTGGGGTCGCTTGGAGCGGAAATAAAATACCTGGCAGAAAAAAATTGTCCGCCCATAAAAATTATCGGGGGTAAAATCACCGGAGGAGAGGTAAAAATGCCCGGCAAAGTATCCAGCCAGTTTTTCACTTCCCTTCTCTTAATCGCGCCGGCATTAAAACGGGGATTAAATATAAAAGTTTTAGGCAAACAGGTCTCCAAATCTTTTATCGACATGACTCTGGAGAGCCTGAAAGAGCATGGAGTTTTTGTAAAAAATAATAACTATAAAAGATACTCGGTAAGCCCGGTCGCGCGCTATAGTCCCGGCCAATACCGGATTGAGGGCGACGCGTCGGGTGCCAGTTATTTCTGGGCATTGGCTTCCATTACCGGCAGCCGAATCAAAGTAAAAAATATTCCGCCTAACTCATCGCAGGGCGACGCTAAATTTCCCGATTTACTAAAACGCATGGGCGCCAAAGTCATAAAAAATAAAAAAGAAAACTGGATTGAAGTTAAGGGGCCGGCAACTCTAAAAGGAATTAAGGTTAACATGGAAGATATGCCTGATACGGCCCAGACGCTAGCGGTTGTAGCGGCTTTTTCAAAAGGATCTACTAAAATTACCGGCTTGTCCACCCTGCGCCACAAAGAAACCGATCGGTTAAGCGCGTTAAAAACCGAACTCAAAAAAATGGGCATCCGCTCCGCTATCAGCCATGATTCGATAACCATCCAGGGCGGAAATCCTCGCGGCGCGAAAATCAGCACCTACAACGATCACCGCATGGCAATGTCCTTTGCCATAGCCGGCGCGAAAATCCCGGGCATGGTTATTAAAAATCCCGAAGTCGTGTCAAAATCATTCCCTGAATTCTGGAATATAATTAAAAGCGCGGGAATTAAATTAGCCTGATAGAGTAAAGTGCTTAACCTTATTATATGAACATCGTCTTAATCGGTTTTATGGGTTCGGGAAAAACCAGCCTGTCAAAAATCCTGGCTAAAAGGCTGGGATTTCAGGCGGTTGAAATGGATGATTTGATTGTTAAAAAAAGCCGGAGAGAAAACATCAATGAAATTTTTGAGAAAGGCGGGGAAAAAACTTTCCGGCCGCTGGAAGCCCGGGTGGCAAAGGAATTGTCGGATATTGATAAAAAAATAATTTCCACGGGCGGAGGCATTGTTATGAATGAAAAAAATATCCGCAATCTGAAAAAGAACGGAAAAATCATCTATTTAAAAGATGGGTTTAAAAATATCGAAAAAAGGCTGAAAAACGACAAAACCCGTCCGCTATTTAAGGACCGGGAATCGGCCAGAAAACTTTTTAAATTGCGAAGCCCGCTATATTCATTGTACGCGGATGAAGTTATTGACTGTATAAAAAACCCCGATCTTAACGCGATTAGCGAGAAAATTATAGCCGTCCTGGAAAAAGATTTGAAAAAAGTCTGCCTGATAATCGGCGACCCGATCGCCCATTCTCTTTCGCCCGCCATGCATAACGCCGCCTACCGGGCGCTTAAAATCGACAATCGGTTTATTTTTTTATCCGCCCGGATAAAAAAACCCGAAGTAAAAAACGCGGTAAAAGCGGTTAGAATATCCGGCATCCGCGGCTTAACCTGCACCATGCCGCACAAGGAAGCCGTAATGAAATTCCTTGATAAAATCGACCCGGTAGCAAAAAAAATCAAAGCGGTGAATACGGTAGTGAATGACAAAGGCCGGTTGACGGGCTATAATACTGATTGGCAGGGAGCGGTGATTCCTTTGGAAAAAATGACCCGGCTGAAAAATAAAAAAGTAGCTTTGCTGGGTTCCGGCGGCGCTTCCCGGGCTATCGCTTACGGCGTAACAAGAAAAGGGGCGAAGCTAACCGTATTCGGGCGGGACGCGGAAAGGGCCGGAAAACTTGCCAAAGAATTCAAGGCGAGTTATTGTGATTTTTCGGAAATTCACCGGGTTAATAATTTTGACATTATTATTAACGCGACACCGGTCGGAATGAAGCCGCGGATTAACAAAACGCCGGTCCCGGCCGAGTTTTTACATAAAGGACAAATTGTTTTTGACGCGGTTTATTCGCCTCCTATAACCAGATTATTAAAAGACGCGAAAAAGAAAGGAGCGAAAATTATTCCTGGGCTGGAAATGCTTTTATACCAGGGCGCGGCCCAGTTTGAATATTACACCGGGAAAAAAGCGCCGGTTCGAGCCATGAGAAAAGTATTGTCTAAAAATTTAAAATAATAATATCGGCAAGATTAATATGAGAATTTGCGCGGTGGTTGCGGAAAAAAATTTAAAAGAGTTCTTGTCTAATCTGCGGATTGCCCAAAAGCAGGCTGATTGGGTTGAGTTAAGGGCGGATTACATTAAAAATTTAAAGCCGGAACATATCTCCGCCATCAAAAGAGCGGTTAAAAAAAGTTCCATTTTTACCTGCCGGAAAAAAAGCGAAGGCGGTAAATTTCCGGGCGCGGAAAAAGAAAGGCTCGCCATATTAAACACAGCTTTAAAATCCGGTTTTGATTTCGTTGACATAGAATTGCCGGCCATTTCAAAAATTAAAATTCCGGGCGGGCCGAATGGTTCCAAGATAATCTGCTCCTACCACGACTTTAAAAAAACCCCGGCCTTGCCGAAGCTTAAGGATGTTGTGAAAAAGATGGGAGTTAGCAAAGCTAATATAATGAAAATTGTTACCATGGTTAATAATGAAAAAGACAATCAAAAACTTTTTGAACTGCTAGCCAGCCGGAAGAAAAATCAAGAAATGATAGTTTTGGGCATGGGCGAAAAAGGAAAAATTACACGGCTCTTATCGCCGCTTTGGGGCGGATTCCTCACTTTCGCTTCTATCGGAAAAACTACCGCGCCGGGCCAGCTTACGGTTAAAGAATTGAAAAATGTTTACCGGAAAATGGGCATCATTAAATAACATATTAATATCCAATCGAGAAAAACTATGAATACTTTTGGAAAATTATTTACTATTACTACTTTCGGCGAATCGCACGGAGCAGGCGTAGGCGCCATAATTGACGGCTGTCCGGCCGGATTGGAAATAACTGAAGCTTACATCCAAAAAGAGCTTGACCGGAGAAAGCCCGGGCAAAGTAAAATTACCACCCAAAGGAAAGAAGAAGATAAAATCCAAATTTTATCGGGCGTTACCGGCGGCAAGACCACCGGCGCTCCGATTCTTTTACTGGTTAAGAATAGCGATGCCCGTTCGGAAGACTACGAAAACTTAAAAGAAGTTTACCGCCCGGGGCACGCGGATTTTACTTATTCGGCCAAATACGGAAACCGCGAATGGCGCGGCGGCGGCCGGGCGTCGGCCAGGACGACATTAGCCCAGGTGGCGGCCGGAGCCATCGCCAAAAAATATTTAAAGGAAAAATTTTGCGTTGAAATTATAGGCTTTGTCGATCAGGTAGGAAGCGTAAAATCCGAAGTTGATTATTCCAAAGTAAGCTTAAAAAAAATCGAAGCCAATCCGGTAAGATGCCCGGATGAAACAGCGGCGAAAAAAATGATTGCCCTTATCGAAGCCGTTAAAGCGGAAGGCGACTCAATCGGCGGAAGCGTATCGGCGGTAATTAAGAATGCCCCGGTCGGCTTAGGCAGTCCGGTATTTGATAAATTGCCGGCCGATCTGGCCAAGGCTATGCTCGGGATCAATGCCGCCAAAGGTTTTGAAATCGGGTCAGGCTTTTGCGCCGTGGAAATGCGCGGGAGCGAACACAACGACTCGTTTTACGCGGAAAAAGGCCAAGTCAAAACCCGCACCAATTTCTCCGGCGGAACCTTGGGCGGAATATCAAACGGCGAAAATATTTATTTCCGGGTGGCCTTTAAGCCGACTTCAACAATAGCCAAAGCCCAAGAAACGCTCAACCGCCAAAATAAATCCATCACTTTAAAGGCCGCCGGCCGGCACGACCCCTGCATCGTTCCCCGGGCGGTTCCCATCGTCGAGGCTATGGCCGCCTTGGTAATCCTTGACCATTACCTGCGCTATAAAGCCTATAAATAATTCTTCTGCCAGGCCCATCCTAATATGCATAAAGCGCCGAACTTGCATTAAAACAAAAATCGCCCCATCAAAGTCGGGCGGTTTTTTTAGCGGAAAGTTCTGGGCGGGCGGGGAAAGCGCGTGCTTTGCTTCCCTCGCCCGACGTGCATGCTATTTAGCAGAGATCTCTCTCGCATTCTCCGCAATTGCTTCCGCATTGAACGCGAAAAGGATTGCGGAATCTCACAGGCGGACGCCGCGGAACTTGGCATATTGCCACCACGCCTTTCATGCTTCTTATTCCGCTTCTGATTGACAGCTCGACTTGCCTGTCAGGTTTTAAACTAGTATCCAGGGTCAGCCGATCCTGACCCATCACAACCACTCCATCGGGAAAATCCTTTTGCAGAGTGGTGTGTATTTCACTGGCCATCCCAGGCTGTGTCGAAATTACAAAAAGGTTCATAACTTTCTCAATTCTAGGCAGACTTATCTCTGCCGGTTGGAATTTAAGACTCCAGGCACCTAATACGGGCTCCGCCAATTATTACTTTTTAATAAAGAGCGCAATAAAACCGGCTTCATTATTGAGACCGGTTTGCATCTATAATAGATATTATCATGCTACTGCTTTTTCTGTCAAACCGGGCGTTTATTGAAAAAACCCCCAGAAAATAACCATAACTTTCGGGCATTTGACAGCAGTTTAGCTCTGTGCTATAAATAATATTAAGCAATTTAACAACTATAAAGCCTAAAACTGGATCCCTTGGTTCTGCCAAGGGACTGGGTCTAGTTTACCCCGTCTTGCGCAATACAGGACGGGAAAGGCGGCTCTTGCGCTAGTGAGGGCCCGGCTTCCTCCGTAACCAGAGGATAACTGATTTCAATTTACGAGTCAGTAAGCGTTCTCCGCCTCGGGCGGAGGAAAAAAGGGTGGCACCGCGGGATAACCTCTCGTCCTTTTATCTAAAATATTTTATTTAGATAAAAGGATGGGAGGTTTTTTAATTCCAGCGGCCGGATAAAAAAGCTGGCAACATCTTTTCCTGAATTACCCGCCGCATGCGAACGAGAAAAAACAAATTAATCTTATGACGCTGCCGAAAATAAAACTTAAGAATAAAAAACCGAGCTATATAAAATTCGCCGAGGACGCTGATTTTTTTGAGCTATTCAAAAAAATTGAAGAAAATTTCGAAGACTGCTTCATTCTCGAATCCTTGGGCGAAGAGGGCGGCCGCTCGCGCTATCACGTAATCGGGTTCGGCCCGGAAGCAATTTTGGCCGCCGCCGGAAATGAATTAAGCCTTACAAACTGCCGCGCCAAAAACGGCAAGATTGAAACTAAAAAATTCCGGGTCGAAAATCCGTATTACGCCTTAAGGAAAATTGTTCCCAATAACGTAATTTCCCGCCAATACGCCGGAGGCCTTATCGGCTATATCGCCTACGAAGGCATGAATTATTTTGAGCCGGCTATTAATCTAGCGCCGCATAAAAATTTTAGCCAGTTTAAATTCGGGGTTTACACCGACGGATTGGTTTACGATAAAATGACGGGCGAATCTTTTTACTTTCACTACGGCCAAAACCGCGCGCCCTTGATAAAAAAAATGGCCTTCGGCAAAAAGGGCGGCGGCGCAGCGGTAAAAAATTCCGGCCCGAAAAAACTTAAGGTAAAATTCATCCGGGACACAAAAACCAAAAAAGAGCATGAGGCGATGGTAAAAAGGATAAAAAAAGACATAACCGAGGGAAAAATCTTCCAGTGCGTGGCCGGGTTTAAAAGCGAATTTGAAATAAGGGGAGATGATATTTTAATTTATGAAAGTCTGCGGAAGGTCAATCCTTCGCCCCACATGTTTTACCTCAAATTCGGTCCGGAAAAAATAATCGGCGCATCGCCCGAGCTTTTATTCAGGTTAAGAGAGGGGGAAATGGAAACTTTTCCCTTGGCCGGGACGGCCGCTCGCGGGACCAGCCGGGCCGAAGATTTAAAACTTACCCGCCGACTTTTATCCGATCCGAAAGAAATCGCCGAACATTCAATGCTAATCGACTTGCACAGAAACGACATCGGCCGGGTCGCCCGGTTCGGTTCCGTCAAAGTGAAAAACGCCATGGATGTAAAAAAATTCAGCCACGTCCAGCATATTTCTTCAGAAGTGGCCGGCATCATCCGGGAAGGCGAAGACGCCTTTTCCGCCCTGGCCGCCAATTTCCCGGCCGGAACCTTGACTGGCGCGCCAAAAATCGAAGCGATGAAAATAATCGAGCGCGAGGAAAATGAGGCGCGCGGCCCTTACGGCGGCGCGGTCGGGCATTTCGGCTTTTCCGGCGAATGTACTTTTGCCATTCCCATCAGGTCATTATTCATTTACAAAAATAAGGGCTACGCCCAGACCGGCGGCGGGATTGTTTATGACTCAAAACCGGGAAAAGAATACGCCGAAATTAAAAGTAAGCTTTTCGCGATGAAGAAAGATCTAAAAGAATTTGAATAATTCTATGAAAATCCTGATAATCGACAATTACGATTCCTTTACTTACAACCTTTACCAGTATATCGGCGAAATTTTAGAAGCCGAAAACCGGCCCTTTGAGCTTATAGTAAAAAGGAACAGCGAAATTACCGCCGGACAGATTGAAAAAAGCGGCTTTGATAAAATAGTAATTTCCCCCGGCCCCGGCGATCCGTCCGAACCGGCTTATTTCGGGGTGTGCGCCGAGGTTATAACCCGGCTGGGAAAAACCATTCCGGTTTTAGGCGTTTGCCTGGGCATGCAAGGCATCGCCCATTACTGCGGGGGAAAAGTCATAAGAGCCAAGCGGCCGATGCACGGAAAAGTAAGCCGGATAATGCATGACTCTAAAGGGTTGTTCCGCGGCCTGCCCCAAAACCTTGAAGTCATGCGCTACCATTCTCTTGTAGCCGATGCTAAATCCCTTCCCTCATGCCTTGCAATAACCGCCCGCGCCGCCGATACCGGCGAAATTATGGGGCTAAAGCACAAAAAATATCCAATCTGCGGAATCCAATTCCACCCGGAATCTTTCGCCACTGAAGGCGGAAAAATACTGCTTAAAAATTTTATTTTAGGAGATAAATAATTTTTATGATAAATGAAATTTTAAAACTGCTGAAAGGCAAAAAAAATCTCACCCGTGAACAAGCATGCGAAATGCAGATGAACATCATAGAAGGACAATTGGCTAAAGATGAAATTATTGGAATTTTCAAATCTTTCGAGGAAAAAGAAATGACCGAAGAGGAGCTCGCGGGAATTGTCGAAGCGACGCGGAAAAAAATGGCCAGGGTAAAAATAGATTTCGATACGCTGGATAACTGCGGAACCGGCGGAGACGGGTTCAGTACTTTTAACATTTCCACGGTTTCCGCGATAGTTTGCGCGGCCGCGGGAATTCCGGTGGCTAAGCACGGCAACCGGGCCGCTTCAAGCGAATGCGGTTCGGCCGACGTATTGGAAAAACTGGGCGTGAAAATAAATCTTGATCCGGACCAGGCGAAAGAATGCTTAAAAGAAGCCGGCATCGTATTCATGTTCGCGCCGAATTTCCATCCAGCCTTGAGGCATGTTAAAGACGCGCGGGCCGAATACGGGAAAAAAACATACTTTAATATTTTAGGCCCAATGCTGAATCCCGCCCAAGCCACCCATCAGCTGATTGGATTGGCGGACGCGTCCAAAGCCGGAATAATCGCCAAAACTTTGATACAGACCGGCGCTAAAAAAGTAATTCTAGTTCACGGAAAAGAAGGTTTAGACGAAGTGAGCATCGGAGGCGATACAGAGCTTTATACTTATGAAAATGGCCGGGCCGCGCGATGCGAAATAAATCCTCGCGATTTTGGCTTAAAGCTGTATAATATAGAGGAAATAAAAGGCGGCGGCGCGGATCAAAACGCCAAAATATTCTTAAACGTCTTAAATGGCAAGGCAACCGAAGCCCAGTTAAACGCCGTACTTCTAAATTCGGCCGCGGGCATGCTCGCTTTTGGGAAAGCCGGAAAAATGGAAGAAGGGATAAAATTGGCGAAAGATATGATTGAATCGGGAAAAGCTCTTAGCAAGCTTAAAGACTTTATTGAGATTTCAAACAAAGTATAGGCCTGCCTGGCCGGAGCGGCCAGGCCGCATTAAATTATCCAGATATCTTTATGCAATACAAAAAAACCAATACTATTCTTGATAAAATTTGCGAAAACAAAATCCTGGAAATTAGTGAAAGGATGAAAAAAACCAGTTTGGACGGATTGCAAGAAAAAATCAAAGCCGATAAGGAGGGCAATAATTATGAGAAAAGGGATTTTGCCGGAACCTTAAAGAAAGAAGGGCTTTCATTAATCGCGGAAATTAAAAATTTTTCCCCTTCTGCCGGCCAAAAGGCCTTCCGGGAAGGATTCAATCCTTTGGAAATCGCCCAGATTTTCGAAGACCATGGAGCCAGCGCTATATCGGTTATAACCGAAGAAAAATTTTTTAACGGCAGTCTCGGCTTTCTTCCTTTGGTAAAAGGGGCTGCCGGTTTACCGGTCCTCTCCAAAGACTTTATTTTTGATCCTTACCAGCTATATGAATCCAAGGCTTTCGGCGCCGACGCCGTTCTTCTGATCGCCGCGATTCTAGAGGAAGAGCAGCTAAAAGAATTATATTCTTTGGCTGGCCGGCTGGATCTTGATGTTTTGGTCGAAGCGCACGATGAGAAAGAATGCCAAAGCATAGCGCGGCTTATGTCCAGTATAAAAAAACCCGGCTCAAGCATCATCGGCATCAATAACCGGGACTTAAAAAGCATGAAAATTGACATAAATAATTTTCCGCGGCTTTCCTCTTTAATCCCTGATGATATAATAAAGGTGGCGGAGTCGGGAATTAATTGCCGGCTGGACGCCGTAAAAATGAAAGCGGCCGGCGCGAACGCGATTTTAGTCGGCACATCCTTAATGAAAGCCGGGAATATCGGCGAAGCAATTGACGAGTTAATGGCCTTTGATGATGGCGCCGCCGAAAATATATGAAAGTAAAATTTTGCGGAATTACTAATTTGGAAGACGCGAAGAACGCCATAGCGCGGGGCGCCGGCTATCTTGGTTTTATTGTTGATTTTCCCAAAAGCCCAAGATCTGTTTCGATTGGCAAGTTTCTGAAACTGGCAGAAGAAATAAAAACTCTTAAATCAGTGTCAAAAAATTTTCCAAAGATCGTTGCCGTTACCGTTAACATGGAAGAGTCAAAACTGCTTAAATTAGCGTCAAGCGGATTGGTTGATGTTTTGCAATTCCACGGCGATGAGGCGCCGGAATTTTGCAGCCGGTTTAAAAAAAATATCGAAGTCTGGAAATCATTTAAAATAAAAGGGGAGGAAAACGAAAAAGATAAAAAAACGGAGCTTGAAAAATACCTGGGAAAAATTGATAAATTTCTTCTGGACGCTTCCAGCGCGGAAGATAAAGCCGGGGGAAAAAAGATAAAATTCGAAAATTACAAAATTTTCACCCGGCTAAGAAAACTGGGCTGGCCTTTAATCCTGGCCGGCGGCATAAGCCCTTTGAATATAGATTCATATATTAATAAACTCAAACCGGAAATAATCGATGTATCGCAGGGAGTTGAAGACTATCCCGGAAAAAAAAGTAATGATAAAATGAAACTGCTTATGAAAAATATAATCGCGGAATAAAAAAATATGAACATCTTTATAAAAACTAAGTATGACGCCGATCGGGGCGGGCACTTCGGAAAGCTCGGCGGAAGGTATGTGCCGGAAATGCTTATCCCGGCCCTGGAAGAATTAGAAATCGCTTACGAAAAAGCAAAGCGGGATCCGGGATTCTTAAAAGACCTCATGAGCCTTTACGAAAACTACGGCGGCCGTCCGACGCCGCTTTATTTTGCCGAAAATTTAACCCGCCGCCTGGGCGGAGCCAAAATCTTTATTAAGAATGAAGGCCAAAATTTAACCGGCGCCCATAAGATGAACCACTCCTTAGGCCAGGCGCTCCTTGCTAAGAGGATGGGCAAAAAAAGGCTTATTGCCGAAACCGGAGCGGGCCAGCACGGCCTTGCCACCGCGACCGTGGCCGCTAAATTCGGCTTTAAATGCACGGTTTACATGGGCAAAGTCGATTACCAGCGCCAGCGCCCCAACGTCTTTTGGATGGAACAATTAGGCGCCGAAGTCGTCCCGGTTTTGCACGGCACCCAAAGGCTAAAGGACGCGGTAACCGCCACCCTGCAAGATTGGATAACCAACGTTGACGACACTTATTACCTCCTGGGTTCGGCTCTCGGCCCCCATCCCTACCCGTCAATCGTCCGGGACTTCCAAACCATCGTCGGGCTCGAAGTAAAAAAGCAATTAAAAGAGATCTATAAAATAAAAAAACCGGATTACATTGTCGCCTGCGTCGGCGGCGGCTCGAACGCCATCGGGATTTTCAACCCTTTTCTTGACGATAAAAGCGTAAAATTAATCGGCGTTGAAGCCGGCGGAAGAGGAATAAAAAAAACGGGCGACCACGCCACCCGGCTCCAAAAAAACCAAAAAGTCGGGGTGGTTGAAGGTTATAAATCCTATTTTATCCAGGATGCCGACGGCCAAATCCAGAATACCCACAGCATTTCAGCCGGCCTCGATTATTCCGGAATCGGGCCGGAGCACGGAAAGCTGTTTGAGGAAAACCGGGTGGAATATAAATATGTTACTGATAAAGAAGTGCTAGCCGCTTTTAAATTGCTGGCTTCAACCGAAGGAATAATTCCGGCTTTGGAGTCTTCCCATGCCGTCGCCCATGCCATCAAGCTCGCGCCTAAGCTAAAGAAAAATAAAACCATCGTCATTAACCTTTCCGGCCGGGGAGACAAAGATATTTTTATCGTGGCGGAAGCTTTAGGCGACCAGGGCTGGAAAGACTATTTAAAAAGTAAAATATAAGGCGGGCGGGAATTCCACGAAAGAGAATTCCGGCATCCATTATTATATGAATAAGATCAATTTACAGCTTGAAAAAATAAAAAAAGAAAATCGCCTCGGCTTGATGACTCACATAGTAATCGGCTATCCGACTATAAAAGAAAGCTTGAATTTAGTTAAGCTTATGGCCCGCTTAGGCGTTGATTTTGTCGAATTGCAAATTCCCTTTTCCGATCCGATGGCGGACGGGCCGACAATCATGAAAGCCAATAAGAAATCCCTTGATAACGGCACCCGGGTTCGCGACTCTTTTCGCGCCATGAAAGAGCTTTCGCGCCAGGTAGAAATCCCTTTACTGTTTATGGGATATTTTAACGTAGTCTTAAATTACGGAGTAGAAAAATTCTGCCGCGACGCCGAAGCGGCCGGAGCCAGCGGCCTTATTTTTCCCGATATTCCCTTGGAAGAGGAAGCCGAAGAACACTATATCCGCCACGCGAAGAACAACAATCTTATTCCTATCCGCCTTCTTTCCCCGGCTTCTACGGCCGAGCGAGCGAAAAAAAACGCCAAAGTAGCCGGCGGATTTTTATATTATGTCGGACGCAAAGGGACAACCGGCGTGAAATCCAGTCTGGACCGCTCTTTAAATAAGCATCTAAAAGAAATAAAACGCTATATCCATATTCCGATCGCCGTGGGTTTTGGCATATCAAAAAAAGAACACCTCCAGTCCTTGAAAGGAAAAGCTGAATTGGCGGTAATCGGAAGCGCCTGCCTAAACGCCTACACCGAGGCCCGCGCGGGCCAAGGGCTAAAGGCGGTAGAAAAATTTTTAGGGGCTTTAATAGCCGAAACGAAAATAAAAAAATAAACTTTAATATAAGTAATATAAGAGCCACCCCTTTTAGGATGGCTCTAAATTGCTTGGTTATTCCGCAAAAATCGGGTTTTGGGCGGGCTAGGCCTTGGCCGTTACTTCAATTTCAATCCTTGCGCCTTTAGGAATCCCGGCAACTTGAATTGTAACCCGGGCCGGATAAGGCTCGGTAAAATACTTGGCGTAAACTTCGTTAGCTTTCTGGAAATCGGCCAGGTCGGCTAAGAACATGGTGGACTTTACCACGTTTTGAAAGCCCATTCCGGCCTCGGACAAAAGAGCTTTTATGTTCTCTAAAACTTGCGCGGCCTGCGCTTCGATATCGCCTTCCACAAGGCTTCCGTCCGGCCTTAGAGGAATTTGCCCCGAAAGAAATAAAAATTCTCCGGATTTTATCCCTTGCGAATACGGCCCAACGGCTTTTGGCGCGTTGCCGGAACTGATTACTTGTTTCATAGCAATATATTTATTTTATAAAAACAAAATAGGCTTCAAAAAAGCTCGCCTGCCGCTTTCGCTAAAGGCCGGCCAAAAATTACTTTTGCCTCTCCGGGCGCAAGGCGCGAACCGCCGCTCCGGCCTGCCATAATTCCGAATTGCGCATATCTTCCAGCTCTTTATTTAATTTTGCCCGATAATCCGGATCGCTATTGGCTTTTAAAACCACCTGGCACTCCTCGCCGTTTTTTACCCGGCCGTATAATTTTTCAAAAACCGGTTCCACCGCCTTTCGAAATTCGTGGCGCCAGTCCAGGGCTCCGCGCTGGGCAGTCGTAGAGCAATTAGCATACATCCAATCCATCCCGTTTTCCGCCACTAAAGGGATTAGGCTCTGGGTCGCTTCTTCAACCGTTTCATTAAAGGCTTCGGACGGCGAGTGCCCCATCTTCCGCAACAGGTTGTACTGGGCTTCCATAATGCCGGCCAAAGCGCCCATTAAAACTCCGCGCTCCCCGGTTAAGTCGCTATAGACTTCTTTTTCAAACGTAGTGGGAAATAAAAATCCCGATCCTACGGCAATGCCCAAAGCCCTAACCCGATCGGCCGCCCGGCCGGTAGCGTCCTGGAAAATCGCGTAGCTTGAGTTAAGCCCTTTGCCGGCGACAAACAAGCGGCGGAGCGAAGTCCCCGAGCCTTTTGGGGCGACTAAAATAACATCCACGTCAGCCGGCGGAATGATGTTGGTTTGGTCTTTGTAGGTTATTCCAAAGCCGTGGGAAAAATAAAGGGCCTTGCCTTTGGTCAAATGTTTTTTAACAGTCGGCCAAAGAGTGATTTGCCCGGCGTCGGAAAGAAGATAGCAAATAATCGTTCCCTTTTCCAAGGCTTCTTCAATTTCAAACAAATCTTCTCCCGGTTTAAAACCATCCGCTAAAGCCTTGTCCCAGGAAGCGCCGGGCTTTCTTTGTCCGACAATTACTTTAATGCCGTTGTCTTTCAAATTTAAAGCCTGCCCCGGCCCCTGGACGCCGTAGCCGATAACGGCCACCACTTCATTAGCCAGCACTTCCCGCGCCTTTTCCAAAGGAAATTCTTCCCTGGTCGTCACCTCTTCTACTACTCCTCCAAAATCAATTTTTGCCATAGTATTTTTTTTATTAGAATATTTTAATGTTTATTAATTGTAATTAATTTTTTAAATGCTCGCAAAATGAAAAATTAAAAACAATAACTTAAATTAATAATTATTTACAAATTAACGTATCTCTTAAAGCTTGCCCCGGCGGCACCATGGGAAAAACATTAGCCTCCGGCTCGATAGCAAACTCAAGAAAAATCGACTCTTTTCCCGCCGCCGCCCGCTTTATCATCGGCGCCACCTGATCAAGTTTGGTAATCCTATATGCTTCGATGCCGTAAGCTTTCGCGACTTCGATAAAATCGGGATTGCAAAGCGGCGTAGACATATAATTTTTCTTAAAAAACAATTCCTGCCATTGGCGCACCATGCCCAAAAACCCGTTATTTAAAACAATAATCTTTATCGGCAATTTTTGTTCCATTATCGTCCCCAGCTCCTGAATATTCATCTGCAGTCCCCCGTCGCCCATAATTGACCAAACCTGGGCGCCGGGCTTGCCGGTTTGCGCGCCTACCGCCGCCGGCAGGCTGTAGCCCATACAGCCCAAGCCGCCGGAAGACAAAAATTGGCCGGGATAAGTATAGTCAAAGTAATGCGCCGTCCACATCTGGTTTTGCCCGACATCCGAAACGACGACTGCATTTTTGGCCGCTTGTTTAGAAATTTCTTCAATCACTTCAAAGGCAAAAATATGCCCGGTTCTTTTCAGCTTGGCTTCAGTTTTAATTTTATCAAGGCTGGTCCTTTCTTCTAAGGTGCAGATTTGATCGACCCAGCGCCGGCTTTTGCGCTCTCTTTTATATCCGGCCAATTTTTTGTTCATTAGCCTTAATATGCTTTTGGCGTCGCCTATAAGCGGAACGTCCACCTTAACATTTTTTCCGATTTCTCTCGCGTCAATATCCAAGTGGATTACTTTAGCCCGCTTGGCGTAATGCTCAAGATTCCCGGTAATCCGGTCGGAAAACCTGGTTCCCAGGGCGATAATAAGATCAGCGCTATGCACCGCCAAATTGGCGTAAGCCATGCCATGCATTCCGGCCATGCCGAAATTTAAAGGATGCTTATCCGGCAAAACGCTTATTCCCAAAAGCGTCGTAACAAACGGCAGTTCATTGGCTTCTATAAATTCTTTAAACTCTTCTGATCCGCCCGACAAAATTATACCATGGCCGCCGATAACAATCGGCTTTTTCGCTTCATGGATTAATTTAACTGCCTTTTCAATTTCTTTTTCCGTTTCCCGGCTTACTTTATAATCCCGTCCGGATAAAGCTTCCGCGTCCTTGTCCCG
>Ga0172379_10002375_pt1 | contig 33465 bp, 25 predicted proteins | sample GrowelOW334metaG_FD_119756 | JGI IMG/M metagenome (GOLD analysis project Ga0172379, IMG submission 119756) | Groundwater microbial communities from an aquifer near a municipal landfill in Southern Ontario, Canada - Groundwater well OW334 metaG | ecosystem: Environmental > Aquatic > Deep...
GCCGTATATCGCCGGCATGGAAATGGGAAACGCGTACAGCGAGCTTACCGACCCGGTGGAGCAGTATGAGCGGTTCCTTTCCCAGCGGAACGAAAAATCGGTAAAAGGGTACGAAGAGCACCCGGTGGATATGGATTTCATCCATGCAATCGCCTGTGGAATGCCGCCGACCGGCGGTGTCGGATATGGCGTAGATCGTTTGATTATGCTCATGACCGGAAAAGAATCCATCCGTGATATCATCGCTTTCCCCATGCGGATGAACCGAAGAGAAGACTGAAGATAAAGGAAAATCTGCTGTGCTTTTTAACAGTCTTTCTATCCTTCTCCTGTTATTATTAATTTTTATATATTCAGTAAAAGCATTTATGGAAAATATTTATCCCGTTTTCACTGGTACATTTCCTGATTCTTTTTACAGGTTGCATCGTTAAATCTTGATATATATAGGAAAAGCAGCCATTAAGTATAATTTAAAACGAATACTGCTCACTTAACCCAAACTGCACTTCGACAAGCTCAGTGCCCGCTGGTTGAGCCTGTCGAAACCAGCCTTAAGTGAACAGTGTTAAGTTCAAAACGTTTCCTTGTCAGAAAAGATATGATGAAATCGGGAAAATCGGAATACAATAAAAGAGACAAGCCTCCGGAACTTCGTGAGAAGAATGAACCGAAAACAGGAATAATTCCGGAAGATATTTCCGCTCTTTCACATGAAGAACTTAAGGAAGTGTATCATAAACTCCGTATTCATCAGACTAAACTGGAGCTTGAGAATGAGAAACTGAAGAAAGCTGAATCACGGCTCCTCTATCAGTCCGAGATATTGGCTCATATTCATGACGCTGTTATAGGACTTGACAGGTCTCTTGTCGTAACCGAATGGAATAAAGCGGCGGAAGAGCTTTACGGATGGTCTGTACAGGAGGCGCTCGGCAGGAATGTTAATGAACTCATTCGGCCTGAAGAAACGCTCAAACACCCTTCAGTGATAATAAAAGAAGTTGATGAGGACGGGCGCTATCTTGGCGAAAGAATTCATCACCATCGTAATGGCAGGTTATTGTGGATAGAAGCGACGGTACTCCCGTTGAAGGGTGCCTCCGGGGAAATCAACGGTTATGTTGTCGCCAACCGTGATATAACGGAGCGCAAACGGATCGATGATGAGCTTCTCCAACTTAACGGCACCCTCAAAGCGCTCAGCAAAAGCAGCCAGGCGATGATGCTTGCACAGAGTGAATCACAGTACCTTGAAGAAGTGTGTAAAATTGTCACGGAAGACTGTGGTCATGCTATGGTGTGGATAGGGTTCGCCGAAAATGATGAAAACAAGACCATACGCCCTGTCGCCAATGCCGGATTCGAAGAAGGGTATCTGGAAACCTTGAAACTTACCTGGGCGGACACAGAGCGCGGGCGCGGCCCAACGGGGACTGCCATCCGTACAGGAAAGCCAGGCGGCTGCAAAAATATGCTCACCGATCCCCGGTTCAAGCCCTGGCGTGAAGATGCTATCAAACGCGGCTATGCGTCTTCGATCGTTTTCCCCCTGATGGCCGAAGGCAAAGCTTTCGGCGCGATATCGATATATTCCCGAAAGCCGGATCCATTCACAAAAAATGAAGTTGAGCTGCTTTCCGAGTTATCAGCCGACCTGGCTCATGGAATAACAGCGATCAGGATGTGTATGGCGCAGACAAAGATTGAAGAAGCGCTGGCCAGGGAACGTGCCAATCTCCAGACGATGTTCGATGTCGTGAATGTCGGTATGCTGCTGATTGACCGGGAAGGAGTGGTCAAAAGGATCAATGATACGGTTTCTCGGTGGGTCGGAAAAGACTTTTCGGAATGCTACAGCGGTCAACCGGGCGATATCCTTGGATGTATCCATGCAATATCTCATCCTCAGGGGTGTGGACATACCTCGTATTGTTTTTCCTGCCCAATCCGCGCCACATTTGAATCGGTGTTCCGTAACAGAGAATCTATACATAATGTTGAAACAGAGTTATCTGTTACGGTAGATGGAAAAGTGGTCCACATGTGGATTGAGGTCAGCGCCGATCCGTTAGTCTTGGATGAGCAGCCGCATGTCATACTGGTACTGAATAACATAACAGAACGCAAGCAGGCGGAAGAGGCGCTGCGGGAAAGCGGGGAGCGCTTCCGAAGGTTATTTGATGATGATTTGACAGGCGATTACCTGGCCAGTCCGGATGGAAAGCTGTTGTTAAGTAATCCGGCATTTGCCCGTCTTTTCGGATTTTCTTCCGTTGAGGATGAATCCGGGACGAGCATAGAAGTTCTCTACCCACATCCAGAGATGTGGCGTGATTTTGTCGACAGATTGAGAAAAGAAAAAAGAATAGAATCTTTCGAAAGTGAGCGTATAAGGCTCGACGGTTCGAAAATCCATGTTATCGAAAATGCGGCGGGCACATTCGATGAAAATGGGGAACTTGATGAAATCCACGGATACATATTCGACATAACCGAGCGCAAGCAGGCGGACAAGGAAATTAAGAGTGTCGCGAGATTTCCGGAAGAGAATCCTAATCCGGTGCTGCGTGTTTCCTTTGAAGGAACCATTCTTTTTGCCAACAAAGCCAGCGATACCTTACTGGAAACCTGGGGAGTCCGGTCGGGGGAATCATTGCCCGGCCAATGGCGTGAGTCCATACGTGAAGTACAGCGGACCGGCAAGGGACTATTAAAGGTAAGTAAATTCGGTGAGAGAATATTTACTCTTAATTTTGTTTTCATTCCCGGATTCGAGTATGTAAATATTTATTGTCTCGATATCACCGAACGTAAACAGGCCGAAGAAGCATTGGTGGAAACCAAGGATTATCTTGATAAGCTCCTCAATTATGCGAATGCCCCAATCATTGTCTGGAATCCCGATATGCGGATAACACTTTTCAACCGCGCATTCGAGAAGCTTACCGGGTATTCTGCAGAAGAAGTCATCGGGCGCGAACTGGCTGTACTCTTCCCGCCGGAAAGCAAAGAACAATCCCTTGAAAGCATAGCCCGTACTGCCGGCGGAGAATATTGGGAAACGGTGGAAATTCCCATTCGCCGTAAAAATGGAGAAGTACGGATCGCACTCTGGAACTCGGCAAATATTACTGCTTCGGATGGTCTAACAATAGTTGCTACAATTGCCCAGGGGCAGGATATAACCGAGCGTAAGAAAGCGGAAGAAAAACTGAGAGAGACAAATAAGGAACTGGAGCAGTTCGCGTATGTTGCCTCTCACGACCTTCAGGAGCCGCTGCGGTCAGTGAACAGTTTTACCGAACTTCTTGAGAGACGTTACAGGGATCAACTTGATGAAAGAGCAAAGGAGTATATTGGATTTATCGTCGATGGGGCGTCGCGGATGCAGAGGCTTATTCAGGACCTTCTTGCCTTTTCGAAGGTGGGACGTATAAATAGTGAACCCAGCTTTATTAGCTGCAACGAAATAATAGAAAGAGTTTACGGGAATATAAAAGAGTCCATTGAAGAAACCGGCGCCGAAATTTCTCACGGCGACCTTCCCGTTCTTTATGCCAATGAAACGAGTCTCACCCAGCTTTTTCAAAACCTGATCGGCAATGCTGTCAAATTTCACAAAGAAGGAGTGTCTCCCCGTGTGCATGTTTCAGCGCAGCGAAAAGAAAGTGAATGGCTCTTTTCTGTAAAAGACAACGGCATCGGAATAAACAAAAAATATTTTGGGAAATTATTTGTGATTTTCCAGCGGCTGCACGGCAGAGACGAGTATCCGGGCACCGGCATAGGACTGGCAATCTGCAAGAAAATAGTTGAGTCCTATGGCGGGAGAATATGGGTAGAATCCAGTGAAGGAGAAGGAGCCACATTTTATTTTACTTTTCCCGTGTAAAGTATTACTTTTGAGGTATTGCTATAGATATATACATAGGGAGCGGCGATGGAGAAGGGAAATACGAACTTGAAAGAAGTCAATATTTTACTTGTTGAGGATAATCCGGCGGATGTGCGTTTGACACAGGAGGCTCTCGAAGAGTCTAAACTATACTGTAAACTGTATACAGTATATGACGGGGAAGCGGCAATGGAGTTTTTGTACAAAGAGGGGAAGTATGGTGATGCAACTCGCCCGGATCTTATAATTCTGGACCTTAATCTGCCTAAAAAGGATGGCAGAGAGGTGCTCAAAGAGATTAAGGAAGACGAAAAACTGAAATCCATTCCGGTGGTTGTCCTGACAATGTCGAAATCCGAAGAGGATGCATGGAAGGCCTACGATCTTCACGCTAATTGCTACATCACAAAACCGATAGATTTCAACCAGTTTATTAAAGTAGTAAAATCGATACAGGATTTTTGGTTCACTATTGTCAAATTACCGCCAAGACGGGAATAAAAAGCGAGAAGAATCATGGAGAAGACATTACGAGTTCTTATGCTGGAAGACAATCCGGGTGATGCTCAGTTAAACGCGGTGCAGCTTTCCGACTCGGGATTGTCATTCATGTATCACCGGGTCGAGAAAGAAGAGGATTACCTGAGAGAACTCAAAGAGTTTAAACCCGATATAATCCTTGCCGACTATCAACTTCCAAAATTCGACGGTCTTTCCGCACTCCATCTTGCCCAGGAACGCTATCCGTTCATCCCCTTTATCATCGTGTCAGGAGTCCTTGAGGAAGAAACCGCGATCAAGCTTCTCAGAGAAGGGGCGTCAGATTATATACTGAAAGAAAAGATAGCAAGGCTCGGTCCGGCTGTTAAAAACGCTTTTGATATGAAGAAAATAAAAGAGGATAAAGCCCGCGCCGAAGAGGAATTAAAAGAATCTTTTCAGTATCTTGAAAAACGTGTTCAGGATCGGACCCGTGAGCTGTCCAAAGCCAATGATGCGTTGAAGAAGGAAATCGCGGAACGTATAAAATTCGAAGAGGCATTGCGTCAGAGCGAGGAGCGGTGGGCCGCTACTCTTTCGAGTATTCGCGATGCGGTTATCGCCACCGACATAGAAGGGAAAATAACTATTATGAACGCCGTGGCGGAAGAATTGACAGGCTGGAGCCTCCAGGAAGCCATGCAGAACCCGGCCGAGAATGTGTTCACTATTTTCAAAGCCGACACCCGCCATAAAACCGAAAATCCGATTAGCAGCGTGATCAAAAAGGGGGGGACGGTAATCCTTTCCGATAACACTATCCTTGTCCGTCGGGATGGAACAGAAATCTGGATCGATGACAGCTGTGCGACTATACAAGACCGTGACGGCAATACTACCGGCGTTGTGCTTGTTTTCCGCGACAAGACAGAGCGTAAAAAATTAGAGGAAAACGTCCAAAAACTCCGCAGGGAATATGAAGCTTTCATGGAGCATGAGATGAAAAATCTTGTGTTTCCCATGAAAGTATATGCCGAATCACTGAAGAAATCCGGGAAAGAGAATTTAAGACCTGAGCAGAAATCCTACCTTCTCCGTATCGGTGAAAGCGCCGAACAGGCAATAAATCTGATCGACCATCTGAAAAAAATGCATGATATAGAAGCGGGATACTATGAGATGAGAATAGCTGAACAGCCGCTTTCTGCAGTTATCGGACAGGTGATCCGGGAGTTGACTTCTCCGGCGCAGAAAAATCGCGTACAAATAGATTTCTCCCCCCGTGAAGAAAGGTCGAACATCCCCATGGATATTAAACTCATGCCGGGAGTGTTCATGCACCTGATCCGGAATGCCATAGAACATGTGCGGGATTGTTCCGATGTTGCCGATAAAAAAGTGAAAGTGGATGTGTTCAACGAAAAAGACACCGTAGTGGTAAAAATAAACAACCGGGGTGAGCCGGTATCTCAAGAGCGGCTTGCGACTTTCTTCGAAAAGTTCAATATGGATATGCATCGTCCGAAAAAGAAGAGAATGGGGCTGGGTACCGCTTACGTATACATCGTGACCCGCGCCCACGGCGGCGATATATGGGTGGAGTCCAGCCACAAAGAAGGAACAACGGTTACCCTGTCGTTCCCGCTCTCCGTTCTTCCTGCGGCGGAAGGATGAAGTAAGGGAAATCCGGGGGATGCAAACATGTGGAAAAGATTGTCTGAATCCCTGATATACGGTGCAGTCATATAATTGTCCTTGACATTAGGTCTATATTCAGTATCATATAAAGACCGGAGGATATAAAATGAATATATTAAGTGATATAAAACCAGTCACCTATTTGAAGTCAAAAGCAGCCGATCTGCTCAAACAAATCAATGAAACCCGCCACCCTGTCATTATTACGCAAAATGGAGAACCGAGAGCTGTTCTTCAAGATCCTAAAAGCTATGAAAATATGCGTAATGCAATTAGTATTCTAAAGCTTATCGCGCAGGGAGAGGAGGATATAAGGAACGGCAAAGTCAAGCCGCAGGAGGATGTTTTTAAAGATATTGAAATCTTGCTGAAAGAAAAGCATACATGAGCCAAAAATATGATGTTATCTGGGCTGGTGTTGCGGGAAATGATTTAAAAGACATCATTGAATTCATTGCTGTAGACAATCCGGCAAATGCATTAAAAACATTAAAAAAAATCAAACAAAACGCATCAAATCTGTATACCTTCCCCGAAAGAGGCCGCATAGTACCTGAACTTCAAGACCAGGGTATTTTTATTTATCGTGAATTAATCGTTCCGCCATGGAGAATTATATATAGAATATCGGAAACAAAGATTTATGTTTTGTCTATTTTAGATACAAGACAGAATGTTGAAGATATCCTGTTTAAAAGATTGATCTGTCATACATAACTCAACGGTTACTTTTTGCCAATGCTTCTCGGATCGTATATACACAGGAGAAAACAACGATGAAATTCATGGTAACCATAACGAGGGATGAAGACGGGATGTTTATCGCGGAATGTCCTTCGATTCCCGGTTGCGTAAGCCAGGGTAAAACAGAGGATGAAGCCCAAGGTAATATCCAGGATGCGATCAAGGAATGTCTGGAAGTTCGCGCAGAAAAAGGGATGCCGCTCACGGTCACTACCCGGCAGGTCGAGGTTGTCGTATAATGTCCCCCATTCCTCTTCTCCGGCCACATGAGGTCATAAAGATTTTTGAAAAATTCGGGTGGCACATCGCTCGTCAAAAAGGGAGCCATATCATATGGCCAAAGATGGACACATCGCGACATTGTCAATTCCCAATCACCCGCAGGTAGCACGGGGAACGCTTCGCAGTCTGATTACAAAAGCAGGTATAACTGACGAAGAATTCATCGATGCTGGGAAATAATTCCACACAAACGGAGTATGCAAAGTAATATAGCACGCAGATACATGTGGCAACGGCTGTATTCAATCAACAAAAACTGGGTACTCAGAGATTCCTCTGGAGTATTATCTGAGGGCAAAGCCAAAATATAGGATTTATATAGAAACCATATAAAGAGAATTAACTGCAAAAGATGAAAATACTACCATTCAACAAGGCGAATCTTGAGCAGACGTGCAATGTTCTGGGGGACACTGAGACAGGCCTGACTGGGAGTGAGATTGGCCGGTATCTGCGAGAATGCGGAATTGCCGATCCCAGTCCCAGAATGACGAAGCGCATTCGGCTGTATGATGCGCTACTCACCCGGCAGCGGACTGACGACTGTGCGAACAACGTTGCGCCTTTATCCAGAGAGTGATGAACCCAGTACTTCACGTGCAATCGCCAGACTACTTCAAAAAGAAGCAGGAGGAGTTAAACCGCGTTCTCGCGTTCGAGGGACTCCGGTTAACAGACCAGGGGACACTGGAATCCTGCAAGCAAGCGCGAACTATAACAGAAGCTGAAGCATTGGCTGATCAGCTTCGCCGGAAGCTCATTGAGCGAAGAGTCCATTCCGATGTTTTGAAATTTTGCCGTGCGGAGCTTGTCGAGGGGAACTACTTTCACGCAGTCTTGGAAGCTACAAAAAGTGTTGCCCAGAAAATCCGGGACAAGACAGGACTTTCATCAGATGGTGGAGAACTTGTGGATGACGCCTTCGGCATCGGTAAGAAGGCATGCCCAGTTCTCGCTTTCAACGCGCTCTCAACGGAGTCTGAGCAAAGTGAGCATAAGGGGCTGATGAATCTAATGAAAGGCTTCTTCGGAACCTTCCGCAATCCTACAGCACATGCTCCGCGCATAGCTTGGGAAATCACTGAGCAGGATGCCCTTGACATGATGACGGTCGCATCGCTCTTGCATCGGAGACTTGATGAGGCAGTGAAAACGGGCTTTTAATATAGCGGTGGAACACTACACCGTGAAGCGTGACGAGGTTCACCGCCACCGTTTAACATCTTTGCCCCTCCCGCTTATCCCTCTTTCCAAACCCCCCTCAAAATTTGTATAAAACACCAGCTTCTATTTTTTTAAATTTTCTTTTTCTTTTCATCCCTCACCCTTCATCCTTTCAAGTATTTATCAATCCCTTCCGCCGCGCCCCTTCCCTGACCGATAGCCCGGACAACGAGCGAAGCGCCCAGGACGCTGTCTCCCGCGGCAAAAACTCCCGGCTCCGAGGTCATGAACTGCGAATCCACAACGATATTGCCACGGCTGTCGACTGAAAGGCCGGGGTGGCGCACCAGAGAGTCATGGCTGACATGGAGGAATCCCATGGCAAGAAAGGTCATCTCCACCTCGAGGGTAAATTCGGACCCGGGGATTTCATGAAAAACCGGGAGGCCGTTCTCTTTCGACCACTCAACCCGCGCCATGCGCACCGCCTCAAGGTTCCCTGCGGTTCCCATGAATTCTTTGGCAGCCGCGCTCCATATCCGCTCGCAGCCCTCCTCGTGGGAAGAGGAAGTGCGCATGATGACCGGCCAGTTCGGCCAGGGATTGTTCTGTGCGCGTTCTTCCGGCGGCCGGGGAAGGATTTCCACCTGATAGATGGTTTTAGCTCCCTGACGGCGGCTGGTTCCCACACAGTCCGAACCGGTATCTCCCCCGCCAATGACCAGCACATTTTTGCCGGAGGCGGAAATTTTCTTTTCGCCGGGTGTAAGTTCTCCTGCATTTTCACGGTTCTGGCCGGAGAGAAAATCGAACGCGAAATGAACGCCTGCAAGCTCCCGCCCCGGAATAGAGAGATCGCGCGGCTCACGGGAACCGGCGGCGATGAGGACGGCATCGAACGACCGTTTCAGGTAGCCCCAGGAAATATCTCTGCCCACAGCGACCCCGGTTTCGAAAATCACGCCCTCCGCGCGCATCTGTTCGATACGGCGGTCAAGCACATGCTTTTCGAGTTTAAAATCGGGGATGCCGTACCGGAGCATTCCTCCGGGGTTGTTGTCCCGTTCGAATATGGTTACCGTATGACCCTTGCGGGCAAGCTGCTGCGCCGCGGCAAGACCGGCAGGCCCCGAGCCGATGATCCCCACTTTTTTCCCGGTGGATGACACCGGCGGTTTCGGCGCGATCCAGCCTCGCTCCCACGCCCGTTCCGCAATTTGCAGTTCGATCTGCCTGATGGTGACTGCGGGCATGTTGATCGAAAGGGTGCAGGCCGCCTCGCAGAGCGCCGGGCATACCCTGCCGGTGATTTCCGGGAAATTGTTGCATGCATGGAGGATGTCGTTCGCCTGTTTCCAGGAATTGCGGGTTACCATCAGATTCCAGTCGGGAATGCGGTTCTCCACCGGGCAGCCGAAACTGTGGCAGTAGGGTATACCGCAGTCGCGGCACCGGGAGGCCTGTATTTCCACTTTCTCCTGAGGAAGGAGCAGTTCTATCTCACGGTAATCCCCGATCCGTTCCTCCACAGGCCGTTTGGGCGGGTTTTCCCGCTGATGTTCCATGTAGCTCGGAAGGAAAACCTCCTCGGTGGCCGGGAGGGATTCGTTGTCGGCGTTTTCCTCGAACCGGATTCGTTTCAGCGATTCACGGTAATCGACCGGCATGACCTTTGCGAACAGGGGGAGCGCCGAATCCCAGTTGTCGAGAATTTTCCGTGCGCGTTCGCTTCCCGTATACAGGAAATGGTTCCGGAGCAGATTTTGAAGGGAAAGCTCGTCTTCCGGGGAGAGAACGCTTTCTATATCGACCATGTCGAGGTTGCACCGGGTGTCGAATGTTTCCGATTCGTTGTACACGAACGCGATTCCCCCGCTCATACCCGCGGCGAAATTGTTTCCGGTATCTCCGAGCACCACGACAACGCCTCCGGTCATATACTCGCAGCCGTGATCGCCGATACTTTCCACAACCGCAACAGCGCCGCTGTTCCGGACTGCAAAACGTTCGCCCGCGCCCCCGTAGATATAAACTTCCCCGCCTGTCGCGCCATAGAGGACGACATTTCCGGCAATGACATTTTCCCAGGGCGGGAAGAGGGGGTCTTTCGGAGGGGTGAGGATAATTCTCCCCCCGGACATTCCCTTGCCGATATAATCGTTGGCGATCCCCTCGAGGCTCAGAGTAACGCCCGGCGCAAGAAAAGCTCCGAAACTCTGCCCCGCGATGCCGGTCAGGCGGATATCCACAGTGCCGTCCGGAAGGCCTTTCTCGCCGAACCTTCGGACAATCTCCGCCGAAAGAGACGCGCCCACAGTTCGGTTGACATTCTTCACCTCGGCATCGATGGCGACCGGACGGCCTTCTTCCAGAGCGGGCGATGCAAGGGAAAAGATGCGGGTATCGAACGGCGGCATCTCGGGCGACAGCGAGGGCGCGATGCCGCACGCCGGTCTGCAATCACCGGTTCCTCCGGTCTGCAGAATAGCGGATAGATCGAGGGTTTTTGCTTTGTAATGGCCGATATCGGAGCGGGATTCGAGAAGTTCGGCGTGTCCGATCATTTCATCGACCGTTCTGAAACCCAGCATGGCCATGTATTCCCGGAATTCCTCCGCGAGAAAATGCATCATGTTCATCACATGCTCCGGTTTCCCGGCAAAATGCGCCCGAAGATTCGGGTCCTGGGTCGCCACACCGACCGAGCAGGCGTTGAGATGGCATTTCCGCAGAAGCACGCATCCTATCGACACGAGCGCCATAGTTCCGAATCCGAACTCATCCGCCCCCAGAAGAGCGGCAATAGCAAGATCGCGGCCGGTTCTGAGCTGTCCGTCCACCTGGATGCGCACGCCGGAGCGGAGGTTGTTGCGGATGAGGGTCTGCTGGGCTTCCGCGAGGCCAAGCTCCCAGGGAAGTCCGGCGTGTTTTATGGAAGTGAGCGGGGACGCTCCGGTGCCGCCGTCACAGCCGGAAATCACCACAAGATCGGCTTTCGCTTTCACCACGCCGGCGGCTATGGTTCCGACTCCGGCTTCCGAAACGAGTTTCACCGATATTTTCGCCCGGGGATTCACCGCCCGGAGATCGTAGATCAACTGGGACAGATCCTCGATCGAGTATATATCATGGTGCGGCGGGGGCGAGATGAGCGTGACCCCGGGAGTCGAATGACGGATCATCGCGATTTCACGGGTCACCTTGTGCCCGGGAAGCTGCCCGCCTTCGCCGGGTTTTGCTCCCTGGGCGATCTTTATCTGTATCTCGTCGGCGTTGACAAGATACTGCGTGGTAACGCCGAAACGTCCGGAGGCAACCTGCTTTATTGCGGACTTTCTGTTATCTCCGTTTTGAGAAAGGATAGAGCGGGCGGGATCTTCGCCGCCTTCCCCGGTATTGCTCCGCGCGCCGAGACGGTTCATCGCGATTGCGATGGTTTCGTGCGCCTCACGGCTGAGCGAGCCCATGGACATTGCCGAGGCGGTAAACCTTTTTATGATGCTTTCCGACGGTTCGACCTCATCGAGGGGAACCGGATTTCCTTTTTTGAACTGAAAAAGGCTTCTCAAGGTGATCTGTTCGTCGAACTGATCGTCGATGATCCGTGAATAATCCTTGAATGCGCTGTAGTCGTTCGTTCTCACCGCATACTGGAGACGGGCTATTGCCTGCGGAGACCAGAGGTGCTTTTCCCCCCCGCATCTCATCCGGTAGCTGCCGCCCGGGTTGAGGTTCTCGTCCTCCGATTCCGGGTCGAAAGCTTTCCCGAACCGTTCCTGTGTTTCACGGGCGATTTCGTCGAGCCCGATTCCCCCGATGCGGGAGACGGTTCCGGAAAAATAGGTGTCGACCAGCTCTCCAGAAAGCCCGAGCGCCTCGAAAATCTGTGCTCCGAAATAGCTGCGGATGGTGGAGATACCGATACGGCTCATGGTTTTCATAAGCCCTTTTTTGATTGCGGTGATATACAAGTCCAGAGCCAGATCGGGTTTCGGGGGGATATCGTACAACCCCTCTTCGCTGAGCCGCCGGATAGTGGAGAACGCCACATTCGGGCATACCGCGCTCGCACCATACCCGATAAGGAGTGCAAAATGCATGATTTCACGGGCTTCGCCTGTCTCGACAACGAGCGACACCCTCGAACGCTTTCCCTTACGGACAAGGTGATGGTGGAGACCCGACACCGCCAGGAGCGACGGTATCGGAGCATGATCCCGATCGATATTCCTGTCGGTCAGGATGAGAAAGCTGACCCCGCTGTCCATAAGCTTCTCCGCCCGCTCGAAACAGGAATCCAGCGCTTTTCGGAGTTCCTCTCCGTTCCCTCCCGCGGGAAACAGGATGTCTATCTCGCCGGTGACCACATTCGGATGGTTCGCGGAGCGCAGACGCCGCATATCTTCGGGAGTCAGGATCGGATGATGGAGTTTGAGCTGACGGCAGTGTTCGGGGGTTTCCGCGAGCAGGTTCAGTTCATGGCCGGAAAACCGCATGAGAGACATGACCAGCTCTTCCCTGAGCGGATCGATGGGCGGGTTCGTAACCTGGGCAAAGAGCTGTTTGAAATAGGAAAAGAGAAGCTGCGGCCGGTGAGAGAGCACCGCCGGAGGGGTATCGTCACCCATCGAGCCGACCGGTTCCTGGCCGTGCGCGCCCATGGGCGCGAGGATCAGTTTCAGTTCTTCCCCGGTATAGCCGAACGCTTTCTGTTTTTGAAGAAGCAGCGCCGGGTCTTCGGACGGTATCTCGGTCGGCGCAAGAAGCCCCCTGAGCTCGATTTTGTTGTTGCGCACCCAGTGACGGTAGGGGCGCTGACGGCAGATTTTGGCTTTGATGACATTGTCGGGGATGATACGGTTCTGTTCGAGGTCGAGAAGGAACATTTTCCCCGGCTGCAGACGGCCGTGCGAACGGATCTGGTCATGGGGAATATCGAGAACGCCGGCTTCCGAAGCAAGCACCACAATGCCTTCCCGTGTCACCGTATAGCGCGCCGGACGAAGCCCGTTGCGGTCGAGTGTCGCGCCGACATACCGCCCATCGGTGAAAACCATCGCCGCCGGACCGTCCCACGGCTCCATGAATGAGGCGTGATACTCGTAGAAAGCGCGTTTATCCTCGCTCATCACGAATTTCGATCCCCAGGCTTCCGGGATCATCATCATCATGGCGTGCGGCAGAGACCTTCCGGCCATGACCAGCAGTTCCAGCGCGTTGTCGAAAGTCGACGAATCGCTCCCCCCTTCGACGATGACCGGCTTGATTTTTTCAATATCGTCGCCGAAGAGCGGGGACGAAAAATCTGCCTCACGGGAGAGAATATGGTTTTTATTCCCGGAGAGCGTGTTGATCTCGCCGTTATGCGCAAGAAAACGGAACGGATGCGCCAGATGCCAGGACGGAAATGTGTTGGTGCTATACCGCTGATGGATGAGAGCAAAGGGGCTCTGGAAATCTTCGTCCTTTAGATCGGGGTAGAAAAGGGGAAGGTCTTTCCCGTTCATGAACCCTTTGTAGTTCAGCGTGCGCGCCGACATGCTCGCTATATAAAAAGCGCTGCATCCGGAGTCATTCAGAGAAACGATTGCCTTTTCGGCCATCCGCCGGACGACATAGAGCTTGCGCTCGAAAGCTTCGATATCGTATGGGCCTCTGGCCAGAAAAAGCTGCCGGACCTGCGGCTGTGTGACACGGGCAAGGTCTCCGAGGTGATGCGAGTCCACCGGGACATCACGCCAGCCGAGGATTTCGCACCGCTCTTCTTCGGCAATTTTTTCCAGGATCGACATACAGCGCCCGGCTTTTTCTTTTTCCGCGGGAAGGAACACCATCGCGACACCATAACCGCCGGCCTCCGGAATGGATATATTCAGGTCTCCGCACACCCGTTTCATGAACAATTCGGGGATCCGCACAAGCATTCCGGCGCCGTCGCCGCTCGCCTGGTCGCTGTTCATTGCTCCGCGATGCTCGAGGTTCGAAAGAACTTCCACTCCGTTTTCGATAATCCGATGCGAGGGAACCCCGTCAATCCGTGCTACGAAACCGACCCCGCAGTTGTCATGTTCGAATGCGGGGTTGTACAAACCTTCCGGTACACTGCTGCCTGTCGAATCGTCCACTGTGCTATGTAATTCCTTCCGCGGTTAATTGATTGAAATACAGGTAATTACAAATTTATCTCAGCCCCGTGGCCGAGAAAGGGATACCTGAATATAACGAATTGATGGAATGGGAGTTCCAAAAAAACAGAAAAAATGATGGGAATCAACATCCTCCGGAATGAAAAAGGCTTCTCTTTCAAGAGGTTATTTTTGTATCTTAGTAACCGGAACATTATATCAAAGTTATTTTAGCTCATTACTATGTGCGGAAAGACAGAATAACATGGTTTTCCAAACTGTGTTACTTTAATCGAAAGAATTCCTCGAAGCTTTGATTCGGGGCAAAAGCTTACAAGAAAAGCAACGGGAACTGAAACAAAGCCCCCTTTCTGTCCTTCGGACATCCTTCCCCCGGAAGGGGGCAGGATAAACTCGATGCGTCACTGTTTCCCTTGCCCCCATTGGGGGAAAGGGATCGAGGGTAAGGGGGCTGATTGTGATTCCTCGAAGCTCTGCTGCGGGGTAGTTCATATTTGTCATTTTCAAACAGTTTTTCATCCTTTTTGCCATTCACCCTTTTGGATCGGGAGGAAGAGGATGAGGGGAGGTTCTTTTGAAGGTTCTTGTTATCAATTGCGGAAGTTCTTCGGTAAAATACCAGCTTATGGATACCACGGACGAATCGGTTCTGGCAAAGGGACTTATCGAGCGGATCGGTTTCGAGGATGCAATCTTTACCCATATTCCAACCAACGGTGAGAAACAGATTCAGACTCTGCCGGTGAAAAATCACGATATCGCCATAAAAATCGTTCTGGGAAGCCTGGTCGGCGAGAAAGGCGTGGTGAAAAGCCTTTCTGAAATCGGCGCGGTCGGACACCGGTTCGTGAACGGCGGCAGAGAATTCATCGAGCCGGTAATTACCACCAGAGGGATTTTGGAAAAGCTCCATGCAATTGTGGACATCGCTCCTCTCCACAACACGGCGCACCTTTTGGGAATCGAGGCCTGTATAGCTGCAATGCCTGATACGCCTCAGGTTATTGTGTTCGATACCAGTTTCCATGCCCGCATACCGGCAAAGGCTTACATGTATGCGCTTCCTTATCGATACTACGAGAAATATGGAATCCGCCGGTATGGTTTCCACGGCACCTCCCACTATTACGTTTCCCACAAGGCGGCGGAAATTATCGGAAAACCGATTGAGGATTTGAAAATCATCACCTGCCATCTCGGCAACGGCTGCTCGGTGGATGCAGTAAAAGACGGATGGGCGGTTGATACCTCTATGGGGTTCACGCCTCTTGAGGGTCTCATGATGGGTTCCCGTACCGGGGATATCGATTGCGCCGCTCCCCTTTACATCATGAAAAAAGAGGGCATAACCCCCGAAGAGATGGACACCATCATGAATAAAAAGAGCGGGCTTCTGGGAGTTACCGGAATCTCTTCCGATATGCGCGAAATCGACAGCGCCGCCGGAAACGGAAACGAGCTTGCCATCCTTGCAATGGATATGTACTGCTACCGGATAAAGAAGTATATCTCTTCATATATCGGGATACTCGGCGGCCTGGATGTTCTGGTATTCACCGCCGGAGTGGGGGAACACAGTTTCAGGATTCGCGAGAAAGCCTGTGAGTGCCTTTCCTTCCTGGGTATCGAGATAGACCCGGAAAAGAACAATCAGGCAAAAGGCGGAGAAACGGAAATCGGGAAGGAAAATGCCCGTGTCCGTATTCTGGTGATTCCTACCAACGAGGAACTTGTCATCGCCCGTGAATCCGAGCGGATGGTCAAATCGGCTTAAATCTCAACATTCTTGCAAGGGGGCGCTTATGTATCGTACCATCGACGATTTTATCGAGGATTGGAAAGGTGAAAACGCGGCGACAATCAAAATCCTTGAAGCTCTTACCGATGCATCCCTTTCCCGGAAGGTGACACCGGAAGGACGCAGCCTGGGCTATCTGGCCTGGCATATTACTTTGAGTATTGTTGAGATGGGGAACCGTGCAGGGCTCAATATAAAGGGACCGGCGGAAGACTCATCCGAACCGGCTCACGCTGCCGATATTGTAAAGGTTTACCGTGATGCAGCCAACCAGCTTGGGGAGAGCGTACGAAAATTGTGGACTGATTCATCCCTTGATGAGGAATTGGATATGTATGGCCAGGTCTGGAAAAAACGGCTCATCTTAACCGTGCTCCTCCGTCACGAGGCTCATCACCGTGGACAGATGACCGTGCTGATGCGTCAGGCAGGTCTGAAAATCCCCGGAATCTACGGTCCTTCGAAAGAGGAATGGTCGGCCTACGGCATGCCCCCACAGAAATAGGGCTGGTTTATTCCGGGCGTTCCTCCTTTGGTATCTCTACCACCATGAGCGACGGGTGTCCAAACGGGGTGGAGCGTCCCTGGAATTCACCGTTAACGTTGAATACAAGGAATGAACCATCATTTGATATATTCATCCCAAAGCAGTTGTCCATCCAGTAACCGTATTTTTCTAGATAATATTCCTGTAGCCAGCAGAGTACCTTTTTCTTCTGGGTCTTCACATCATATTGGATGATGGGTGCGTATGGACCCATGGGAAGGTAATAGACATAACGGCCTGAAGGATCGAGCACGATGGCCTTGCAATCCCGTCCTTTATCCCAGGTGACACCGATGGATTCGACAATCGGTCCCTTGCTGTCGCCCGGCTTGAATTTGAAGAACGCGCCGTTCAATGTTGCCCAGTAATACCAGCCGTCCATTGCGGGCTGCTCGGTATGGCCGCGGGTAATAGACACATTCTTTTTTTCTTGGTGCGGTGATTCGACCCCGGGATTTTCAGGGGGAGTGACTTCGTGCCGTTCGAACTTGTTGAATTCCGGATCGAAGCTTAGAAACCGCACCTTTTCGTCCTTTGCGTCCACGCTCCAGAATTTTCCGGTCGCTTCGTCGAGGAGCATGGAGCGCTCCCAGAACACCCAACCGTTGGGCGGGCACCCCGCATAACGCACCTTCTTCTCTATGCAGTCCCAGAGCAGAACGGTTGCGAACGAGCCGGTCGCCATAAGCCTGCCGCGCTTTGTGTCAACAGTGAAACAGGGGAGGTTAGAGGGGATTAGCGGGTTTCCCCAGTTCTTCGCCTCGTGGGTGTAGATGTTGTAGCTGAGCAGCCAGCTGCCGCGGAATCCATTGGCGTACCAGCTCGAATCGGGAATCGCGCCGTAATGGGTGGTCGCCCAGAGGGTGCCGTCGGGCATGATTCCCATAGCGCCATGAATCTTCCCGTCAGTGTAACCCTCCTCGGTCCATCCGAGCAGTTTCTTGACATCAACCACACGGAACACCGTGTTCCGAGCGGGGCAGTACTCGTAGATGTTGAGCTGGCAGCCCTGGCCGCGGTGGTCGCCAACCGAGAGGAAAAACCGGTTGTCCACGCTCCGGGTCACACCCGCCCAGTTTGCCCAGCCTGCCATGTACTGCTGTCCCTCGGTGAAATATTCGGGTTTCAGATCAGGTAAAATACGTAATTTAACTGTGGGGGATACTTTCGCAATGGTGAAATTGGTGTCTGTGAACTGTGTGTCCGGCAGTGCGAGAAACTTTTCCGATCTGTCTACGACAAAATCCGTTTTTTCGCGAAGGTGAAGCCTGTCGAACTTTTCGTTGAGCGCTTTCCGGGCTTTTTCCTTGTCGCTCAATTCCTGACCGAAAACGGCTGTCACCGCGATTACCATCACGATCACGATAACGCTATAAAGGCGGAACGATTTCATGAGAGTCTCCTGTGAACTATTTTATCTGCATGGTGTAGACATTAAATTCTTATCCCCTGATTCTTTTCAATTCTCTCTCTTATAAGGTGATGAGAGAAAGGGGTGAAGTCTTCAACAAAGGATTATATATGGAAAACCACTTCAATTCTGTGAACCAGAAATAGATTAATGATAAAAACATGATAAGTCAAGTTGGAAGAAGGACTTCTTGACATATCGAGCTGAAATTCATAAATTTTCAGTATGAGTGAATCCAAAAAAAAAATACTGACCGTTCTCGGTGCCAGACCCCAGTTCATCAAAGCTGCGGCTGTATCAAAAGCTCTGGCGAAAAGTACTCTTCTCAATGAAGAAATTATCCATACCGGCCAGCATTTCGACCAAAATATGTCCGAGGTCTTTTTCCGTGAGATGGGCATCCCCGAACCGGTGGTGAATCTCGGGCTTTGCGGCGGGAGTCACAGCGACCTTACCGCCCGTATGCTTCAGGCTGTCCATCATGAAATAATTGAACGGAATCCCGATTGTATTCTCGTATACGGCGATACGACCAATACTCTGGCCGGGGCGTTGGCAGGAGCCAAACTGAAACTTCCGGTCGCTCATGTCGAATCCGGGCTGAGAAGCTTCAATCGCGCCATGCCCGAAGAACTGAACCGGATAATCACCGACCATCTCTCTGTTCTCCTCTTCTGCCCTTCCGATGTCGCGAAAAAAAACCTTGAGCGCGAGGGAATCGGAAACCCGGAATTGAACGACACTCCCGGCGACCCGCCGTTTGCCGATGTTCCCGAAATAATTGTTACCGGAGATGTAATGGCGGACACAATACGCATCTTCGGAAGGGATGCTCAAAACCGTCGCGGTGTTCTCGATATGCTGGGAATTTGTGACGGCAGTTTTATCCTTGCCACCATTCACCGTCCGGAAAATACCGATAATCCTGATAATCTCCGCTCCATCTCAAGAGCGCTCGGAATCCTTGCAATTCAGGACTTTCCTGTGATTCTGCCTCTGCATCCAAGGACTCGCAAAGCAGCCGCGGATTATGGAATCGAATTCCCCTGCGGGGTAAAAGTTATCGAACCGTTATCCTACCTTGATATGCTCTGTCTTACCGGGAATGCCCATTGTGTGATAACCGATTCCGGCGGCCTTCAAAAAGAGGCATTTCTTATGGGGAGGCCTTGTGTGACCATGCGTGCGCAGACAGAATGGACAGAAACGGTTGATCTTGGCTGGAATATAGTGGCCGGTCCGGACGAGAACCGTATTGTCCAGGCTTACATTGATATTTGCGCCCGGGTATCGGATAAAAGAGAAATTCCGGAGAAGGTGTATGGCGACGGTTATGCTTCCGAGCGGATCGTCGAGGCAATCGAAAAGAGGCTGTTACGGTGAGAAAAGGGAAGAAAAATATTTTTGGAAACAAGGAACTGTATACGGGATAATAGAATCCGTAAATCGATAAAAATGGACTGCTAATTAAATTTTTTAATATGTTGCCGCTGCCTTCTCGATTCCTTCATTACTGGATATTTTATCCGAACAATAGTATATTATATCCGTCCTGCATGTAAAATTCAAAGAAGGGTAAAAACCAATGGGCATTAGCATTATCGACCTTTTATTACCCCGTGAGACAAAATTTTTTGTTTTACTATCGCATCTCAGTGATCATCTTTTGACAGGATGTACTATTTTTCGTGACCTCCTGGTAAAAATCGAGGCAATGTCCGAAGAGGAAATCAAGAAGCATGTTCTCATTATCAAAGAATGCGAACAAAAGAGCGACGAGTCCAAAGGAGAGATAATGGACGCGCTCTGGCGCACCTTTATCACTCCCATCGACCGTGAGGACATCCATACTCTTGCAATAAATATGGAGAGAACCCTCGATGTTCTTAACGGGACTTCACGCAAGATAGAAATTTTCCATATCCGTAAAATACCGGTAAACGCATGCATCTTTGCAAACATCATTGTGAATATCGCAAAATTACAGAGTGAATTGGTACATGGCCTGCAGGCAAAAAAGGATGTCAGGGAAAAAGTTGAAGCAATGCACAGCCTTGAACACCAGGCAGATGAACTGTACCATATCAGTCTTGCGGGATTATACAACGACGATGAAAGATATCAGACTGTGGAGAACATGAAATTCAGGGAACTATACGAACACCTCGAAGCGGTTGTCGACAGCATCGACTACATTGGCAAACTCATACATGGAATCAGGATGAAACAGGGCTGATATAAACCGAAGTGGAGCGATGCATGATTTCGATTACTTCTCTGGTCATAGTGGTAATAGCCCTGGCGCTTATTTTCGATTTCTTAAACGGATTTCATGATGCCGCGAATTCTATAGCCACTGTTGTAGTAACGAGAACGCTTACCCCCTTACAAGCAGTCGTACTGGCTGGGATGGCAAATTTTGTCGGTTATTTCACATTCGGGCATGCCATCGCCAAGATGGTAAGCAAAGGGATCATCAATCTTGACCTTATGCCCACTCCTGATGCAAAACTGACACTCCTGCTCGGCGCATTGACCGGGGCAATTTTCTGGAATATCCTTACCTGGGTTCTCGGGCTTCCAACCTCGAGCAGCCATGCCCTTATCGGCGGTATGGTCGGAGCAGGGCTTGCGGCAGTGGGTCCGGATATTGTTATATTGGGATCAGTTGCGATAAATGAGGGGAAACTTTCAGTTACCGGGGTATTGCCAATCGTTGCATTTATTTTTATAGCGCCTCTCATTGGACTCATCGGCGCCATGTTTTTCATCCTTGCCATACTCAACCTGTTTAAAAAGATGCCACATTACCATTCGGCAAAAATTTTTAAATATCTCCAGCTCATTTCCGCTGCATGGTACAGCATCGGGCATGGTACGAATGATGCCCAGAAAATGATGGGACTAATAACGCTTGCATTATTTAGCGGTGGAATGGCAGGTTCACTGGAGATACCGTCATGGGTGGCATTAGCATGTTACACTGCGATAGGATCGGGAACGATGTTTGGAGGCTGGCGTATAGTTAAAACTATGGGAACAAAAATAACAAAAATCCGGGCAACTGAGGGATTCTGTGCTGAATCAGCAGCAGCCTTGGTGCTTATGGGTACTGCGCATTTCGGGATTCCTGTGTCCACAACCCATGTTATCTCGGGGGCAATAATGGGTGTAGGAGCGGTTGAAAACGCCAGGGCTGTGCGCTGGTCTACAGCGCGAAGGATTGTCTGGGTATGGATATTAACCATACCGATGACTGCTTTATGCGCTGCATGCGCTTATCATCTTATTACCCTCATACATTAAAGAATTTTTAAGGTCGAGGGAAAAACGCAAGTGACATTAATTGTTCATTTTACATACTCGGAAACATACCTGTCTCTCATCGTATATCAATCTATATCACCGATAAAGGAGCACATCCGTGACAAAGAAAGTGAATTTCGGTGTTCTTTTTTCCCTGCTGGCAATTCTTCTTGCCTGCCCGGTTCACGCGCAAGTTCAGAAAAAACTTCTTGCCGCGCCGGATATTATCCCGCCCGCAACTGCCGAGATGCAGCGCCCCGAATTCTGGATATCGCGAATAAAAGGCGATCCGGACAAGGTTATCATGAACAGGGATCAGATACGGGAGTTCAACAAAAAGAACTACTCGAGAAATCCGGAAACGAAAGATATCAACGGGGTATTGCACACATTTGAAGATGTGATCGCGCAGGGGAGTTTCGGTGGCATTCATTTTCATATCGAGGATCCGCTCGCGGTTAAATCGATTACCGGCGACAGCCTGAAGGTATGGTTTTCGAGGACAAAGGAATATTTGAAAAGCGGCACTTTCTACGACCGTCGCTGGCTGCCCTATCCGGAAGCTTCCAAACAGGCGCTTCTCGATGCGATGAACGAAGAAGCCATTCCCGCCGTTGTAAAACCCCGATATGGAATTCTCATCCGCAACACGTTCAACCGGGTGGTTCCGACCTACGAGAAAATCTATACTTCTCAGTACGGCTGGCTTGATATGTTCCAGAATGCCGACTATGACGAAGGTATGACGGTTGCAATTCTCCATGTTTCGAAAAACAGGGACTGGTACTATGTAAAGACCGAGTATGCGTTCGGCTGGATTTCGGCCGATAATGTCGCGGAAGGAACGGTGCAGGAAATAAAACGTCTCGCCGATCCCGAAAACTTCATCGTTGCGCTTGAACACAAGGTGCCTGTCTATGCGGACGGCGGGTTTAAAACCTGGATCATGGATTTGTATCAGGGCTCACGGCTTCTTCTGGTGAAAAAAACAGCCGCCGGATATGAGGTGCGTGTCCCGTACCGTCAGGCGGACGGCTCGCTTGTGGCAGTTGCCGGATGGGTGAAATCCGGCGCCGATGTAAATGTCGGATACCAGGCGTATACGCAGAGAAATGTCATCAATACGGCGTTCCGGCTTCTCAACCGTCCCTACGGCTGGGTGGGAACCGATCATGAACGCGATTGTGTCGGCTCGTTGAAATCCACGCTGCGGACATTCGGTATCTTCGTTCCCCGGTGGACCACCTTTATGCTGTATTACACGGACCATGTGACATCATTTCCTGCAGATACCCCCAAAGAGGTGAAGTATAAATATCTCGACCGATGCACGCCGGGAATAACCATCTGCGGTTTCGACTGGCATGTCGTCCTCTATCTCGGCGAGGTCGGCGGCGTACATTATATCATTCACGAGAACGGCTACAGCTACCATGACGCCGATGGAAACGAAATCCGTGTCGGCAGGATGAGTGTAAACAACACCGAGCTCGAGGGCGGCGCCGACATCACCCGGTGGACGGAACTCTCGGAATTTAAACCGTGACAATGCGGTAAAAAAATGCGGAGAAGGGTATTATGCCTCCACCGCATTTTTGGTGATTGTACTTGTAACAGATTATCCTCTTTGGTGTTGCCCTGCCCCCCTTAGTAAGGGGGATGCCGAAAGGCAGGGGGATTATCCTCCATCGACAGGTTTGTCAACAGCTTGTTTTTACCATTAATCTCTATGGGTTGAATTCCCCGCCACTTGCGGCGTATGAAGAGAATAACCCTAACAAGATACCCCGCTGCTTGCGGAGGGGAGTTTCATTTGCATCCTTTTATTTCAAAAGGGCGAATTTTTCGACTCGGGTAAATCCTCCAGAACGGAATTTTACCACATAGTCTCCCGCATTGTGTTTCCCGATATTCCAGGCCGCCATGTGGTATCCTTTCTCATGCCGCCCTTCAACCAATAGATCGACAGTCCGTCCGCTGCTGTTCACAATTTCCAGCCGCGCATTTCCCGATCCGGGCAGCCCATACTCAAACGAAACAGCGTTGTTGGCCGGATTCGGAATACTTTCGTCGAGCATGCGGACCGTTTCGATTTTAGGGAGAACCCGTGGCCCTTCCGCGACTTTTGAATAATCGAACGGTTCATCGAGAAGACGGTATTTCGTCTCATTTTCGAGCTGCAGGTAATAGGTTTTCAGCGGCTTGCGTTCGAAATCTTCGAGTTTTTTGAGAGTAGCTGTACCATTTTCCCATAGGTATACGGGCACTTTCCGGGGATCGAGGACATTCGAGAGTTTCCGCTCCATGGCAATGTGATAGAGTCCCACATTCCCGGCCTCATGACCGCCAAGCCAGAGCCCGATGATGTCCACCCGGTACGGGTCTTTGCCGAATACTACATAGTTGGTCATGTAATCCCATGCTTCATTCTCGCTGTATGTTCCCTTGTTAGGACCGCTCAGAAAACCATCGCCGTCACGGCCGTATACACCTTCTATGATATGAAGTCCGGCGGGAGTGTGGGAAACGTTATCGAGTGTCCGTGAACACCATGTATCCATCCTGTATCCGCCGTCATCGCCCTGTTTTTGCCAGCGGGGGATTCCGGCGGCAAGGTGACGCTCGTAGTTCGCCTTTGCCCGCGCGTAGACATTCTTTATCGTGTAGCGCTCGATCTCTTTCAGTGTACGGTCGGCGCCGCAATAATGCTGGAACGGGGTGGACATTGTTCCCTGGAGATTTTTACAGCAGAGGGTGAGACCCATACCGTGGGCTTTGAATTTGGAAATGTTCAATAACCAGGTGTCTTTCGCATTGACCGGCCAGAGATACGGAGCTTTTTTGTATATCTCGGAATTCTTGAAATCTACCCAGTTGAGATCGTTTTTGTCCAGCTCGTTGTAATTATCGAAAAGAGATTTTATATTGGCATCCTGACGCCAGCACATGTCCACATATCCCCGCGGCCCGAAATCCCAGGGAGTGGTCACTTCCCGGACATAGAACTGTTTGCCGGACATGCCGAGACCTTTCATTCCCTCGATGATGCCCTCGACAAAATTCACATCGGTCACAATCCCCATCCCGTATTCGAGCGGGAACTGTGCGGCCTGTTTCGGATAGTGCTTCTTCGAGGTGAAACTGTTGGTAAGATTGGGCTTGATCGGGATCATTCGGCTTAAAGGAATTCCCTCCTTTGCAGGGACAATCACCGACTTGGAAAAATCGAGACCAACCTGTTTGATGGCTTCGCCGTTGGTCTTCTTATCCACATTGGTCTTTATGATAAATACCGCTTCCGGATGCTGTTCGATAAAAGGATGAACATTGAAAAAACCTGTCGGCTGTTTTCTCTTTGCCAGAACGGTAACCGGATTTACCATGGCGACACCGCCGGCCGCAGCGGTCATTTTTATAAAACTTCTGCGTGTCAACATGTGATTTTACCCTCTTTCAAAATAAGGCTGGATAATAATTTTTCAAACGGTTATCCAAACGTAGAATATACAGCATCAATTTTTCTTGAGTTTGCTTCTGAGCGTTGTCCTTGTCATACCAAGATATGTCGCCGTTTTTGTTTTGTTGCCGTTAAATTTCGAGAGTGTTTTGTTGATTATGATATCCTCCAGATATCTGAGATTCAATGAATCGGGAGGCAGGATCAGATTTTCGGGATCGAAAGGTACACCCTTTGTATTCTGACTTTCGGTTTCATCGGAAGAGATAAAATGCACATGTTCGGGTTTGACAGACGTATCATCGTACAGGAGGACAACGCGTTCTATCGTGTTCTGAAGCTCACGGACATTTCCGGACCAGTCATAATTTTCGAGAATCTTTGCCGCTTTCTCACTCAGGAACCTGAACCGGCGTTTTTTCTCTTTGGCGTACCGTTCGAGAAACATCTGTGCAAGAGGCGCGATGGCTTCTTTCTGTTCCCGGAGAGGCGGGATATATATTCTGCCGACATTGAGACGGTAGAAAAGATCGTTTCTGAATACCCCGTCCTTGACCAGCCGGACAAGGTTGCGGTTTGTTGCGCAAATGATTCTTACATCGAGTTTTATTACTTTGATTCCTCCGACCCGGTATATTTCACGTTCCTGAATGGCCCGGAGCAGTTTGGGCTGAAGATCGAGGGGGAGGTCGCCGATTTCATCGAGGAAAAGAGTTCCCTTCTGCGCAATTTCAAATTTCCCTTTCATCCCTTCTTTTTTCGAGCTGGTGAAAGAGCTGCCCTCATAACCGAAAAGCTCGCTTTCAAAAAGGTTAGGCGCGATTGCGGAACAGTTTATCGGTACGAACGGAGTTGTCACATCTCCGGCGCCGTAATGGATGAGCCGCGCGATGACCTCTTTGCCTGTTCCGGTTTCGCCTTCTATCAACGCCGGCATGGAACGGTCGTTGTGCAGCCTTTCGACAACGGAAACCACTTCCCGCATGGCTTTCGAATAGATTCCTATTTCCCCGACACCGGCGAATTCGGCGTACGCCGATTTCAGGAGATCGTATTTCACTTTTGTTTCATGAACGGCTTCCTCGAGCTTTTCATCGAAATGACGGGCAAATTCCCTGTTCTCGCAAAGCAGGGTCTGATGCTCGGCAATACGGTTCACAACTGCAGCGAGTTCTTCCACAACGATCGGTTTCTGCAGAAAATCGTAAGCGCCTGCGCGAAGAGCTTCTATCGCCGAATTCATATCCCCGTAACCGGTCATGATGACAACATCGGGAGTGCAACCGTGCGGCGCCGCCACTTTCACCTGTTGGAGAAGCTCGATTCCGCTCATTCCGGGCATACGGAGATCGGTTATAATCATGGGAAACGGTGTATCCATGAATATCCGAAGAGCCTCGGCTCCGTTGTCACATTGTGTAACAGTATGCCCCAGGATGGTCCCCAGAAAATCGTTCAGAGAATCCAAACTCAATGGTTCATCGTCAACAAGAAGGATGTTCATACGTTTTAAACCTTGCTGGTAATCGTTGCGTTCTGCGATAACGGGAAACGGATGGAAAAGATTGCCCCGCCCGAGGGATTGTTCTCGAATTCGATGGAGCCTTTATGTTCGTCCACAAATTGTTTGACAATCGAAAGGCCCAGCCCCGTTCCCTCTCCGGGTTTCCTTGTCGAATAGAAAGGATCGAAAAGCCTTTCCCCGATTCCTTCGGGCAGGCCGGTGCCGTTATCGATCACCATGAGTTTTGCCCAGGTATCATCTGCTCTCGCGGTTTTGATTACGATTGCTTTGTCTTTATGAGAAATATTGTCGAGAGAATTCATGGCGTTGGTTACCAGGTTAATTACTATCTGTTCGACATGGATCGGATTCCCGATGATCAGCGGAGCGGGCTCGCACAATTGTATGACTGTTTTGATCCCGTGAACGGAAAGCTGGCTCATTATCAGTGACAATGCCCTCGCGGTAACGTCATTGAGGTCGAATTCTTCCTTTACACCGTGATCCTGGGTCACCCAGAATGTCCGCATATGTTTGATGATTTCGTTTATTCTATTCACACTGGCAGATATTTTTCCCAGCATGGAAATAAACTGTTCGGGAACAAGCCCTTTATGATTCTGATACCAGTAGATGATGCCGTCAGCAGAAACTTTGATCGCGTTGAGCGGCTGATTGATTTCATGGGTGATTCCGCCGGCAACAGCGCCTATCGAAGCAAGCCGTGTAGCTCTCTCGGCCATTTCACGGTATTTTTTTTCACTCTCCTGTATCCGGTCCTGTGTAAGAATACGGTCGGTGACATTTACCAGAATAAAAATGAGTTCTTTGACTGACCCGTCAAAACCTTTTACCGGGGTAATGGTCCAATCCCAGCAGGTTTTTTCCCGATCGGGATTTTCGATATATTCGAACGGGCTGGCAAAGACGGAAGTCGCTTCCCCCGTTTCGATAGTTCTCCGAAACAGTTTCTCGCTTTTTGCATCGGGGTACAGGGTAAAATAATTCTTGCCGGCGAGAAAATCTTCATCGTGGCCGCACTCTTTTTCAAATGCGGGGTTTGCCTTTAAAAAATTGAATTCCTTGTCGAGATACACAATGCAGATATGGGTGGTGGAAAAGATTTTTTCAAGCGTTTCGCCCGTTTTACGAAGCTTTTCCTCTGCAAGCCTGCGGGTTATGATCTCAAGCTGCAACTCTTTATTCATCTGGGCGAGTTCCTGATACGATTTCCTTAATTCTTCTTCGGCGCGGGCTTTATCCTCTTTGGTTCTTCTCACCTCGATGGCATTTATCACTGCGGAACCGAGGCGGGCGATATTATTTTTAAAGATATAATCCGAGGCGCCTTCTTTCAGAATACTGATGGCAACCTCCTCGCCAACCGCTCCGGAAACGATGATAAAGGGAATCAGCGGATACCGTTTGTGGACAAGGTGAAGCGCGGATATGCAATCGAACTGGGGCAGACGGTAATCCGCAAGGATGATATCAGGTTTGAATTCCTCAAGTTCCCGTAAGAAATCAGCCTCTTTCTCCACCCGGTGATAGGTAAATTCCAATCCCGAATCGGAAAGCTGCTCCGCATTCAATTTTGCATCGGCGGGATTATCTTCAAGCATAAGAACCCGGAATAATGTGTTCATTATATCGCTCGCTTACCTGTGATTGCGCGGTAATTTTATACTGATGACCTCAAAGCCCTCTGGTAGGCTTGTGAAGAAGTTGTTTATGGAATAAAATCCACACTTTTTCTAAACTCACCTCTTGGTTAGAGAGTAGATAACATATTGCAAGCCCTCTTGTTCCCCCTCTATGGGATAGAGAGGGGTTAGGGGATGAGCTTAGGCAAAAAAGAAAATAACAGCTCTTTCATATATTGAAAAGCAATATAAGTGAATTATTTCAACTCCGTACCCTTTTCCTGCAATCTTAACCGAATTTTCTAAATCGCTTATCGAGTTGACTCAGTAAAGGTAAGAACAGGAGTATATAAAGACACCCTCACCCTATGTCCCCTCTCCCGTAAACGAGCGAGAGGAATAACCTCTGAACTTTCATAACCCATTATTTATCATACATATATGGGTTTTCACCTCTCTTTGTAAGAGAGGGGATTATGGGGTAAGTTAATAAGTGGTATTAACAAATAAACGTTTGTTTAAATATAAAATCAACGTGCTGTCTAATCTCGAAAACCGAATTTTCTAATATCTGTAATATCAACACATATGGCAAGAGCGGAGCGTGATTCAATCTTTTTACCTGTTGTTCGACACAGTCGTAAAATGACCATACGGCGGCAATTGAAAGCGCTGTTTCAAAAACATTTTTTTTCTTTCATGATAATGGTATATTATAGTAAAGAATTCGTTCGAATGAAATTCGGAAATACAGGCGTCAGATTCATCGGTATGCGGGGAAAAGCTGTCATGAAAATAAAAATCTGTTTTATAATGCTCTTTTTTATAATACTTGCGCCTTCGGCGTTCAGCGCTTCGAAAAAAGCAGACGCTGAAAAGCTCAAGCAGCAGGGTAACGAACTGTACCGCAAGGGAGATTACGACGGCGCCATAGACATGTATCTTAAATCGGTCACTGCCGATTCCACCTATTCGGAGTCATACAACAACCTTGGCCTTGCATATTACGAAAAAGGGGATTATTCGAAATCTATCGATAACCTTCGCTGGGCGGTAAAACTCGACCGTAAATTCTCGAAAGCGTTCAACGCTCTGGGCAACGCCTACATGGCTGTTGCCGAGTATGACAGCGCAAAGGTATCCTATATCCGGTCTATCGCGCTGGACTCGAAAGTATCGCAGAAACATGTCAATCTTGGGAACGCCATGTACGGTCTTGAAGATATTGAGGGCGCTGTTGCCGAATATCGGAAAGCGATAAGCATCGATCGCCAAAATGCCTATGCATACAACAACCTGGGGATTGCTCTTCAAAAAAAAGGCGACCTGAAGGAAGCCGAGAAAAGTTACAATCAGGCCATCCAGTTGAATGGAGAGTATTCGGCAGCGTTCAGCAATCTCGGAAGCCTCATTTTCGATGAAGGCCGGGGCGACCCAGTAAAAGCGGTTAAATACCTTAATAAGGCGTCAGAGTTAAATCCAAAAGATGCGTCGACTCTCTATAACCTTGGCCTGGCGCTCATAAAGGGCGGCGATATTCAAAATGCGATAACTACCCTCACTAAGGCGGCGGAACTATCGCCAAGAGATGCAGACATCCAGTATGCTCTGGGAATGGCGTATACCGCAAATAAATCGTTGAAAGAAGCTGAGAAAAGATTTCAGGAAGCGTTGAAACTCAATCCGGCTTACAAAGATGCTCAGAGCGCGCTGGACAAATTCCCCAAAAAACCAGAGAAATCGTCACAGTAAGCCCACTGTGAACCACCTGCATTTTTATCAGTACCCACTGCCGCATTCAGCATTGCTTTCCCGAAAAAAAGACACTTTTTGCACCGTAAAAGAGGTGTTAAAATGTATGCTTATAGGAGACAAAGGGAAAGGTAATAGCGAATTGATTTGCAGAGTTGCGAATCAATTTTTCATAGGGCTTTTCCCTTTTCATACCTCATCTTTGTCTTTTTCAAATCCAAGAGTGCGGAGGAATTTACTATGGGATTGAAGCTCATGGGCGAGTTTGATGATAAGTTGTTTTTCGAGGGGACGAACCTGCTCGAATTCGTTGAGAAAGGACTCCATTTTCCGGCGTAAATTGGGATCCGCGGAAGCAGCTAAAACTGTCTTTTGTCCTTCCGGTTCGTTCGGGAGCGGAGCAAACTTTGAAAGTTCTTTTTCCAGAATATCGATACGGTTATCACGGTCGGACAGTTCACGTTTGAATGTGGATATGATCTCTTCCAATTCCTTTTTCGATACCAGATCGCCTAAATCCGGGGCTGATCCATGTTTCACTCCGGGCAATAAAGAGAGGGGAATAGGAGGAACCACACGGAGTTCCTTGTGACGTTTCCCGTGGATCCATTTATGGTTCAGAAGGCCATGCTTGCAGTACCGCTGTACGGTGCGCGGGGAAACACTGAGCTTTTCCGCAGCTTCAACGACAGTCATCAATTCTTCCATAATCGGTCCCTCGCCGGCAGAGGTTAATCCTTCATCCAACGTTAGAGAGAAAATAGATGAACCGGGATGGGAAAGCAAATGTTTTTCCTTTTCCCTCATCCTTTAAAAAAATGGAGGAATCCGAAAGACACGGAAAAGGTAAGATGAGTTTCGAAGAACCGGAAAAATATACAATTCCCAACGCTTTATTAAAAACACATTCCGGAAAGACATTGAGCATCAGAGCTGAAATATGAGATTTTCTTCTCTGTAGAGCCATCGTGAGGGGACATCGAGATAACTGATCAGATTGTCGATCAGGATGTAATGTTTGTTTTCCTCTCCGGCAAGGAACCGAAAGACAGCTTTCACCTCATCGTCTTCGGATTTTTCAGCAGCTCTTGAGTAGTTATCGAAACTTTCAACTTCGATACCCAAGCCCTTTTTCAGGATTTCAAGTCTCGTTGCATCCTCGCGAATACTTTCCGGATCGCTGATGGATGATTCGGAAAATGAACGTTCAAGACGTACTTTAGCTGCATCCGACTCGATCATCTCGATAGAAGGGGATTTACCCTCGCCCGTTTCTTTCAGAAGTTTTATGACGATTTTGTAATGCTTGTTCTCATCCTCGGCAAGGCTCTTAAGAATAGCAACAACGCCCGGATTCTTAACCTTATTGAGTATCTGGCGGTAAAAATCCTCTGTCTCCTGCTCTTTTTTTGCAGCATATTCAAGGGCTTTTACCGATTCTTCGCTGTGGAATTTCATTTATGACCTCCCTGGTGCATGTGGTAATAATTTTTAAATACGGTATAAAAAAGAAATCGATTCAAGGTTGGGGTTTCTTCTGTTGATCTCTAAAGCGAGTAATTTCCTTTAGAAAATTTTGAGGCGAACAGGTATACTATAAAAATGAAGTTCCATGCTTGTAGTATAAATATAAAATAGTATTATAACAAATAAAATTTGTGCTTTTCAGGAGATATCAATGCCTCAAAGAGAAAAACTTCCCGATATTCAGTCCCTCCCGGACAACCGTAATATCCCTCTCGACCGTGTGGGAGTGAAAGGTCTTCACTGGCCGGTTACCATTCTCGACCGTGAGCATGGCAGGCAGACAGTGGTAGCGACTGTGAATTTATATGTAAACCTGCCGCATAATTTTCGGGGAACCCATATGAGCCGTTTTGTTGAAGTGCTCAATGAGTACCACGAATTGGAATGGAATGAACGAATCGGTGAGATCCTGGGAAGGATCAGAGAGTCTCTCGATGCGGACGAAGCGCATATGGAGGTGGAATTCGATTATTTCATCGAGAAAAAGGCCCCGGTGACCGGTTCGGCCAGTCTTATGGCCTATACCTGCCGTTTTACCGCTTCCCATCGTAATGGAGAGGATTTTGTTCTTTGTGTTACTGTCCCTGTTATCACCCTGTGTCCGTGTTCGAAGGAAATATCCTCATTCGGAGCTCATAATCAGCGCTGTATGGTAACAGTCCGGATTCGCTATACGGAAATGGTATGGATAGAGGAATTGGTCGATCTGATAGAAGCATCCTCGAGCGGCGGGCTCTATTCGATTCTCAAAAGGCCTGATGAAAAATATGTCACCGAGCGCGCCTATAATACCCCGATGTTTGTCGAGGATGTCGTCCGTGAGGTTGCCGGAAAGCTGGATGCCATGGACAGGGTCGTATGGTACGCAATTGAAGCGGACAGCCAGGAAAGCATACATAACCATAATGCGTACGCTTGTCTGGAAAGGCAGAAAATCCGGTAAAATCTCCCTGGCAGGGAAAACAAGGGAAAAGATATACAAAAATACATGGCGGGGAGATTTACAGCGGTAAAGAAAATGCTGCTGATGAAGTAAGTCCAAACGGTAATTTTCCATAAAAAGGAGCGGGGTATGAACCTGCTCCTTCTTTCATATTCTTTGCTGAAAGCGGTCATATCGGAAGCCGCCGGTCAGCTTCATGAACGCTAATTATCCATATATTTTCCGTGACCGGAATTTCTTCATCATCTCGAACCAGACAAAACTGATAGAACCGGCGGCAAGGCAAAGAAAAATATCTTTGGGATGAAGCACGTTGAACTGGAACAAATTCCTCAGGAATGGAACAGAGAGAACAATCCCTAAAAATACAACTGCGCCGCCGAATACCCACCATTGAGCGATATTCGGCGAACGAAGGGTTTCGAGAAAAGTTCTGGTCATCGAGCGGTTGGTAAGGATCAGGCCGAGATTTGCAACAATGAGAGTTACAAAACTCAGGGCGCGGGCCTCGTTCTCACCCTGCCCCCGGTAAAGAGCGACAGCGTAAACCGCCGCCACGATTGCCAGAACGCTTATACCCTGGAGAATGCTCATGAACAGGGTGCTTCGGCTGAAAAGGGGAGCATTGGGTTTCCGGGGCGATTTTTTCATCACATTTTCTTCTTCACGTTCAGCTTCAAAAACGACCGAACATGCCGGATCGATGATCAATTCAAGAAACACGATATGCACCGGCAAAAGCACAAGCGGCCAGTGCAGAAGCACCGGCAGGAGCGACATTCCGGCGATCGGCACATGCACGGCAAAGATGAACCCCATCGCCTTGAGGAGATTGTCGTAGATGCGGCGGCCGAGCCGGACCGCCCGCACGATCGAGCCGAAATCGTCGTCGAGCAGCACGATCGAAGACGCCTCGCGCGCCACGTCGGTGCCGCGGCCGCCCATCGCAATCCCGATATGCGCCGCCTTGAGCGACGGTGCGTCATTGACGCCGTCTCCCGTCATGGCGACGATTTCGCGATTGGCCTTGAGCGCTTCGACGATACGGAGTTTCTGATCGGGCATGATCCGCGCGAACACCGTTGCGGTCCGCACGCGCTGCGCCAGGTCTGCCTCGCTCAGCGTTTCGAGTTCTTCTCCGGTCACGACATCAGTGGTGTCGAGA
>Ga0172379_10002376_pt1 | contig 33464 bp, 30 predicted proteins | sample GrowelOW334metaG_FD_119756 | JGI IMG/M metagenome (GOLD analysis project Ga0172379, IMG submission 119756) | Groundwater microbial communities from an aquifer near a municipal landfill in Southern Ontario, Canada - Groundwater well OW334 metaG | ecosystem: Environmental > Aquatic > Deep...
ACGATCGTGGCAAAATTATCATCGGTTAAGATCATGTCGGCTGATTCACGGGCGACATCTGTCCCCGAAAGGCCCATCGCTACTCCGATATCGGATTCTTTCAATGCCGGCGCATCGTTTACCCCATCGCCGGTCATGGCGACTATTTCTCCGTTCTCTTTCAGCGCTTCAACGATCCTAATTTTATGCTCCGGAGAAACGCGGGCAAAAACATTGACCGTTTTTACTTTTTCCTTTAGATCGAGAAAACTCATTTGTTCAAGCTCTTCTCCGGTAATTACTATGCCGTCCTCTTCCGCGATCCCTAGTTCCCGAGCAATTGCCAGCGCGGTTAATTTATGGTCGCCGGTGATCATGATCGGACGAATGTGCGCTGTTTTACATAGTTGCACAGCTTCGAAGGCCTCTGGCCTGGGTGGGTCGGTCATGGCAATGAATCCCAGAAAAACTAGATCTTTCTCTTCCAATATTGCAGGGTGATGATTGAATTTGCGATACGCGATCCCAAGCGTTCTTTGTCCGGCAGAGGTAAGTTCCATATTTTTATTCAGCACTTTCTCTTTTTCGCTGTGGGAAAGAGTGGTTTTGTCCAATATTATTTCCAGCGCCCCTTTTGAAAAAGTATAGAACTCGTCTTGGCTTTTCCTATGCAAGGTTGTCATCATCTTTCGGTCGGAGTCAAAAGGGAGTTCAGCTAAGCGGGGATAGGCATTTTCCATATCGGTTTTAATCATCCCTTCTTCCTGCGCCTGGATCACTAGGGCTTTTTCGGTCGGGTCTCCGATGGTCGTTGTTGCATCATTACAGAGAGAAGCCGCCGTTAACAGGAAGTGTCTTTCATCCACAAGCAGTGGAATGATGCTTGTTACCGTCATCTGGTTTTGGGTGAGGGTGCCGGTTTTATCCGAGCAAATAACGGTAACGCTTCCCAGCCCTTCTACAGCCGGAAGTTTTCGAATGATCGCCTTTTTCTTTGCCATTCGGCGGGCGCCAAGCGCAAGGGATATCGTTATAACCGCGGGAAGGCCTTCCGGAATTGCCGCAACGGCCAGCGATATGGAGGTTAAAAACATATCAATTGTTTTTTCCCCCCGCAGGAGGCCGACAAAAAATATAAAAACGCAGATGGCAAGCGAAGTTCCGGCGAGCCATTTTCCGATCTCGTGAAAGCGTTTTTGGATCGGGATCTCTTTTTCTTCAACGCTTTCGATCAGTTCAGCGATCTTTCCAACTTGGGTAGCCATTCCTGTTTCAACCACGATCCCTTTGGCCCGTCCGTAAGTTGCGACGGTTCCTGAAAAGGCCATGTTAGATCGGTCGGCAACCGGCAGGTTATCTTTTTGAAGGGGAGCAGAGGTTTTTTCTACCGGGACCGATTCGCCGGTTAGAGCCGATTCGTTAACTTTAAAATTTGGCGCGCTGATCAACCTTATATCTGCGGGAATATATGAACCAGCTTCAAGGAGAATGATATCGCCGGGGATAAGATCATGCGATTCGACTTTAATTATTTCTCCGTCGCGCAGAACGGAAGCTTTAGGGGTGGTCATTTTTTTAAGAGCTGAAATTGCTTTTTCTGCCCGGTATTGCTGGGTAGTTCCGAGCATTGCATTCAGAAAGACGATGACCAGTATCATTATAGAATCTTTAACTTCTCCAACCAGACCGGAGATCAGGGCGGCAGCGATCAGAACAATGATCATCAAATCTTTAAATTGGCTGAAAAAAATTACCCAGAGTGGGGTAGTGTTCTTGCCTTGAAGCTGGTTGATGCCATGCTTTAGGAGGCGACTTTTGGCTTCAGAACTGCTTAAGCCTTTATGAATGTTGATTTCAAGTTGTAGAGCGGTCTCTTCAAAGGTCAGCTGGTACCACGGTTTTATCATAGGGGAATTTTAGCATGGGCGGTTGTTTATTATCTATACTGAATGCTATAATTTAATATATTGAAAGGAGCATATCATGAAAGTATTAGCCGCTGATAAGATCGCTGACGAAGGGATTAAACTGTTTAATAACGCTGGGATCGAAGTCGATTCGAAGACAGGACTCTCGGAAGACGAACTGGTCAAAATTATTCCCGAGTATGACGCCCTCATGGTCCGCTCCGAAACCAGAGCCACCCCGAAAATTATCGAAGCCGGGAAAAAACTGAAAATTATTGGCCGCGCTGGCGTCGGCGTAGACAACATCGACCTTCCGACCGCCACTAAAAACGGCGTGATCGTCGTTAATTCTCCCGAAGGAAATACGGTTGCCGCCGCTGAACATAGCTTTGCAATGCTCCTTTCTATGGCCCGCTCCATTCCCCAGGCTCACTCAAAACTCAAAAAAGGGGAATGGGATAAAAAATCTTTCAAAGGGATCGAAGTTCTTAATAAAACTTTAGGCGTTGTCGGGCTGGGTAAGATCGGCCGACGAGTTGCTTCTTACGCGATCGGAATGGGGATGAATGTTTTAGGTTATGATCCTTTTGTAACCGAAGAATATGCCAAGACCTTGGGCGTTAAACTGGCAAGTATTGATTCCATCTTCAAAAATGCCGATTTTATAACTTTTCATATTCCAAAAACAAAAGAGACCATGAATATGGTCAATGCCGAGACGATCGCAAAAATGAAAAAAGGGGTCCGATTGATCAATGTTGCTCGAGGCGGAATTATCAATGAAAAAGATCTCTATGATGCATTAAAGAGCAAACATGTCGCAGCTGCAGCGATCGACGTCTTTGAAAAAGAACCGTGTACCGACAGCCTGTTATTTGAACTGGATAATATAGTAGTAACCCCGCATTTAGGCGCCTCAACAGTAGAAGCTCAAGTAAATGTTTCGGTTGATGTTGCGGAACAGATCATTGAAGTCCTAAAAGGCGGAGCGGCCCGTTCTGCAGTCAATATCCCATCTATGAAGCCGGAATTGCTCTCTCCTGTTAGACCGTATATGAGCGTGGCGGAAAAAATGGGGAGCCTGGCCGCGCAGATCGTTAAAGGAGCTGTAACTAAAGTTGAAGTTATATTTTCCGGCGAAGTGGCGGAATTAAACGTCTCTCCGCTTACGACCGTTATTTTAAAAGGGCTGCTTACGCCGATCATGGATGTAAAAATTAATTTTGTTAATGCCCCGCTGGTTGCAAAAGAGCGGGGGATCGAAGTGATTGAGAGCAAGAGCAAAGAGAGCAAGGATTTTGCCAGCCTGATCGCCCTAAAAATAAAGACCGAAAAAGAGACGCGCGAAGTCGGCGGGACCGTTTTTGCCGGGGGGATCGATCGCCTGGTCTATATTGACGGTTTTCGGGTCGACGCTGTGCCTGAAGGCTATATGCTGATTCTATCCAATATCGATAAACCCGGTATGATCGGTAAGATCGGGACTTTCCTTGGACAGCATAATATCAATATTGCCGCGATGGATGTTGGCAGGATCAAGGTCAATGAAAAAGCGGTCATGGTCCTAAATATTGATAATGCTATCTCGGATAGTGTTTTGCAAGAGATAAGTAAGATCGAAGGGATCTCCGGGGCAACATTGGTAAAAATATAAAATGTTCTGGTGGCCGTTTTTCAAGAAAAAAAGGGTCGGGGTTGTTCTTGGCGGAGGTATTGCCCGCGGGATCGCGCATGTTGGCGTATTAAAGGTCCTTCACGAAAATAAAATTCCCATAGATTATATTGTTGGCACTTCTTCAGGTTCCCTGGTCGCTGCCGCTTATGCCTCCGGTGTCGATATTGAACTCCTTGAACAAATTGCTCTGCGGATCCATTGGGGCGAATTGATCAAATTGACCTTTTTTAAACCGGGCTTTATTTCGGGGGATGCCGTTGCGAATTTATATAATAAATATGTCGGCGAAAAGGATTTTTCCGATCTAAAGATACCGTTTACCGCGGTTGCTACCGATTTTTCTACCGGCGCTCTGGTTAAAATAACCAAAGGGAGCGTTGGAAAAGCGGTTGCCGCAAGCGCATGTTTCCCGGGATTTTTTTCTCCCGAAAAAATTAGTGGGAAGCTTTTGGTTGACGGAGGGATCGCTTCAAATGTTCCTGTATCGGTGGCGCGCCAAATGGGAGCCGAATTTGTGATCGCCTCCGATGTTGTTCCCGCCAAATACGTTATGGCTAGTCCCAAAGACCCTCTGCAGGCGCTTGGCCGGGCGCTGGACCTGATGCTGCGCAATGGAAGTATTGAAGAGGCTAGAACTGCGGATGCATTAATTGAATTTGAGATGGGGGATGAGGATATTTGGCATCTGGATTTTCATAAAGCCAAGAAATTAATTTCCGCCGGTGAAATCTCTGCTCACAGAATGATCAATAAGATCAAGAAATCCCTAAAACTTTAATTTTTGAGGTCAACGTTGACCGCGGGATCCCCAGCGCGATCGCCGCCTCTGAACGATTGTTATTATTATCCTGAAGCGCTTTTAGGATCAATCCCTTTTCCAAATTATTGACCGCGTCGTTTAAATTTTCAATGCTATCAGCGGGTTTAGTAGATTCGTTTGGCGCCTTTGTTGCTCCAAGCGGAAAAAGTAATTCTTCGGTATCGATCATTGCATTATCGGATAAAACGATCGCTCTTTCGATAACATTTTGAAGCTCTCTAACGTTTCCCGGCCAATGATAATCTAGCAAGCTTTTCTGGGCAGCAGGCGTTGTCCCTTTAACCTTCTTGTTCAGTTCACGGTTGAATTTTTGAATAAAGGTTTGGAGGAGTAGGGGGATGTCGGATTTTCGCTCCCGCAGGGGCGGGATGTTGATCGGGAAAACATTCAGCCGGTAGAAGAGATCTTCCCGGAAAGAGCCTTTTTCGATCGATTCTTTGAAATTTATATTGGTCGCGGAAATTATACGGACGTCAACCTCGATCCCCTTTTGTCCGCCCAGCCTTTCTACGACATTATCTTCCAATACTCTTAAAAGCTTTGATTGCATCGCAGCCGGCATGCAGCCGATCTCATCGAGAAAGAGCGTTCCGCCGTCTGCCAGCTCGAATTTTCCGATCCGCCTCTCCAGTGCGCCGGTAAAAGCCCCTCTTTCGTAGCCAAAGAGTTCGGATTCCATAAGATTTTCAGGAATGGCCGCGCAATTTACGACGACGAACGGCTTATCTTTCCTTTTTCCCATCTTGTGGATCGCTCTGGCGACAAGTTCTTTTCCGGTTCCGGATTCGCCGCTGATGAGGACAGTGCTGTCCCCCGGAGCGACTTTTTCAATTGTTTGGAAGAGTTTTTTCATCTCGGGGGATTGGCCGATAATTTCACAGAAAGAAAATGCTTCTTTTAAGTTTTCTTTTAAGGCGACATTTTCTTTTTGGATCGCTCTTTTCTCCAAAGCTTTTTCAATTATTAGTTGGAGCTCTTTTACATCAAAGGGTTTTGTAATGTAATCATACGCCCCGAGCTTCATAGCTTCAACGGCGGAGGAGAGGTCTTTTGAGGCGGTGACGATAATAACGTCAAAATCCGGCTCTTCTTTGCTTATTTCGGAAAGAAAGGTTAATCCGTCCATCTTGGGCATTTTCAGGTCCAGGAGAACAAGCGAAACCGGGGTTTCTTTCAGCTTTTGGAGCGCTTCTTCGCCGCTTGAGGCCGTTAGAAGCGAGTAACTTTTTGAAAGGACGCTTTTATATGTTTCGAGCATGTCCGCTTCGTCATCGACAGCTAAAATGACCGGTTTTTTCATTTTTCCCTCCGTTAGTAATTAATATGTGAAATAGCAATCTTATTGCCTGCTCATAAATTATAGCAAAATTGCACTAAATGGCGAAATTTCGTCAGGGCGTACGTGGGGCTTCTGTGGTAAAATTAAACCACAAATGGATTTTAACTCGATAGCAACTTTATTGACTGCGATTGTTTCGGCTCTCCTGGGGATCTTTGTTTTCTTTGCGGGAAAAAGGAATACCTCCAGCATTACACTAACTCTGCTTGCTTTTGCGATGGCCGGCTGGTGTTTTGGCCAGTTTATGGGGGCGGTATTGTTCGATAAAGAGATGGTCCTGCTCTGGACCAGGATCAATATTGTTTTTGCGATCCTTATTTCTCCCTTATTTTTTCATTTTGTTCTGGTTTTTACTGATCGAGCAGATAAAAATAAGTGGTTACTGGCCGGAATATATTTTTTGGCAATAATTTTGATCGGTTTTGATTTTACCCGCTATTTTGTGGCCGATGTTGCCCCCTTGCCGCAGCTTAAATATTATCCGGTAGCCGGTAAAATATATCCATTCTTTTGGATCTATTTGGGTGGGGTCTTTCTTGCCGGCGTTGGATATTTGATGGAATATGTCAGAAGAGTAGAAAAACAAAAGGAAAACCAGGCCAAATATGTTTTAGCTGCCTCGCTGATCGGATTTTTAGGCGGAATGACCGCTTTTTTTCCGGTCTTCCATATAAATTTGCCGATCATGAGCCATTATTTTATGCCGATCTGCCTGGCGATGATCATTTTGGCGATCGTAAAGCATAAATTGCTTGATATTGACGTAATTATTTTTCAAGGATTGGTCTATTCCGCTTTGACAATAATATTTACCGGTTTTTATGTACTGGCGATCCTTTTAATGAGCAGGATCTTTCAGAATATTACCGGCTATAATAATTTATTTTTAATGGCTTTAGCCGTTTTTGTCTCTGTTCTGATCTTTCAGCCGATGCGCGAAATAATTCAACGGTGGATCGATACCCTGTTTTTTCGCGGAAAGTATTATTATCAGAAAAAAATGGGGGAGCTCTCTTCAGAAAACCTTAAATTATACAGCAGGTTGCTTGAGGCGGAGAAGTTTTCTGCCCTGGGAACCCTTGCGGCCGGAATGGCGCATGAGATCAAAAACCCGCTGGCTTCAATTAAAGGGATGACCCAGGTCCTCCCAGAAAACATTGACGAGCCGGGGTTCTTGGATAAGTATTCTGAAATAGTCTGCCGCCAGCTCGACCGGATCAATAAGATCGTTGAAGACCTGCTCGTTTTTGGCCAACCAAGAAAAATCGAGGTCGAGGATACGGACCTTATAAAAATATTGGATGAGGTTCTGCGGCTTATTGAAAGCCAATGCGCCAAGTCGAATATTGTTGTTATAAAAGAGTATCAAAATGTTCCGAAGATCAAGGCGGACTCTGAAAAGCTTACGCAGGCTTTTCTGAACGTGCTGTTGAATGCTGTTCAGGCGATGGAGAGGGGCGGCGTGATCAAGTTGGGAGTTAGGAGTGAGGACCTGCCTGCCGGCAGGCAGGGTCTGGGAGATGGGATCCAAATTGAAATAACAGATACTGGAACGGGAATTGCTAAAGAGAATATCTCAAAATTATTCGATCCGTTCTATACGACGAAGGAAAAGGGGACGGGGATGGGGCTTGCGGTTACATATAGTATCATTAAGGAACACGAGGGAGAGATCACTATATTGAGCGAAACCGGGAAAGGGAGTACATTTAAGATATGCCTGCCTATAAGACCAAAGCACTCTGTATAAAAAACAAGCCTTTCAGCGAGTCGGATAAGCTGGTAACAATTTTTTCGCGCGAATATGGTAAGATAAAAGTCATCGCGAAGAGCGCGCGACGCATCCCTTCGCGGCTGGGGGGGAGAGTTGAGACTTTTTGTCTGAACGATTTCCTGCTGGCGAAGGGGAGATCGCTTGATATTGTTTCTCAATGCGAAGTGCTGGAAACGTTCCAGGCGATCAGGGAAGATGGCTCCAGTCTCATGTTGGCTTACTATTTATTGAAAATTATCGATGCGGGAACTTCGGAAGGACAGAAAAATGAGGAACTGTTTGACCTGATCATCAGGTACCTTTTTCGAATAAAAGTGAAGGATAATTTGAAAACAATGGCCGGTGAATTTGAAAAAGAATTTTTGCAGCTTGAAGGGATCTATCGCGTTGGAATAGACACGAAATACCTGGTAAGCGACCACCTGGGGGTGGACCTAAGAAAATGGTAGCCGAACATAGAATTGAAAGGCCGGTCGGGTTTTTAACCGTATTATCCAATATAGGGTTTTTGTTGTTATGGCTGGGACAATTAACTTCTCAACTCGCCGACCGCATCTTTGTTTATGTATTAATGATCCTGGTTTATCAGTTGACCAAGTCTAACCTTGGCGTCTCTCTCCCACTGCTTGCTTTTGGCATCCCTTCGGTCCTTGTTGCTCCGTGGGCGGGGGTGCTTGCGGATAAATTTAACCGCAAATGGATCATGTTCATTACCGATATTATCAGAGGGCTGTTGGTCCTTTTGTTGATCCCGCTTATTTCTAAATCGGTGGCGCTTATTTTTGTGGTCACATTGCTGATCTACAGCGCGGCGCAATTCTTTGCCCCGGCCGAGACATCTTCGATCCCGGAGCTGGTCGACAGGAAAAATCTTATTATCGCAAATTCGCTATTTATGATCACTTGGATGGCTTCTTCTGTTGTCGGTTTTGGGCTTGGCGCTCCGCTGGTAAGCCTGCTGGCGGAAAAAGGGACCCTTATTGCCTCGGCGGTTTGTTATTTTATTTCTGCGGTATCCATCTTGCTTGTCCCCCTAAAGCCGCCAATTATCTCGCCGAATTTGAATAAAAAAAGCCATGTTTGGGGAGATCTTGGGGTCGGGTTTGAATTCATTCGCCGCAACCAAGTTGTTCGTTATTCTCTTATTAAATTATTTATCGCGTCAATGGCGATCGCGACTCTTTCTGTTCTGGCTATTTCATATGCCAATGATATCTTGAAGATCGGCGGAAAAAATTTCGGATATCTTATCATTGCGATCGGGATCGGCATGCTGATCGGAATGTGGAGTTTGGATAAATTAAACCGCTATTTCAAAAAAGGGACGATCGTTATTGGAAGCTTCCTTGTCTCCGGCCTGGCGCTTCTTTCCATGGCGGTCGTGAGCGATCTGTACGGTGCGCTGGTCCTTATTGTTATTCTTGGAGTGGGGAATATTTATATTACTTCTTCCATTCAGACGATCTTGCAGCATAAGATCCCCAGGCAGATCCGCGGCAGGGTCTTTGGCGTTCAAAATATGCTGATCAATTCCGCCTTTACCTTTCCGGTCGTTATTTTCGGGATGCTTGCCGATCTTTTTAGCTTGGTTTTTGCGATCCAGCTTTTGGGCGGGATCGTATTGCTGATGGGTGTTGCGGGAATATTCCTGCCGAAATTTAAAACAGTTTAATGAAAACTTGTGTTTATTACGCTACTTACGAATGCAATGATACCTGCGAGTTTTGCGGAATGTGGCAGAGGAGCGAAAAAGGGGCAGAAGCTCCGGTCGAGGTTATCCGAGAGAAGTTAAAAGAGTTGAAACGTCGAGAAGTTAATAAGTTAGTTGTTACCGGCGGCGAACCCCTGCTAAATGATGCTCTTCCCGAGATCCTTAGGATCGCAAAAGGATTTAACTTCGAGATCGATCTCTACACCAACGGAATTTTGTATGCCGAAAGATCGGCCGCGATAGAAAAATTAACCGACAAACTCTTTTTTTCCCTGGATTATCCAATACTGTCAGAACATGATCGGAGCCGGGGAGTTGATTGTTTTGATCTTGTGGTGGAAGGGATAGAAATTGCCAGGGATAAAAAAGAGAATGCGGTGATTAGTTTTACGATAACGCGCGACAGCATCCGTTTTCTCCCCGAAATGGTCGAGCTGTCGGAAAAATTAAAAGTCCCTCTTCACATAAATCCGGTGTATGATTTTTTTGGTACGCAAGGCTTTGACAAACGCAGTATTCAGAGCATTAAATATTATTCCAAAAGGAAAAATGTTTTTTCCGATCTGGCCATGCTTGCTTTTGTGGAGAATGGAGGGAATAAAGCGATCTTGCCACGCTGCAGGGCAGGGGAGACGACGATCACTCTTCTACCTGACGGACGTATTACCAGGCCTTGTTATTTTAACCAGGATGGAAAACAAGGGAAAGAAGATATCTGTTCTTCTTGCATGCGCTCGGAGTATATGTTACCATCCTTTTCGGTCGGGCTGGATAAATATTTCTGGCTAAATTTGTATTCGGAATGGGTGAATAAGAGGAAAAAGGAGGAAGTTAAATGAAGATAGTAATGCTGGTCCCGTATTTTTATCCGCATACCGGGGGGACTGAAAAATATGTCCGCGATCTTTCCACTGCCCTTATTCAGGAAGGCCACGAAGTAACGGTAATTTCAAATAACCTGCCGAAAGAAAAAAATGCCCCGGCGCATGAGACTTTGCCGGAAGGGATAAAAGTTATCCGCCTTGATGCGGTCGATATGTTCAATTATCTTCCCGTGAGCACGCAATTTAATTTAAAAATGCTGGAAGGCTTCGATATTGTCCATGTGCATGTACCGGCTTTCAGTTTCTTGCGCTCGGTTGCCGGCAAGATCCCCCAGCCGCTGGTCGTAACCTACCATTGCGACGTGACCATCTCTGAAAAATATTTTGGCATCCCTGTCCCAGGATGGGCCGTTCCCATGTTTGAAGGGGCTTCGAACGCTTTTGCCAAATCACTTTTGCCAAAAGCCGATGTCGTATATAACACCACAAATACCTATGCGGAAACTTCGCCGGTGATGAAAAATATTCCCCACAAAGTATTTCCGATCGGGATATTTGCGGATAAAATTGACGAGATCCAGAAGAAATTAAATTTAACACCGGATAAAAAGAATCCCCGCCAGATCCTATTCTTGGGAAGGTTGGCCGGCAATAAGGGCTGCGATTATCTGGTAAAAGCAATGCCAAAGGTTTTAGAGAAATTCCCGGATACAAAGCTGGTCATCTGCGGAGATGGAGAGGAAAAAGCGCATATCCTGGATATAATTACCCAAACAAATATTGGGCACGCGATCACTTTCCTTGGGACTGCGACTTTTGATAAATTAGTTGAGCTCTATTACACATCTATTGCCTATATTTTCCCATCGATCAATCGCCTTGAAGCTTTCGGTATCGTCCAACTTGAAGCGATGGCCAACTATACCGCTGTCGTCTCCTCCGATATCCCGGGCCCCAATGCGGTCATGGAGGTTGGTAAATCGGGGTTGCTGGTGCCAAAACAAGATCCGGATGCTCTGGCTAAAGCCATTTGTGAGATCCTGGCTGACCCGGAAAAAGCAAAAGCGATGGGAAAACGCGGGAGAGAGCTGGTCGAAACCAAATATAGCTGGAGGACGATCGTTAAGCAGATAATTTCGGTTTACGATGAATTGCTAGCTAAAAAAAGAGGCTAAACTTGAGAATTCTTGTTACCGGCGGTGCGGGTTTTATCGGCTCGAATGTCGTCGATGCATATATTGCGGCCGGACATACGGTTGGCATTGTTGACGACCTATCGACCGGAAAGAGCGAGAATTTAAATCCCAAAGCCGATTTTTTTAAAATGGATATCCGCGATCCGGAGATTGCAAAAGTCCTCGAGAACTTTAAACCCGAAATTGTTAATCACATAGCCGCACAAATTGATGTTCGAAAATCGGTTACTGATCCTGTCCATAATGCCGCGATCAATGAGCTTGGAACCCTAAACCTCCTTGAAGCGGCTGTCAGGCATAATGTCCAAAAAGTTATCTTTTCCTCGACCGGCGGCGCTCTTTACGGAGAGATCGAGAAAAGATCCGGCGCCGGGGAAAATCATCCGATGGAACCGATCTCTCCCTATGCGATAACCAAACGATCGGTGGAAATGTACTTATATGCCTACAAAAAAAATCATGGTTTAAATTACACAGTTCTTCGCTATGGGAATGTTTACGGTCCGAGGCAGGATCCGTTGGGAGAGGCGGGGGTCATCGCGATTTTTTGCGGGAAGATGCTGAATGGAGAGACTCCTACGATCTATGGCGATGGCGGTCAATTGCGCGACTATGTTTATGTCGCGGATGTTGCCCAGGCGAATTTGCTGGCGCTGGATAAAGGCGCGGGTGAGATATTTAATGTTGGGACAGGGAAAGGCGTTTCGGTAAACCAGCTTTTTGATGTTTTAAAAGAGCTGTTAAAATTTGAAGGAAAGGCCGTCTATGCTCCTCCTCGTGCCGGTGAGCTGGTCCGCTCGGTACTTAGCAGCAGCAAGATCCGCAAAGAGTTCGGCTGGAAGCCAAAAGTGAATATTAAGAAAGGTCTCAAGTTAACCCTGAAGTGGTATAAACGCTAAGAGATCGGCAGCGTAAAGATGATCCTCGTACCTTTTCCCGGCCCATCCGATTCCGCCCAGATCTTCCCGCCATGCTGGTTAACAATTTCCCTTGAGATCGTCAGGCCCATCCCGATGCCGCCGGCGGAACGGGTGATCGAGCTGTCGACCTGAAAAAACTTTTCAAAAACTTTTTCCAGATATTCTGATGAAACCCCGATCCCATGATCGATGACCTCAATTTGCAGATCATTCCCTTTTGAGAACGCTTTTAAATTGATCTCTCCTTTTTCCGGGGAGAATTTTATGGAATTGCTGATAAGATTCGACATGAGTCTTTTCAGTTTTACGCTGTCGCCAATGATCGTTGGAAGATCGGGCTGGATATCCAGCTTGATCTGGATATTTTTTTCTTCGGATTGGATCTTCATTGCTTCCGAGATCTCTTCGATTATGATCTTGAGCGAAACAGGTTCTTTCTTTATAGGCAGGGGTTTTCCCATTTCAAACCTGGAAATATCCAGGATATTGTCGATCATGCTTTCCAAATGCTGGCTTTGCCGGTCGATCACTAGAAGAGCTTTATCTTGTTCATCGGTTGTAATGCCGAGTTTTTTTGATCTGATCAAAGCCAGGTAGCCTTTGATCGGGGTCAAAGGGGTCCTTAATTCATGCGAGATCAGAGAAAGGAATTCCGTTTTCATTCTATCAACGGTCTTTAACTTTTCCATATCTTCTTTCAGGTCCTTCATCATGTGCATAATGGCCTTGCGGCTGTCTTCGAGCGCCTTTGTCCGATCTGCTACGCTTGCTTCAAGGTGGCTATTTAAACCTTCCAATTCTTTTAATTTTTCGGCTACTTTGCCTTCCAAGCCGTTTTTTATGACCTCAAGCTCTTGGCTGCTTTTTTCAGCCGAATAACGGGCTTTTTCCGAATCGTGGAGCGCGGCTTCGAAATCTTTAGAGTTGTCGCGAACGATCCGGTTAAAATAACCGCTGATCATGGCGCTGGATAGGTATAAGATCAACATGCCGGCTTCATAATCATAAATAAAACTGGAGGTATCGGTCGTTGTTAAATTAATGAACCCTTGATAATGAGGGATGATCCCAAAATATTCAAGATAAAACAGAACGCAGAGCGAAGCAAAAGACAGGGCGGCATAGATCAAGGCGGGCCTGACCCCGAAAATATAGCCGGCAAAGAAGATGATAAATACCGGAAAAAACCACCAGGTGCTGAAATAGCCACCATTTAGATATAGGCCGGCGAAAATTATCAGAAGATCGAACAGAAAAAACGTATGGACGAGGACCAGGCTGAATTGTCCGCGTCGGATGATATGCCGCAACAGGGTGTTGGCGATGGATGAAAGAAGAAGGGCGCAAAGAGCAAAAAACATGAACTCGGTCGAAATGAGCTTAAATGCATATTCCAATACGACGATGGCGGCGGAGATGCAGATCGTTATCCATTTGAGCGAAACATATTGCTTGAGGCTGGATTTTGAATAAATATAATTGGCGGTCTTATTATATGCGTCTTCCATAAGTTATTTATGCTGTTCTTTTAATTTTTCTATCTCTTGTTCAAGTTCGATCATTTTTAGCTCTCTGCCGACGGAGAAATCATGGAAATTCTCCAGTTCCTTTATTTTTTCCTTGAGGTTGTCGTTCAAGCCGGAAACTTCCTGGTTCTTGTTTTCCACTTCCTTTAGCGCATTCTCAAGAGAGAGCTTCGTGTGATTTAATTCGGTAACGTGCTCTGCCAGAGCAACTTTTCCTTTTGTAAGGTAGCCGGCGATGCTGGCGGAGAGAAAAACGGCAAAAATAACAAATAAGGGAAAACCGACCAAATAATAAAACAATAAGCCAAAATCCTGGTAAACATCTTTTCCTTTTTCGATGAAAATGACCGGACTTAATACCCCATAATAATCAAGCGCCAAGAAAGCCATGTAGACCATGATAATGAACAGGGCCATGAGTTCCGATAGATGGGTTTTTTCCGGAGCGATGATGCTAATAATTACAATATACAAAAGCACGAAAGGACTGAGGATCCCGCCTGTGGCATGCACAAGGAAGGTGATGATCATGACATCCGCCAGAAGCTGATAAAAGCTGAGGGTTATGATCCGGTCATTGCTTAATTTGCTCTCGTTCTTTTTAAAATAAAAGAAGCCGAGCGAATTATAAAACAGCGCGCAGAGGGTCATGAATATTCCCGAGCCTATTGCCGGAGTGTTGTTTTTGTAAGAAAAAAGAAAGATCAATCCAAGGACAAAAGCGATCGCAACGGCTACATAACGGATAGAAATTACCCAATAAACTTTTTCAAGTGTTTCGTCTTTTCCGGGTTCATCATATTTCATCGCAGGCAAATTGTAGCACAGGTATGTTATAATTTCAGCCGGAATGGGTAAAAAGAAAATTTTGTATTTCTTTTCGGATACGGGCGGCGGACACCGCTCGGCGGCGAATGCGATCATCAAAGCGGTTGACCATCTGTACCGAGGGAAAGTCAGTCAGGAAATGATCGATGTTTTTGCCGCTTGTTCCGGCTTTTTAAACGTGTTTGCCAAGTTGTATGCGCCGGTAATTAAATATTCGCCGCGATTGTGGGGGCAGCTCTATTACTGGCTGGATGACGAAAACAAGATCGAGCAGCTCGAGAAAATTTCCCACCCCTTTATTTTAAAAGAGCTGATCAAACTGATCGAAACAAAAAAACCCGATGCGATCGTCTCTGTTCATCCTATGGTGAACCATTTAACGGTGAAGGCGATCCGCGAAACGGGAAGAAAGATCCCATTTATTGTGGTGATCACAGACCCCGTTACGCTGCACCGCGCTTGGGTGAATCCGGAAGTTGATCTGGCCATTGTCGCGACCGAGGAAGCAAAAAAAGTGGCCGTGGAATACGGGATGCCGATCAAAAAAATTAAAGTTAAAGGGATGCCGATCGATCCGAAATTCTCTTTGAGAGGCAGCGAAGAGAAAAAAAAGAAGGGTTCGAAATTTACGGTCCTTCTTATGGGCGGGGGAGAAGGGGGCGGCGGAATGCACAAAATAATAAAAGAATTCCAGCTCCAAAAGTTTGACGGCGAATTGATCGTGATCGCCGGAAGAAATAAGGTCCTTGAAAATAAATTAAAGAGAGAAGCAAACGAATATGATTTTTCTTTAAGGGTCTATGGCTTTACCGACCAGGTTTATGAGTTGATGGGCGAATCGGATATTATTATTACCAAAGCCGGTCCCGGGACGATCGCCGAGGCCTTAGCGATGAATTTGCCGATCATTATTACTTCCTGGCTTCCCGGTCAGGAAGAAGGGAACGTCGATTTTGTTTTAAGGGAAAAAGTCGGGAAAGTCTGTAAGGATCCCCAGAAAATCGTCGAAACGGTCAAAGCGATCCAAAATCCTGTCCGATTAAAAGAGATGAAAAAAAACATTAAAAGGGTCAGCAAGCCAAAAGCTGCCCTGGAAATTGCCCGTGAAATATATAGCCGCTTTTAGCCTTGTTCTTGTATTAGCCGCCGCTTGTTTTGGAGACGATGTATTTATCGACCTTCCTGCCGGGCATTATGCTAGCCAGGCGGTCTATGACCTTGCGGATAGAAATGTAACGGCCGGCTTTCCCGACGGGACTTTCCGCGGCGAGGAATTTATTTCGCGCTACGAAATCGCCTCTTTTCTTTCAAAACTTGCCGCTTCGATCAATAAAGACAGGGGGAGGGATGAAAAGGTCTTAAAAGAATTTAATTCAGAACTTTCGACCGTCCGCTATGAAAGCGAAAAGAACAAGGAAGATCTTTTTTTTGCCGGGGATTTTTACGGCGTTTTTAAGAGGGGGAAAACCCCTCTGCTTTCCGGCAGCGAGGCAGGCTATCGCTTCCAGGGGGTATTTGCAAAAGTCCCGTACGAAAACATGTCGGTTAAGATCGGTTTGGATACGCTCGATAGTGGCCTTGGCGGGCCAAATAGGGATTTTGTCAGAGAGATGCTCTCGGTCGAAGGAAAGATCAAAGTCGGTGCCATGCAGATCATTGCTTTTGAGGGGCCTGGAGATATCACGCACAGGGATGCTGGCTTATTTCCAGATGAGGATGGCATTATCTATCGAAAATTTAAAAGGCGCCTGACCGCCACTGTTTCAGGGGATGAAAAAGAGCTTGCTGCATCTTATATTGTAAGATCGGCTGCGCCCACCGGCGTATTATCTACAACAGAAATTAACGCGGAAATCGCAATTAAACCGGCTTTCGGGAAAATATTTATTAGCCCGCGGCTGTTTAGTGATCAAACCGGAGCACGGACGTTCTTTTATGATCTTGCGCTGAATTATGCCCCCTTTGGGATCTCAATGCATACTTCGATAAACAGCGATAGCGAATTCCCGCATAATCTTTATGCTTCGATCGGATATAAACTTGGAGATAGTTTGGAGTTGTTTGCCAAAAAAATCGGGAGCAGATACCGCAATAAATTTTCTTATGCGATCTATGACATTTTTGACCGGGCGATCGCGGATGGCCAAACAAACCTTGGAATTAAACTAAAAAGCAGATTTAACGCGGAGTGGGGAGGAGAAATTCTTTCCTGCTATACGCTTTTGCCCGATCCGATCATAACTTCTAAAATTGGGATCGAAAAGTATTTTGCCGAAAATGTGAGTTTGGGGCTAAAATATACCAATTATCAGGCTGGTTTTACGGCAGAAAAATACGAGCTGGGACTTAACTGCATTCTTTGATATTGTCTTTGACAAAAGGCTTATTTTCTTCTATTATTATCCCGAATATTGTACAAGCCCCGACGAGCTCGGGGCAGGGAGAAAGTGTGGGAAAAGTTGTATCAATAATGCTTGGTTTGGCGCTGTTATTGGCAATGCCGTCAAACGCGGACTTAAAACTTACGGATGTGCCCAATGACCATTGGGCCGCGTCTTCCGTCTATGACTTGGTTAAGCTCGGCGTTACAAAGGGGTTTCCAGACGGAACATACCGCGGGAATAAAAATATCAACCGCTATGAGATCGCGGTCTTTCTCTCAAAGCTTGCCAAATCGCTGGGGGGAGAAAGTCTTCAGCCGGAATTAAAGCAGATCAAAGACCAAATAGTTGAACTTCAAAAAGCGCCTAAAAGCGATGTTAAAACGAGTGGCCAATTGTATTCAAGATGGATCTATGCAAATCCTTTTTCTTCTTCCGGTGCTTCGCGCGGTATAGTGTCTGATTATAGACTGATTGTGAGCACCTCGAAGGAAATAAGCGAAGGAGTAAATATTAAGGTCAACTTAGATACAATGGATTATGGGTTTTTAGCGACGGTTCTCCGGCGGCAGCTTTTTCGCCTAATCTTCTGGATATCGAATCAAATCTTGCTTTTTCGATGGCGAATAATCCGGTAAATTTAAAATTAACTTATGGTCCAGGGCCAAAGAGGCATCTGGCCGATCCGACCGGCTTAGTGCCCAGCGAGATCGGAGTAACCTATGTTCGTCCGAATACGGGGATCTTTGCTACGACCCAGTTTTATGGGCTTGATGTTGCAGGCGGATATTCTTCAAGGCTTGCTTCGGGAGAAGCGCTAAACGGTAAAATTAATACCAGCTTGCTGACCGGTTCGCTAAGTTATACTTTTAAGAGAGTATTTTTGCTGTCTAATTTGAAAGTTGATCTGTCGGGCGACTATATGTCCGCAGGAACTTTTTCAACCACGAATCGAAGCGTAAGGGCAAAATTATCTTTTGCTGCCCCGCTGGGTGAAAAAACTTCTGCAACGGCGGCGGTGGGAATGGCAACTTCTACAAGCAAAATGCTGGTTGAAGGCGGATTGGCATTGAACGATCCCTGGGAAACGGGAACGGTTTTTTCTGTTCATGCCGCGAAGGTCGGCTCCGAGTATATTGACCCGAATTTTGCGAACCAGCAATTTGATTTTGCCGGCTACGATAATTTTTCCCGGCCGCTTGAAAATGGGATCGTTAATTTAGAGAGCGAATTAGTGCAGTCGGTGAGTGATCAGACAAGGTTGGTAGGAAAAGGTTCGGTCAGGCTTAACAGTGATTATAAATATCAGGGAAATAAAGCAAAATTAACCGCGCAGGGAGGGATCTCCCACACCGTCGCTCCCAATGTGAATGTAGATGCTAACTACCGCTATTATCAGGATAAATCGACCGGCGACACTTCGGATATGGCATCGGTCGGATTGATCTACAAATTCTAACTTCCCGTTAAGCATGATAATCGGTAAAAAAATAATCCATTTACCCCTTGTTGATTCTACCAATGACGAAGCAAAAAGAGCGATCCTTTCCGGTGAAGGGGAAGGTGTCGTTGTGATCGCCGACGCGCAGGAAAAAGGGCGGGGGAAACCGGGACAGAGCTGGTATTCTCCAAAAGGGAATTTATACTTATCGGCCGTTATCAAACCGCATAAAAACCCGAAAGATCTTGCGCCGATAACGCTGCTGTCCGGCATTGCGGCCAGAAGCGCGATCATTGAGGGCGCGGAGCTTTATCCGATAATTAAATGGCCGAACGATATCCTTTTTGATGGGAAAAAGATCGGAGGTATCCTGGTTGAAAGGGTCTCTTCCGGGCATTTGATCCTTGGGATCGGGATAAATATCAATTCCCAAAAAGATGCATTCCCAAAAGAATTAGAGGGCTTTGCGACCTCGCTTAAAATTATTACCGGAAAAGATTTCTCAATTGATGCCATTATCAAGTTATTGATCGAGAAGCTGGATGCGGCTTACCTTGCTTATTTAAATAAAATTTGATAACATTTAAACATGATTTTACGCGGGATCCGAGGGGCAATAACGGTCCAAAAGAACGAAAAAAAAGAAATTGTAGAAGCTACAAAAGAGCTGCTTGAGAAAATAATTTCCGAAAACTCTATCGAGGTAGAAAATGTCGCGTCGGTTATCTTTACCGTGACCGAGGATCTTAATGCCGAATTCCCGGCGGTTGCCGCCAGAACGATCGGCTGGCTCGATACTCCGCTACTTTGTACCCGGGAGATAAATGTTCCGGGAAGCCTTCCGCGCTGTATTCGCGTCCTGCTGCATGTAAACACGGATAAAAAAGCTGCCGATATCAATCATATTTATTTAAAAGAAGCAAAAATCCTCAGGAGGTAATTCGTTCATGATCATTATAATGCGCCCGGATGCAACCGATGGGCAGATCAACCACGTTTCCGATAAATTAAAAAAATTGGGTTTTGGGATCCATCTTTCCAAAGGGGCGGAGCGGACGGTCATAGGCGCCATCGGAGATAAATCAAGTTTGCAGCTGGAAGCGATCCAGATGCTTCCCGGCGTATCTGAAATCGTCCCGATCCGGAAACCATATAAATTAGTCAGCCGCGAATTTAAAAAAGAGGATACGATCGTTAAAGTTGGTCCGATCGCCTTTGGCAGCAGCGCTCCGATCGGGGTCATTGCCGGGCCATGTTCGGTTGAAAGCCGGGAACAGATCATTGAAATCGCAAAAGAAGTTAAAAAAGCCGGAGCAGTGGCATTAAGAGGCGGGGCATTTAAACCGCGGACTTCTCCGTATAGTTTTCAGGGCTTAGGCGAAGAGGGCTTGAAATATATGGCGGAAGCCAGGGAAAAAACCGGACTGCCGATCGTGACCGAACTTCTTGACGCCCGCGATATTGAATTAGTTGTTAAGTATGCTGACCTGGTCCAGATCGGGGCTCGCAATATGCAGAACTTCAGCCTCCTTAAAGAGGTCGGAAAAATTAAGAAGCCGGTCCTTTTGAAGCGCGGCGCAGGGAACACCATCGAAGAACTGTTAATGTCGGCGGAATATATTCTTTCGGAAGGGAATCGAGATGTGATCCTTTGCGAAAGAGGAATTCGGACGATCGAAACTTATACCCGCAATACGCTGGATCTGGCGGCGGTCCCGGTGATCAAGAAATTAAGCCATTTACCGGTGGTCGTTGACCCAAGCCACGCAGCCGGAAGATGGGATCTGGTCGCTCCGATGTCACTAGCTGCGGTTGCCGCGGGAGCGGACGGCTTGATCATTGAGGTCCATAATCATCCGGACGAAGCTATGTCTGACGGCGCGCAATCATTAAAACCTGACACTTTCAAAGAATTAATGACCCAGCTTAGCGCAGTTGCTAAAGCAGTCGGTCGGAAATTATAGAAAGCAATTCGTCCAGGCCTTCTTTCTTGCTTGCCGAAACAAGAACTGCAGGTTTGTATTTTTTTAGAAGGGCATCGTCCGGCTTCTTGTCCAATAAATCAACCTTATTAAAGACCGTAATGATCGGCTTAAGTATTCCTCCCAGCTCTTCCAATACTCCATAAACCGAGTTTATTTGTGCTTCAAAATATGAGGATGACGCATCCACAACGTGCAGGAGCAGATCGGCCTGGGTCGCCTCTTCAAGGGTTGCGCGAAAAGCGGCAACCAGCTGATGGGGGAGCTTGTGGATAAATCCGACCGTGTCGGTTGCCAGGACCGTTTTTCCGGAAGGAAGATATAATCTTCGGGTCGTTGGATCAAGGGTCGCGAATAATTTGTTTTCCACCAAAACATCCGATCTTGTTAAGGCGTTCAGTAATGTGGATTTGCCGCTGTTGGTATAGCCGATGATCGCAATGAGAGGGATGCCGCTTTTTTGGCGCATTTCCCGACCGACCTTCCTTGCTTTGCGGATCTGTTCGATCTCTCTTTTGAGCTGGGAAACTTTTAATCTGATCTTTCTGCGGTCAACCTCGAGCTTGGTTTCTCCGGGCCCCCGGGTTCCGACTCCTCCGCCTAGCCGTGACATGGTCTTCCCCTGGCCGGTAAGGCGGGTTAAAAGATAGGTGTTTTGCGCCAGATCGACTTGCAATCTGCCTTCGCGGCTTTTTGCATGCTGGGCGAAGATATCCAGAATAATTTCGGTCCGATCAATAACTTTTGTTTCGAGAAATTCTTCCAGATTCCTTTGCTGCATCGGTTTTATGGCATGGTCCATAATAACGACATCCGCATTCGTCTGTGCAATAAGCGTTTTTATTTCTTCGATCTTACCGGTACCGATAAAATAGGCGGGATCCGGCCGGTCTCTTTTCTGAATAGCTTCTCCGACGATCTCAAGCCCGGCGGTGTAGGCTAAACTTTTGAGTTCAGACATGGAAAGATCCAGCGGCAGGCTGTCGCTGCCAAATTCAACGCCGATAAGGAGCGCTTTTTCAGGTATGTTCTGCATTTGGAGCATTATAACATGTAACTGACGGTAAAAATGCTTTGATAAGTTTCGGACTCCATCGGAGCGGGGAGTTGTGATATAATCAAATTCTGAAACATGGAAGATCTAAAAAATAAAAAAATATTAATTGTTGATGATGAGCCGGATGTTCTAGAATTATTGAAAAAACTATTTTCTTCCGAAGGCTTTTCGGTCATAACTGCCTCTGACGGCCAAAGCGCCCTTGAATTGGCGCGAAAAGAAAAACCGAGCCTTATAATCCTCGATATCATGCTGCCAAAAATGGATGGATATGTAGTTGCCCGCATGTTAAAATTCGATGAGAATTTTAGCCGGATCCCGATAATTATTTTGAGCGCCAAAATCCAGGAAAAAGATAAGCAGCTGGGGTTTGAAATGGGAGTCGATGAGTATTTGACGAAACCTTTCGATCCGGAAGCTCTTTTAAAAAAGGCGCGGGAGATCATTGAGAAAAGTTCCCGCGGAAGGTGATCCAAGTGCCTTATAGAAGTAAATCTTTGAGGGAGTCGCTTGTTAGTTCCGGGCTGCTGACTGAAGAGGCTATTAAGGGGGTTGTTGAGGAAGAAAAGAAGAGCGGCAGTACCCTTATTAAGGCGATCCTCCAGAAAAACCTGCTTGATGAAAAAACCCTTTTGTCCTTTTTAGAAAAAGAGATGGAAATTCCTCACGTAGACCTTGCAAATTATCTTGTCGATCCGAAAGCGGTCGATCTTGTCCCGGCTGACCTCGCAAAAAAGCTCAAGATCATCCCTCTTTTTAAGGTAGGAGAAATTTTAACGATCGCAACGCTTGATCCATTCGATGTTGTTGCGCTCGACGAGATCAGGAAAAAAACCAAGTGCGATATTGAACCGATGGTGGCAGGGCTGCAGGAAATAGAGTCGGCGATCAATCAGTATTATGGTGTCTCCGGGACGGTGGATGACCTGGTAAAAAGCATTGAACCGGTCAAAAAAACGGCCGCAAAGATCGCGCCGTCAAAATCCGACGAAGCGCCGGTGTCAAAACTTGTCAGCATGCTTATCCTGCGCGCTGTTTCTGAAAAAGCGTCCGATATTCATATCGATCCGACCGAAAAGAATATCCGTATCCGTTTTAGGATCGACGGGATCCTGCACGATATTTCTACGGCACCCGCTTATCTTCATTCTTCGGTCGTCAATCGCATTAAGATCATGTCCGAGCTGGACATTGCCGAATCGCGCGTTCCGCAGGATGGAAGATTTGAATTGAAAGTCGAAGACAAAGGGGTAGATGTCCGTGTTTCAACCTATCCTTCCATATACGGCGAGAGCATTGTTATGCGATTATTGGATAAAAGCAATATTTTGCTTAGCCTTGAGCAGGTTGGTTTTTCGGGAACAAATAAAAAGATGTTCGATGAAGTGATCAAGCGGCCATATGGGATCATCCTGGTTACGGGGCCTACAGGGTCTGGTAAAACAACGACGCTTTATGCCACGCTGAACCAGATCATTTCGCCGGAGATCAATATTATGACCATTGAAGATCCGGTAGAATACGAACTGGCCGGGGTGCGGCAAGCCCAGGTGAATGTGAAGGCGGGATTAGAATTTTCAACTGCACTGCGATCCATGCTTCGGCAGGATCCGGACGTAATATTGGTAGGCGAGATAAGGGACGAGGAAACGGCGAAAGTGGCGATCCAATCCGCCCTGACCGGTCATCTGGTATTTTCGACCCTGCACACCAATGATGCGGCTGGAACGCTGAATCGCCTTATCGATATGGGGGTTGAGCCGTTCTTGATCACTTCTTCCGTTGCATCGGCGATCGCCCAGCGCCTTGTCAGGACGATCTGTCCGAATTGCAAAGAAGGCTATACTCCGCAAAAAGAACTGCTGGAAAAACTAGGATCGGATAAAAAGGATGTTACTTTTTACCGCGGAAAAGGGTGCAAGAACTGCCGGAGCACCGGCTATCGCGGAAGGACCGGAATTTTTGAGATCCTGATCTTGAACGATAAAATCAAAGAACTGGTCGGCAAGAGAGCTCCGACGCATGAGATCAAACAGGCGGCGCTTGAGGCCGGGATGAAGACGCTCCAGGATGACGGCTTGCAAAAAGTTTTTGATGGCGTAACTACCATAGAAGAAGTTTTGCGAGTGACACAACTTGAGTAAGCAAAAATTTTTTTATAGAGCGCGCGATAGATTTGGGAAGGTTGTTACCGGACGCATCGAAGCAGAAAACAGCCGGGACACTGCCCTGGAACTTGGCAAGATGGGCCTGGCGCCGCTGGAGATAGAATCAACGGACGGATCCGATGTCGGTTCACAAATTTCCCGCTTTTTTTCCGGCCTGCAAAAGGTTGGTACGCAGGACCTCATTGTTTTTACCCGGCAGCTCGCATCGATCCTCGAAGCCGGCGTCCCCTTGCTCGATGGACTTAACGCCATTTCCGAGCAGATCATGAACAAAAAATTTAAAACGGCGGTCATGCAGGTAAAGAATGATATCGAAAGCGGGAGCTCTTTTTCCGGGGCGATGGAAAAACATCCATTGGTATTTTCCACACTTATTGTAAGCATGGTAAGGGCAGGGGAAAAGGCTGGGATCCTGCCGCAAGTTTTGGATAGAATTTCGAATTTGATGGATAAAGATTTTGAAACCTCAGAAAAAATAAAAGCCGCGACGCGCTATCCGATCATTGTAACGGCGACACTTGGGATCGCTCTGCTTGTTTTAAGCGTTTTTGTTATTCCGCGATTTTCTACTTTCTTTTCATCTTTTAAAGTGGACCTGCCTCTGCCAACAAGGATCCTGCAGGGGATAAGCTATTCTGTTGAGCATTTTGGGATATTTATTCTTTTAGGCATGATCGCAGTGGGTGTCGGGTTCACAAAATTTTTGTCGACCGATTATGGCAGGACCAAATGGGACAAGCTGATGATCTCGACGCCGATCTTCGGGCCATTATTCACTAAAATATATTTTTCGCGCTACGGACGGATGCTCTCTTCCATGCTGGCAGCCGGGATCCCGATCATTGACGCGTTAAATATAACGGCCGGGACGATCACCAATAAGATCATTGCCGGAAAGGTCTTGGAGGTAAGAGACAAAATACCGCAAGGAAGCGGCCTGGCGGAGGCGATGCGCGCTGTCGGTGGATTCCCGCCGATCGCAAATTCAATGGTCACGATCGGGGAAAAAGCGGGGACGCTTGAAAATATGCTCGATAAAATGGCCGATTACTTTGACCGTGAAAGCGATTATATCGTTAAAAACCTGACCCCTTTGATCGAGCCGATAATGATCTTTGGATTGGCGCTAATAATGTTATTATTCGCGCTGGGTATTTTTATGCCGATGTGGGATGTGGTAAAGGTCATTAAGTAAATAAACCTTGACAAAACAGTGCAGAAAAGTATAATTTATTGGCGAATAGGACTAGTCGAAATATATTTTTAAACGGGGGGTGAAATTTAATGAAAAAGGGATTTACTTTAATTGAACTTGTAATGGTGATCGTGATCCTTGGAATTTTGGCGGCGACGGCGTTGCCAAGATTTATCGATCTATCATCAAAAGCAAAGATCAGTGCGGCTAAAGGATCGATCGGAACGGTAAGAGCGGCAATTGCTATTCAGTACGCGGACAACGCTGTGAATGGTGTTACCCCACTCTTTCCTGCAACGATCGCTGCTACATTGTTTTCTGACGGCAAGATTCCATCGGAGCCTTTCCTCAATAGCAATGCGGTTGCGGTCCAGGCGGGAGCGGAAGTCGCTCCGGCAGCTGCAACTGGCGGATGGTTGTACAATAGTACGACTGGACGCGTGTGGATAAATACCAATGGAAATGACGGGGACGGAACAGCGATTTCAACGTATTGATTTTTGATGTTTGTTTTATTAAAGCCCCCAGAGCTCTCTTTGGGGGCTTTTTCTTAAGAGGGAAAAAAATGAAAAGAGGCTTTACGTTAATAGAGATGGTGATGGTCATCGTGATCCTGGGGATCTTGGCGGCGTATGCTTTGCCAAAATATATTGATCTAACCGGTTCGGCGAAGATCAGTACTGCCAAAGGGTCTATCGGAGTTATTAGGGCGGCGATCGCAATGAATATTGCCGAAAATGCCGGACGCGGAGGAGTTGTTGCAACTTTTCCTGAAACAATAGCACCAGAATTCTTTTCAAATAAAAAAATACCGGTCGAACCATTTCACAACAGTTCTGCCGTAGAGTTAGGTTCCGGTCCCCCGACCGAATCGATCGGTGGATGGCTTTATGACCCCGGTTCCGGAAAAGTATGGATCAATGATTCGGGCCTAGACCCAAAAGGGATCGAGATATCCACTTATTAAAATTCATATGAGAACAAGAGCTGGTTTTACATTAATTGAGTTGGTTATGGTGATCGTGATAATGGGGATCATGGCCGCGGTTGCCCTGCCGCGCTTCGTGGATTTTTCCGGTAAGGCAAAGATCGCAGCAGCCAAAGGTGCGATCGGGACGGTGCGTTCAACTATTGAATTAAAGTATGCAGAAAATTCGGTGAATGGCACGCCGGGGTATCCTCCGCTGCTTGAAGGCAGTTTGTTTTCCGATGGAAAAGTGCCGATCGAGCCATTCCGCGGCAGGAACGATGTTAGATATACGGATGCCGCGCATATGCAACCATATGTAGGGGTTGGGGGATGGTTGTACAACCCGGATACCGGGCAGGTTTGGATCAATGATATTCTTAGAGATAGCGAAGGGACGTTAATTTCGAGTTACTAATCAAATGAAAAAATGGATCACACGCGAAAAACCTCCTGAACACTTGATCGATCAAGTCTGCCTGCAATTTAATATCTCCAGGCTTCTTGCGACCATATTGCACAGCCGCGGAATGATCGCGCTGGAAAAAATACAAAAATATTTATCGCCCAAACTTGGGAATTTGAGCGACCCATTCCTGATCCCCGGGATGGATCAGGCGGCAAAGCGCATATTAATGGCCAAAGAGAATGGAGAAAGGGTTCTGGTTTACGGCGATTATGATGTCGATGGCGTTACGGCCACCGCGATCCTGCTTAAAACCTTCCAGCTTCTCGGCCTCGATGCAACATATTATATTCCGCATCGCTATGAAGAAGGGTATGGTTTATCAAATGAAGCGATCGAGAAGATCGCGGAAGATAATATTGATCTGATCGTTACGGTTGACTGCGGAATATCGAGTTTTGAAGAAATTAGTTATGCCAATGACCTGGGGATGGAAGTGGTTGTAACTGACCATCACACGATCCCTGAAAAAATGCCGCCTGCTTGCGCGATCGTTAACCCAAAAGTTATGGAAAAGGGAAATCCTTCCAGGGAACTGGCCGGGGCCGGCGTTGCTTTTAAATTCGCCTGGGCGATCCTTAAACTGGCGGGAGTTAAAGACAGTACTTTTTTAGCATCTTTGCTTGATCTTGCCGCCCTTGGAACAATTGCCGATGTTGTTCCATTAACCGAAGAAAACCGCATTCTGGCTTCTGCCGGATTAAAGCTTATCAATGAAAGAAAAAGGGCGGGGATAAAAGCATTGGCCGAATCTGCATCCATAAAAGGGGACATTGGGATCACGCAGATAAATTTTGGAATTGCGCCGCGAATAAATGCGGCCGGAAGACTGGAACATGCTTCAAAGTCACTGGAGCTCCTCCTAACAGATGAATTCGAGGCGGCAAAACTGATGGCCAGTGAACTTAACAGGATCAACGTTCGTCGGCAGGAGACGGGCCTGGAGATCAAGCAGGAGATCTTGCTGAAAATAGTTGAAGAAGGGGTTGGGGAAAACAAAGTTATCCTGCTGATCGGAAAAGCTTGGCATCCGGGGGTGATCGGGATCGTTGCTTCTCAAATTGTTGATGCCTATTCTCGGCCGGTGGTTTTGGTCGGGGTGGATGATGGAGTAGGGCGGGGTTCGGCCCGCTCGGTTGACGGGGTAAATGTTTATGATCTTCTTTTTTCCTGCAAAGATCTTTTTAATGATTTTGGCGGGCATGCGGGGGCGGCGGGCTTTGAAATTAAAGAAGAAAATATTGTTCATCTAAAGAAGAGGCTTAACCAATTTGCAAATGATACGATCTCGCTAGATGATCTCTCCCCAATAATAAAGATCGATATGGAGATAGATCCGTCGATAATAAACCTGAACCTTATCAAAGAATTGCAAATTCTCGCCCCATTTGGAGAGAAAAACCGGGAACCGGTATTTATGGCGCTTGGATTAACCCTTACAGATGTTAAACTTGTAGGGAAAGACAAGCATGCAAAGATGAATTTTTCTATTGGAACAAATCGGCTCGAGGCGATCGGGTTTGGGATGGGAGGACAGGCAGGCGAACTAAAAATTGGAAATAAATATGATATTGCCTTTAATCTTGAAAGCAATGTCTGGAATGGGTTTGAAAAAGTGCAGCTTTCGCTAATAGATATTAAGGAGGCGGCAGTATGAAAGTCCTAGTAATTGGTTCTGGTGGTCGAGAACATGCTCTAGTATGGAAGATAGCCCAAAGCCCTTTGGTGAAAAAAATATTTTGTGCCCCTGGAAATGCGGGGACGGCAGAGCTGGCTGAAAATATTGCGATCTCTTCGGATGATGTTGCCGCTCTATTAAAATTCGCAAAAGAAAATAAAATCGATCTGACGGTAGTTGGGCCGGAAGCTCCGCTCGTTGCGGGGATCGTTGACGAATTTGAAAAAACCGGCCTGAAAATATTTGGTCCGTGCCAAAAAGCAGCGCAAATTGAAGGAAGCAAAGTATTCTCTAAGAATTTCATGGCTAAATATGATATTCCGACCGCCCAAGCGGCGATCTTTAAAAACCAAAAAGAAGCGATCGGTTATATAAATGAGATCGGAACGCCTTTAGTTGTGAAAGCTGACGGTCTTGCCGCCGGAAAAGGGGTGATGGTCTGCCTGAATAAAAAAGAGGCGCTGGAGGCCATTGATCAGATCATGGGGAAGAGAGAATTTGGATCAGCTGGCGATCAGGTTGTGATCGAGGAGTGTCTAATTGGCGAAGAGGCATCAATTTTGGCAATTACCGACGGGGAGACGATCATTCCTCTCGCCTCCTCCCAGGACCACAAACGGATCTATGATAATGATGAAGGCCCAAATACGGGTGGGATGGGGGCATATTCTCCAGCTCCCGTGGTGAACGAAAAAATGATGGACGAAATAAACGAAAAAGTGTTAAAGCCTTTCGTTGAAGGGATGAAACAGGAAGGAACGCCTTATAAGGGTGTGTTCTACGCAGGGATAATGGTTACCAAAGATGGACCAAAAGTTTTAGAATTTAATGCTCGTTTTGGTGACCCGGAAACGCAACCGATCCTGATGCGGATGAAATCGGATATAGTTCCGATCTTTGTGGCTTCCGCCGATGGAAAATTGAAAGGGAAAACTATCGAGTGGCATAAACAGGCAGCTGTCTGCGTTGTTTTAGCGGCGGCAGGATACCCTGGGAAATATGCAAAGGGCGACGTTATTAGCGGATTAGAAAATATTCATCAGATCACTGGGGCTTATGTTTTTCATGCGGGGACAAAGATAGAAAGTGGAAAATCGAAAATAGATAATAGGGTTGTTGTAAATGGCGGGCGGGTGCTTGGCGTTACCGCTTTAGGCGATACGATCAAGTTTGCGATACAAAAAGCATACCAGGCGGTCGACCTTATCAAGTTCAAGGGAATGCAGTACCGGAAAGATATTGGGAAGAAAGCGTTGAAATATGAGAGATGAGATCTTTGTTGCCACGACGAACGAGAATAAACTTCGCGAGATAGGCCACATTCTTAAGGGTCATAGGGTCGTAGGGTCTAAGGTAAGAGTAAAAGAAGACGGAAAAACTCTCGAAGAGAATGCGATCAAGAAAGCTAAAGCCGGGATGAAAAAAACCGGCGAAATTACGCTTGCCGATGATTCGGGATTAATGGTTGATTGCTTGGATGGGAATCCGGGCGTTAGATCGGCTAGGTTTGCGACCCCCCCGACAGCGGAAAACCTCTGTAAGAAACTGTTATACGTTATGCGGTTGCGATGCGAGAAACGTAATGCGAAATTCGTTTGCGTGATTGCGGTTGCTTATCCCAATGGCAAAATTAAAACCGTGAAAGGTGTTTGCAAGGGAAAGATCATAGAAGAGATGCGGGGAGAGGGCGGCTTTGGTTATGATGCGGTTTTTGTGCCGACCGGATACAAAAAAACTTTTGCTGAAATGTCATCTGCGATGAAGAACAGGATCAGCCATCGGGCGAAGGCGCTTAAGAAGCTTCGATCAATCTTAAAGTAATTGCGCCTAGGAGGAATCGAACCCCCAACCCCCTGGTTCGAAGCCAGGTACTCTATCCAATTGAGCTATAGGCGCATATTGAAACTTAAGGGCGCATGTTGAACATTAATTATACACCACATATTGTTTGAAAAATATCAATGGTGTGTTACAATAAAAAATCAATTCATTTGGAGGAAAATAATGGCTAAAGATAAAAAACATGTGAAGTATAACGGAAAAATATTGATCATCGGCTGCGGATCGGTCTCCCAGTGCGCGATCCCGCTGGTAACCAGATTGATCGATATCCCGGCAAAAAATGTTACCATCCTGGATTTTGTTGATAATAGGAAAAGAGTAAAGGATTCCCTTAAAAAAGGGGTCAAATATATTAAAGGAAGAGTGACCAAAGAGAACTATAAAACTCTTCTCGCTAAATATGTCGGTCCGGGCGATATGATAATCGACCTGGCCTGGAACATCGATTGCCGCGCGATCACGACCTGGTGCCGCGAGAACGATGTCCTCTACGTAAATACTTCCGTCGAAGAGTGGGACCCGTACAAAGACGAACAGCGCAACGACCCGACAAAATATACCCTCTATACCAGACATATGGAAGTTCGCGACATGATCAAAGGCTGGGGCGACAATAACGGCGCGACCTGCATCGTTGATCACGGCGCAAATCCTGGCCTGGTTTCTCATTTTACGAAAAAAGCGCTGACCGATATGGCGAAAAAGATCATCAAAGAAAAACCAAACGATAAGCGGGTAACAAAATTTGAAGAGTACCTGCGTGTAAAAGATTTTCCAAAGATCGCGATGCTGGCCGGTGTGAAAGTTATTCACATCTCCGAGCGCGACACCCAAATTACCGATCAACCCAAAGAAGTGAACGAATTTGTTAACACCTGGAGCATCGAAGGCTTCTTTGAAGAAGGGGTGGCTCCGGCGGAATTGGGGTGGGGGACGCACGAAAGAATTGTTCCGGATGGTGCTTTTTTTCACGAGACCGGTCCGCGCAATCAGATCTGTCTGAGCACGCTTGGCATGCGGACCTGGGTCCGCTCCTGGGTTCCCTGTGGAGAGATCACCGGAATGGTGATCCGCCACGGCGAAGCTTTCAGTATCTCCGACCGCTTAACGGTTTGGGATGGGGATAAGGCGATCTATCGGCCGACAGTTCACTACGCATATTGTCCGAGCGATTGCGCAAAAAATTCACTGCATGAGCTTGAGATGCGCCAATATGAAATGCAGAAAAAACAAAGGATCATGTCGGATGAGATCATCGATGGGCGGGATGAGCTTGGGGTCCTCTTGATGGGTCACGATTTTAATTCCTGGTGGTGCGGAAGCATCCTCTCTATCCATGATGCCAGAAAATTCGTACCGCATCAGCAGGCAACGACCCTGCAAGTCGCTATTTCCGTCGTATCAGCGGCGATCTGGATGATCAAGAACCCGAAGCGCGGGTTTCTTCTGCCGGATGATCTTGACCACGAAGAGATATTAAAGATCGCGACGCCGTTCATTACGCCGCTTATTTCCAAAGCGGTCGATTGGACGCCGCTCAAAAATCTTAATACAAAATTTACTAAATTTGACATGCCGCGTCCCAAAGACGAAGACGTTTGGCAATTCAATACATTTTTAGTTAAATAAATGGACAATAAGAAATTACAGAAGCTGGCGGCAAAACACGGGACGCCGCTTTTAATAATTGACCATGATATTATTCGCAAGAATTATTTAAAGCTGAAAAAGGCGCTTCCCCGGGTCGGGATATATTTTGCGATGAAGGCCAACCCAACAGCCGAGATAATACGAACCCTTTATCCTCTGGATAGCGGCTATGATGTTGCTTCTCTGCAGGAATTCAATGCGGTCATTGAAAATATACCCAAAAAAGATCTGCGCGGAAAAAATCGAGATGAATTTATCTGGGATAAAATTATATTTGCAAACACGATCAAGCCGACGGAAGCACTGGATACTTTGGCCAATTACAATACCTTAATGACGTACGATAATCCGGATGAACTTATCAAAATAAAAGAACATTGTCCGGATGCCGGCCTTATCTGCCGCATTAGGGTCCAAAATGTCGGTTCGATGGTAGAGCTCTCTTCCAAATTCGGGGTTGAGCCGGGGGATGCCGCGAATTTGATCCAGCTGGCTTTTGAAATGGGGCTGTCGGTCGAAGGAATTAGTTTTCATGTCGGAAGCCAATGCTGCAATAGCGAGAATTATATTGTCGCGCTCGAAGCGGCCGCGGATATTTTTCGCGAGGTCGAGGCGCGGGGTTTTAAATTGCGGATATTAAATATTGGGGGCGGGTTTCCGGTCCCTTATGACGACAATGTTCCAGATTTTAATAAATTAACCAAGCAGCTGCGAAATGAAATAGACCGGTTATTTCCAAAAGAGATCGAGATCGTGGCCGAACCAGGAAGATTTATTACAGCAACGGCTGCGACGCTGGTCGTTAAAGTCATTGGAAGGGCGGAGCGGGACGGAAAAATGGTCTATTATATCGACGACGGTGTTTATCATACTTTATCCGGTGTGGTTTTTGACCATTGTCCATATCATTTTCATTCTTTTAAAAGCGGGGAGAAACGCTTAAGCTCTGTTGTCGGTCCGACCTGTGACGCGTTTGACACGGTCTCAACCGTCGAAAATCTTCCCAATCTTGAGATCGGGGACCTGCTTTATGTAAAAAACATCGGTGCGTACAGCAACGCATCTACGACAAAGTTCAATGGCTTCCCCGGATCAAAGATCCTGAACATAAATGCCTGATTTTCTACCGGTAAATAAGGAAGACTTAAAAAAACGCGGGATCAGCCAGCTCGATATCATTTTGATCTCCGGCGATGCCTACATCGACCATCCCAGTTTTGGCTCTTCTCTTATCGGGCGTTATCTGGAATCAAAAGGGTTTACCGTTGGGATAATCCCACAACCCAATTGGAAAACAAGCGAAGACTTCTTTAAGCTTGGCAAACCAAAATTATTTTTTGGTATTTCCGCCGGAAATCTTGATTCAATGGTCGCCAATTATACCGCCAGCAACAAACCCCGCCGCAACGATATGTACTCTCCCGGCGATAAGGGAGGTCTGCGACCGGATCGGGCGACGATCGTTTACACCAATAAAATAAAATCACTATTCCCGGGCGTCCCGATCGTTTTGGGCGGAGTTGAAGCCAGCCTGCGGCGTTTTGCGCACTACGATTATTGGAGCGACAGCGTTAGGAGACCGTTAATATTTGATGCTAAAGCGGACTATTTAACATACGGGATGTCGGAAAAAGCGATTGTAGGGATTGCTGAAATACTAAATACTAAACTCGAAACTCTAAACAATACCGAAATTCAAAATATCAAAATGCCAAACACGGCGATTATTACGAAAGATATTTCGCCATATAAAGATGCATTAATGCTGCCGTCGTTCGAGGAAGTGTCGAGCAATAAAAAGAAATATGCCGAAGCTTTTAAGCTTTATTACACCGAAGGAAGAAAAAAACATCCGCGGATAATTATCCAGCCGTGTCAGGGGAGATTTTTAGTCGTTTTTCCGCCGGATAATTTATCCTCCGCTGAATTTGATGAATTATTCGAGATGCCTTTTATGCGCGCCCCTCACCCAATGTACGAAAAAAAGATCCCGGCTTGGGATTTTGTCCGGTTTTCGACCGTTTCGCATCGGGGTTGTTTCGGAGGCTGTTCTTTCTGCGCCATCTCCCAGCATCAGGGGAAATATATTACCAGCCGCAGCCTGGAGTCGATCAAGAAAGAGATCACCAATGTTATTA
>Ga0172379_10002377_pt1 | contig 33464 bp, 20 predicted proteins | sample GrowelOW334metaG_FD_119756 | JGI IMG/M metagenome (GOLD analysis project Ga0172379, IMG submission 119756) | Groundwater microbial communities from an aquifer near a municipal landfill in Southern Ontario, Canada - Groundwater well OW334 metaG | ecosystem: Environmental > Aquatic > Deep...
AATGGCTTTGGTAAGCTGATCACTGGGCGCGGTAAAACCTGTTCCGCCCAGAACGTGCCTCGGAATTACCATGATGCCTGCCATGGCAAGCGATGTGTTCAGAAAACTTCTTCTCTTCATGTTAATATATTTTGATGCTATTTATTTTGATACTATGTAAGTATTTAGGGTATTTTTTACCTAGACTACTTGGTCTCAGGCCACATATTGCTGATCAGTTCCAGGGTGCGGTCCACCAATATCTGGCCACCTTCAGCGCCAACCTGATTGCTTTGGGGCACGGCGCTGTAACCACCTCCTGCCATTGCCTTCGCCGTAGGGAGATAGGACCCCGCCCCTGCCAGTTGAACCACAAAAGTCTGCAACGCCTTGCTACGAGTCTGCATCCGAATGCCAAAATCAGTAAATAACTCAAACTGGTTGGTGCAGATGGCAATATCCCCCAATCGTAACACATGAATTTCTGTATCGAATGTGGGATTTGGGTTCTCACGTTGTTTTTCATACCGGCTCAAGATACTCCCGTTCCAGTTTTTCTTCGTTTCAAGTTTTTCTGCCAATTTAGGATTAGCAGCCATTTGAACCGCAATTTCGTCACAAATGGCCTTCGCATTCTTGAACTCTTTTTCCGACACAACCCTTCCCGGCAAAGTGAGTATCTCTTGCTTATGGCTAAGGATTGCATCGGCGTGACGGTCATTTTTAACCGTTTCGTAAGCTTCATCAACAGCATGAACAATCCGTTTTGCAATGGCGTCGATACGGCTTGTTTTGCTTAGTGTGCGCATCCGCTCTTCGGCTTTCTTTTCGTACATCAGGTGCGGGGACTGGTCGCCGGCAGCGCCGATCCAGCCCATCACAAGAAGGTCGGAACCTAATTGCTTCTTTAAAGAGACCCGTACGGCGTGCCAGTAATCGGCATTAACCGTTGTGTCCTGTTCCACCTCCTGTGCCGGACATGGTACTTCTATACTCGTTGCTATTAACTTCCCGGAATTATTCCAGAAAAAGAGAGAATTCACATCGTGATCTTCATATCCCTCAAAATTCTGGAATTCAGGCACATTCGTATTCCCGTACATTTCAGCCGTTCCATTGGTATAAACAGCGCGCCGGTTATGTCCGACAACTGCAGTCGTAAGTCCCCAGGTAACGCTTCCAGGATTGCGGGTTTTCCACGCTTTCACAATGGCATCTGTGACCCTTTGGGCAAACAGTTGCTGATACTCCTCCGGCTGAGAAACCCCTTGCTTTGGGATGGCATAAAAGCCACTCTGGAAAACAGGGGCTGTATGCGTGTGTGTAGCGTTCAGAATGATTTTTTTTACATCAATTTCCGGAACTTGTTCATGAACCTGTTTCCGTACCATTTCTGTTAAAACAACAGGAATGCCCACCAGATCGCAGGAGACAAATATGGCCTGATCGACAGAACGTTCACCTTCCCGCATCTCAAGCGCGACGACATTTGCAAGTAATGGCGTACTTATTGACTTGGCAATCCGCATGTTAAACTGTCCATTCAGGGCCACCGGCAAAACTGGGGTAATGTTGCCCTCGGCAGCGCCAATGTACAATTTATGAATTTGTGAACTAGCTGAAATACATAGAATTGTAAAAAACAATATTAGAACCATTCTCAATATTTGAGATAAGGAATTTTCTGGATATCCGCTAAATTGGGCTTTTTTCATTACTTTTATTTCATAAATATTGGTTAAAAACATAAATTGATTTTGTTAAATGATGAATAGAAATTTGAAGTTGACGATGTGATACCTGTAAATCATAAAAATCATCCGGTTTTCTGAAATGACAAGAATGTTGGTTTTATTTATTCAATCCAGCCCTTTTCTGCAATTCATCCACAGGCATTGAAATCATTTTCCCAATTGGCTGATTATTACGATATGTAATGACAATTAACTTTTCAGCATACTCAGGCGGTATAATTGCGGCAGTGTATTTTGGATAAAACCTGTCGGGAAAAGAATTATCAAAACTGTAATAGATATCCAGCCCCTCAATTTCAGTAGCCAATTCAATCTGTAGATGGCCATTGTTATTCTTTGCTGTGAAGATAGGGTCGTATATGCTTCGGGCATATTTTACTTCACGTATATCGTATCTTTTAAATTGCTGTTCTACTCTTGCTACAAAACTATTCCAATCCTTTTTTTCTTTGGGCGACCAGACAGACTCCGCGATGGCAAATGCCCTGGGCCAGGTCATGTATTCAACTTGCCGCATATTGGTTATCATCTCTGTCCAGACATTTGCCTGTCCACCCTTTATATACCTTTCGTCTGCCCCTGCTACCAACGGATCAAACTGATAGACTTTATTTAAACGTAACAAGGTCGTATTATTGGTTTCCGCATAAGTATCTCCTTGCATATAATCCAGATAGGTATAAATAGTTGGGCTCATCACCACATCATGTTTTAATTTTGAAGCTTCAATTCCACCTTTAAAGCCGCGCCAGCTCATTACAGCAGCATTATCTGCAAGGCCTCCTTCCAAAATTTCATCCCACCCAATCAGCTTTTTCCCTTTCGATGCAATAATTTGCCCAACCCGCTTTTCAAAATAACTTTGGACTTCCTGCATGGTCATTAAACCTTCCTTCACCATCAAAGCCTTAACGGCATCACTCTTTTTCCAGAAATTTTTTGCACATTCATCACCACCAACATGAATATATTCAAAGGGGAAGAGAGCTGCCATTTCTGTAAAGACCGTATCCAAAAACGTATAGGCCTTTTCATTTGCGGGACAAAATGTGTTATCCACAAACGCCTCAAAAGTATAGTCAGGTTTCCAATCCATGATTCTGGTATCTCCCCGCAACTTATATTGCCGGGCATCCGGAGTACAGGATATTTCAGGATAGGAAACGACTGCCGCATAGCTATGGCCGGGAATATCTACTTCGGGAAGGATATTTACATACCGGTCTCTTGCATATTGAACCACCTCCTTTATATCTTCCTGTGTATAAAATCCCCCGTATAATCCGGTTCCCTCTATCCTCCATGCCCCTTTTTCTGTCAGCTTAGGAAAAGCTTTTATTTCCAGCCTCCACCCATTATCATCGGTTAAATGCCAATGAAACAAATTTAATTTATACCGGGCCATCTGGTCAATAAATTCCTTTACCTCCTGCTTAGTGAAGAAATGCCTCGAAACATCAAGCATTAAACCGCGCCAGCCAAAACGGGGATAATCGGTGATTGTCACACAGGGTGCTTGCCATTTTACGTGGTGGACGGCCACACTACTTTCTATTTCATTGGGAAACAATTGCATCAATGTTTGTACACCATAAAATAAACCGGCAGCATGATTGGCTTGTATAATAATATTTTTAGATGTGATAGTCAATTGGTAACCTTCACTGCCAATTATTTTATTTTCAGATTTATTGAGAATAAGTTTTACTACTGCTTTTGGTGACTGACTACTTATCTTAACCTCATATCCGGTAGCCAACGACAAGCGTTGATGAAGAAATTCAATGGTTGGTTTTAACTCCGGCAGATTGGGGGCTTCGATGGCAATCGATTTAGGAAGGATGAACAAGCCCGGAAGTTGCTCCATTTGTACCGGTTCCGGAATGACCGCTATCGACGGTTGTGCAAGGGTGTTAATAATAAAAGAAACAACAAAAACTGAGGTGAACAACAATTTATTCATGGTCATTTCCGCTTAATGAAGGGTTATAATATAATTGCATAAATCAACTTAGTTGCCGGATTGAATTTACTCAACATCGTTTTTTTGATCCATCATCGAATCTTCCAGTTTGAGGATAATCATTCCGATAGGTTCCAAAATTTCAGGATACTTGTTTCATAATCCTTTTAATCTAAACCTTGCTACCTGGTTGCCCACTGAAAGAGTAAAATATCCCTCTTCAATCAATTTTTCCCCCTTTTCATTGGGAAAGCTTAAATCCCGTATAGGGTCAATCAAAAAAGTGAATGTTTTGCTTTCCCCACTTTTAATCATCTCCTTCTCAAAATATTTCAATTCCCTGATCGGGCGGGTGATACTGCCCACTTCGTCCCACAGAAACCATAGGACCGCTTCTTTACCTTCAAGTTTTCCGGTATTGGTTACTTTGACCATAGCCTTCAGAGAAGCGTTTTTCCCATTTATGATGGTATCCGACAATTGAATATCACTGTATGTAAATGAGGTATAACTTAACCCGCTTCCAAAATCGGCGATTGTCCATGGCACTTTCAGGTTTTTGGTGAGCTGCAAGTCATGGTATTTCTGATTGTAGGTCAAGTTTCGCGAATCGGTATAAGGATATGCAAATGGTAATTTTCCGCTTGGATTGACTGTGCCGTCCAATATTTCAGCAATGGCCCTGGCCCCTTCATAGCCGGGAAGTCCGGCCCAAAGTACCGCCTTGCATTGATCGAAAACTTTGGTGATAGTCCTGGGCCTGCCGGCTATCATAATTAAGATGACGGGTTTGCCTGTCGAAATGGCTGCTTTTATTTGATCGACCTGATCGTCTGGTAGATCCATCTCCTGGATATTTCCTGCCTGTTCGGAATAGGGATCTTCACCTGCCGCATAGATGATCACATCGGCCTCTTTGGCTCCCGATTTAATTTTGGCGATATCGCTGTCAACCAGCGTAACCTTACTTTTCTGAAATTGCTCTGTGATCCCTTCAAAAACTGTTTTGGCTTTTGGGGAGTTTGTGGGTCGGGTCCATCCACCTGAGGTAGCCATCCTTTTGTTGGCATTAAAACCGGTAACAAGGATTCGTTTCGATGATTGTTGATGTAGAGGCAACAGGTTATTGTCGTTTTTCAGCAGTACGATTGCCTCGCGTGCAGCGGCAAGCGCTTTCTCCGTAGATTCCGGCCTTGCAAGGCGATCGAACCGGTCGTTGCGGGGATATGGGTGTTCAAAAAGTCCAAGTTCAAATTTCAGGCGAAGGACCCTGGCAACCGACAAATTGATACGTTCTTCAGAGATCCGGCCCTCCTTGACAAGGGCAATCACATCATCGGCAAAATTCATGTCAAAAGGGGTAAGGACAAGGTCAAGTCCGGCCATAACCCCTAAATAAGCAGCTTCCTTTTCGTTTGGCGCTACATGATGATAGGTTGCCAGTTTCCTGATATCTTCATAATCGGAGTTTAGCAGGCCTTTAAAACCCAGTTCATCGCGGAGCAGTGTTGTAAGTAACCTGTGGGAAGCATGGACCGGTATACCGTTCACCTCACCGCTGTTTGCTTCAATGATCTTGGCCCCGGCATCGATGCATGCCATGAAGGAGGGGACATAATATTCATAGAGTTCCTGATCGGATATGATAACAGGGGATCTGTCCCAGCCTGAACGCGGATCTGAATAGCCAATAAAATGTTTGATACAGGCAGCGACTTTATAGGGTGAGGTAATAATGGTATCCTGAACACCTTTTACGATTGCATCACCCATACGGGCACACAGGTAGGACGATTCCCCCATTGTTTCAAAAAATCTTGACCATCTATGGTTGCGGCCAACATCCATTACCGGGACCCAAACGAAATTGTGTCCAAGATCTGCTGATTCGAGTACGGTCACGTTGCCCATATCCTCACCAAATCGAGGGGTAAATGTTGCAGCCAAGGTGAGGTTATGCGGAAATATCGTTGCATTTTTAACATATACTGCTCCATGCTGATGGCATTGAGCTATTATTAGTGGAATTTTTAAGCGGTTGTTGTTGAAAAATGTATTCTGATATGCAGTAACCATGTCAAACCATTGCTTCATGGAAAAAGTCTCCATGTCGTCCATGTTAAAATATACTGCTCCGACATTCCTTTGACCATGCATTACAGCAGAAGAATCTAAGCTTTTGCCCGGCATAATCTGAACCATCTGGCCAACCTTTTCTTCCAAAGTCATTTTTGAAAGAAGGTCAAGAACTTTCTTTTCAACTCCTGGAGTGGCGCTGGCTTCAAGTTTCATCCGTTCTTTGTCGGTTAACTGTTTCTTTCCCTCAGATGCACTTTTACAGCCGGAAATAAACAACAAAAATCCAATGACTACTATTGATAGGAAGATGTTAAATGCATAATCCGAAAAGGCGTTTACTGCTGCTCCACTTTTTTTCATAATTACCCGCTTTCTAATACAACATGAATTACACAATCTTTTTATTAACGTGATCCCATTCAACGCGCCTTTTTTCGACATAGGATTTATGGGCCATCAGACAGGTTACCCCTTCTTCAAAAGCCCGCTCAATATTTGCACTGGTTGTACCACCGTTTCGTATACAATCTATCCACTCTTTGATGTGCAAATAAGCAAGATCAACAGAACGTCCGTTAATGGTGGTATTTATTAAACCCCGTGAAGCATAATATTTCTGGGTAGCAGAGGTAATCGCATCAACCTTCCCTGAGTTTGGGTTAAACGAGGCCATGGGAGTTGAAGGATTGATCAATCCGGATGCAATTTGTTTTTTATATCGCGTGGAGTCAGCGTCTGCGGTCAAAGTGATGGTGCTTCCCAGTTCCATGGTGGCATCATGGCCCATAAATACCCGGCCGCGACTTCGGCTGTTGGCAAGTGTGGCGCTATAAAGTAAAGTTAATTCCCTATCTGGATATTCAAAAGCGCACTGCAATACATCGGCCATATCCCTGTTATCTTTCCAATAATAGATTCCGCCGGAAGAGACCGCCGATTTCGGGATACCAATTCTTAAAAGCTGATTAATTGCGTCAAATTCATGGGTAAAAAGTTGCCCTATCAGGCCAAGGTCGTAATCAAAGAATTTTGTCCAGTTATAGTAACGGTCCAGACTAAAAGGGACTTTTGGTGCATGGCCCAGCCATTGTGCCCAGTCAATACTTTTTTCATCACCGGGTTTTGGATTACCCTTGCTGTCAAGATTTCTGATCCAGGCCCCTTCTGCAGAGTTTCGGTTGGTGGTTGTCTCAACCAGCGAGATCTTGCCAAGCAAATTTTTTCTAATGATTTCCTTTGCCTGTTCGAAGATCACACTTTGTGGAATTTGATGCCCTAATTGATAGGCTATTTTACTTTCCTTGATCGTATGATAGAGTTCAAATAATTGTTCTTCCGAATGGGCCACGGATTTTTCACAATAAACATGTTTGCCTGCCTTCGCTGCGGCTGTGGATATTGGGGCATGATGGTGATCAGGTGTGGCAATCATGACGGCATCGATATCTTTGTCATCAAGCATTTCCTGGTAAGAACGATACCGTTTAACCGGAAGATTGGCCGAAGTTCCACCACCCGGACGGATTGGGTTGCGGGCAGTTACCAATCCATTTTCGGCATGAAGGTCAAAAACATCACATATACCGGTAATTTCCGCATTTAAATTTTCCTGGGCCAGCCAGTCTTTTATCGAGCCATTTGCTTTCCGTCTTTTTTCGTCATCCGGATGCAAGTATCCTAAACCGTTTACAAGCGTAACTGCCCTGTTTCCATATCCGATAATGCCTATCCGGAGTAAATCTTTTTTATTTGATGAACTTTTAATGACTGTCGGTGACTGAATGTTCTCCAACCCTAATTCCTTGATAATCCTGTTACTCTTTTCCTGATCATAGGCCATTTTTCTGGATAACTCCAAACCAAATGCCCCTAAAACAGGCAAACCGGCCATTGCTTTTAATATCGTTCTTCGCTTTATTGTTGATTTTTGTGGCTCTTCATTTTGCATTTCAACCTTAGCCGGTTGTTCTTTCCCTTTTTCCATTGTCTTACTCCTCCATTTTATTATTGCGTTTAAGAAACCGGTTAACCAATAAATCCAGTCCGGCAAACAATCCTGACGGGAATGCGGCCAATAAAACCAAAGCCAGTGCTTCGATCAGTGTTTTACTCACGACCAGATAACTCCCTTCAGTCGGGGCAGAGTATTCCAATCCAATAAGCGGCGGATTGTTTAAATAGTAAGTGAAAAGCAGAATTGCACCTGAAATTGCCGCAATCCTGGTGAAAAGTCCAAGGATTAATCCTAATCCGATTGCGATTAATCCCCAGGTATTCAAAAAGTCCACCGCCTGAAGCACACCGGGATGAGAAATTATCCAATGGGAAAACCCTGAAAGAATCCATTTTGATTCCCTCAAAAATCCCAGGGATGACCAGTTGGAAGCCAACAATTTTGAGAATCCCTCGAATAAAATATGCCAGCCTATTAACATTCTTAATGCAACCAAAACATATTTCTGTATTGGTGTATACATTTCATTTTCTTTCATGTTTAAATATATTGTTGTCTTTAATGTTACATTGTCAATTGTCCATTTTCAATTGTCAACTACTTTACTTTTGTATCCGGCTATTCAATTTACTTCAAGCTGACGAACAGATTGCAATTTAGGAAATTTATTGTGAGGATCTGCCTGATACCAATAGCAGACCGATGAAATGTCAGATTTCTGTTGCAAATAGTTTTTACGTCCATTCTGTCTCCATCCCAGGTCCTGAATGGTAATTTTCAGCTCTTTTTCAAAACGGACCGGATCCAAAATGTGCCAGCGATAAAGTCCAAAACGTTGCATTACACCGTAATGGCCATCGCCCCTGATTACCTGATGCATGCCGGCATAAGGGGTGCAGAATTCCGTGTAGGCAGTTTGTTCAACACCTGCCGCATTTTTCTTTCTTGTATCGAAATTGTAAGAACCGCAGAAATAGTCTTCCGTACCTGTTCCGCAAATAGTTGGGAATTTGCTGTCTCCATCCATGAAAAACTTAATCTCGCCTTCGCCCCACCAGCCATTGTTATTGACTCCCCAGGCCATGTATACGCCCACAAACTGACCTTTACCCTTGATGTTATCGACAATGGTATAATCGGATGTGATGTTTGGGTTTGTTCTCCTGAATTGGGCATGGAAATAAGCGGCATCGGCAGGAACATCCGTCAGTGTATAATCGACCTGATAATACAACAACATGGCATCGTACTCATTGATATTTTCCATGGTAATTTTACATTTTTTGCGAAAAGGCATGGTCCAATAGCAATTGAAGGCCCTTCCCGGGTTAACGCATACTGCCAATGAAGTTAGCTGGGCAAATTCGTTCCAACCCATCCCAAAAAAATCACCAACCGGACACTCAACCGAGGGTTCAGTTTCATCATCCCAATATATTCGGAGTATGGAGGAGCGCCAACTCCCGGTTGGGGTCAGCCACATATGCTGGATTGCTCCCATTCCCTCAATTTCCGCCATGGTAAAGGTTTCTCCCGGCTTGATAATGACATAAGGATTTACTTTCCAGCCCTGACCAAAGTCGCGGGCTGCATTGGCTGAATTGGCGGTGTTTGGTTTGTCCAGGTCTTCTATCCTGGCCATGCCGCCTTTCCCTTTTTCACCTGTAAAATTCTCCGGACTGATAGAGCGGGTTTTGGCATTCGACATACGATAAAGATTGCCCATGTTCATGTCAAGGCCATTAAACTCTTTTTGGGAGAATGCGGTTGTAAAAATAAAGCATGTTAGCGCTAATGAAATCAATGTTGTTCTCATGTTTATAAAGTTTTGCTTTTTTATTTTGCAGAAATAGTCATTAAGATAAATGACCCTATTCAAGTAATTTTGTCCTGTTATATTTTTAATTTGATGGTGTGGCTACAGGTGCTTCTTAAACCATGCAAGGGCTTCAGCTTGTATATCAAGGTCGTAACAATGTTCCTTCTCGGGGGTAAAGCTCCGAAAGTGATCAGGTTTCCCAGCCCAGGCAAAGGCATCGGCAATTTGGCGAAAAGCCTCATTTTTTCCAAGAGGAGGGAAAAGAGGGTCTTTGGTCCCGGCTACTACCATACATGCCTTGGGCGCAGCCATAGAGATCAGGTCGGGTATATCCAGATGGTCCCAGACCCCGGGCAGCATAGCAAAAGAGCCTACAGCCCCGGCAAGATTATAAGCTTGTTGCGAGTCTCCTGTTGTCATCCAGCCAACAGTAACTGTTGCCTTAATTCGTGGTTCGAGTGCGGCAACCATGTTCGTTCTCCATCCTCCTCCGGAGAGGCCGGTGCATCCAATACGGTTCCCATCAACCTCTTTTCTTGACAGCAAATAGTCGACACAACGACTGTCATCTCCATAGTTTACGCCGGCCCAGGTAGCGCCTGCCCAATTCAGCTCACGAACACCAAGATAAAGCATTTCACGGGTAAGGCTATCATACTTTGCCAAGGTTGCATCATCGAGCTCTTTCGCGTTAAAAGACTCAGGTAAACCGTTGATACCCCTTGGGGAGCGCTGGCCGAAGTGAAACGCATCGATGGTGACAACGGCATATCCCTGTGAGGCATACCAATCGGCCAATGGTCTTCCGCTCGAATAAGTTGCACGGTGTTTGATGATGATTGGGTGCACAGGTTCGCCACAGATCCTGTCGGCGCCAAATAGCATCGGACCGCCCCATTCGTGCAGAACAACCAGGGCGGGGGCAGGAAGAGGTACATTTTTAGGTGTATAGAAGTATCCTGAGACACGGAACCATGGTGTTGTATTGAACTCTATTTTCTCACGAATGAACGAGTCTGTCTCTATCCGTTCCAATGTACTGGCATTCAGGTCCACCGGAGGAAGATCGCAGTGCAGGCCGCTCCTGAGGTGCTTTCGTGCCTGACTGGCCCACTCTTTGAAGCCTTTGCCCGGATTGCTCTTTTTCCATGTTTCAGCATTGAGATCAAGCGGGCGATACGACCGCATTTTTTGCATCGGTGCTTCCAAAGAGCCGTAATCAGAACGCGGCTTTACGCCGAGTAATGCCTCCGTCATTGGTACCACCGGCCGGGGAGTCACTTTTTGTTGGATTGATTCACTGCCCAGATCAAAAGCATCTGGTTTGATCTGTTCACTGAACATGGCAGTTGAGGCATTCGCTTCAGAAGCTAACCCAATGACCCCTACTGCCAATCCGGCAGTTCCGGTTATGCTGTGCCATATAAAATCCCTTCTTTTGGTCATATTGATTGTATTAATATTCATTTGCAAATTCGTCTGCCGAAATATTAATCTCATTATCAGTCAAATGAGTTCCTGAACTAATAATTACCCTGTATCGGAATGTTGTTGATTTTCCGGCAGGTATGTAGAAATTCAGTTCTTCTTTCCCCTTTGTATAATCTTTTGCACCGAGGGGGTTCGCCGCAAAAAGCCCGTATCCTCTTGCCATCCAGAAGGTAGGATAGCTTTGGTTTTTAGGATGATCACAAATAACCAGTGAGATTTTTTCATCACCAATATTCCCATACAGATCCATCCATTTGGCACGGGTTCCCCATACATCTTCGCCGGTAATCCCTTCGCTGCTTCTGTAATTGCCCGTAACCCCAATGTTTGATAATGCTTTCTCTATTATAGGATTACCTTGTGAATCAACGAGATTAACATCATCTTTTGAAGGAAGTTCAAGTTGACGCGCTACACGAATGCCAAACATACCCTCCTTGGTATCATTCATTGTGATTGTACTGCCAGTGGCAATCAGCGTGGTAATACGGTCAATGATACGGGTTGATCCTTTTGCAATAAAATGATATTCGGTTCTTTCTGCCAGAAGTTCTTTGCCTGACGGATCAAGCCAACTCTCCCTGGTAACCATTATCCCTTCACCTTTCCCCCCGGATAATTTCTCAATCGACAGATGTTTAACCTCTCCGCCTTCAGGATTTTTTTTCCCGGAAACCCCGTTGCCCCAAAAATCATAACCATTGACTTTACCATAATTTAGCCACATTCCGACTTGATGAATATGGTCGTTTCGTTCCCCCTCCCTTGAATTTAATGGAAATCCTCTTGTTATAATTGTACCGGCAGAGGTACATATTGGATACAGTATCGGTTTGAAGACATTTTCAAACCAGCAATAGGATGTAAAGAGTTTGCCATCAACCATTACATCAATTTTTTTTTCAGTCTCCTTAGTAATAAAAGCAATGTTTAATCCTTGCTTATTTCGAGTACTTTTTGTATTCTTCTTTCCATAAGAAACTGAAGAAAAAACTATTAACAATGAAACTGCTATCAATATAACTTTCATGCATATAAAATTTATTTTTTTTGGTCGCATGGAATACCCATCCGCCAGCTGGTGGATTTGGTTGGTTTGAATATTTGCGAATGGGTATTTCATAAATTAATTACTCTGTCGTTGAAGTAATACGAATATCTGAATCAAGATACTCAATTGGTATGAAAATTTCTCAATGCTTCGGTATTGCTATATTACCTGCTCGTCATTAAGACGAGAAAGGAGGGTGGCACACATAGCGGGATTAATATTTTTATGTTCCGAAAAAATACAGAAAGCTTCGAAATACCATTAATGGGATTGACCGGTACATCCTGTGAATACCACATTGGTCGCTTTTGGGTTGGTCCACCAACCCCATTTATTCCCCATAAAGTAATTTCCGCTGAAGAGAATATTGGAAACCGTGCCAACAATGTTCTGAACCACAACTCCATTGTTAACGTTGTTCAGAAACTGTGAGTCGAAGACCTGAACGTTGGTAACAGTATTTCCTTCATTTGGTTCAATATCGATACCGGATTGAGGATCAGTGCCCTTGGAATTTTTGAATACAGAATTTTTTACTACCATTCCATCTACCGAGATGATGCCCAATGCTACACGGCGGTTATTATCGGAGATTACGTTTTCAATTGAAATGTTTTTACAAGTTTGTGTTCCTGAATAACCTACATAAATTCCATCACCCCAACCATCCCTTACGGTAAGATCGCTGACTGAGACATTGCTGGATCCCAAAATCCCAATGCACATGCCCCACTCTCCCGTAGTCCCAAAATGGCCTGCACGTTCTCCCTGTATAGTTCCTCCAACTATTTTGACATTACTTATATTTGTTAATTTAACAATATAATATCCGTTTTTATCGTTGGGTATAGCCTTAAGTACAGCGCCGCTCTCCAATTTCAGGGTCATGTTGCTTTTGAGGTTAAGCGAAACCAACGCATCAATATAATGGGTCCCGGCAGGTATTGTCACGGTGCCGTTGTCGGGACACTGGTCGATAAGCGACTGGAGAGTTTTCGTGTCGTCGGAACTGAAATTCGCGGTAATATTTTTGTTCTCCTTAAGTGTGACTATTATAGGATTTTTGATACTCGTGGTATCTCCACCCCAGGATGTAAAAACATATCCGGGAGTTGGTACCGCAGTAAGTTGTACGATTGAGCCATCAGTATATAAATCCTGGCTTGGATTTCTTACTACGATTCCATTGGCAGTTGTTAAATTTAAGGCATAAGTCTTTGAAGGGATATCATTTTTTTTACAACTAGCAAATGATACAACTGACACCGAAACAATAATTACTACAAGTTTTAGTTTCATTAAGCTCATTTTACTTTAAATATATTTAATGCTTAACTGTTTCGAATCCCAATTCCTTCTGGGTCTTACGCACTTCTACAAGTACATCATCATCAGAGACATAAGATTTATATACGATACGCACACGCAATGAATACTCTTTATTCGGTTCATAATCTGAGTCGGGAATTGCCCATAGAAAATCCCATGCAGGGCAATCTTTACCAGGGATTAGGCTTGCATTTCCACCGGTTGGGGAGCAGAAAAACCTTAGCCATTGGGGTTTGTCGAATATGAAAATCAAAACCATATTTCCAAGGCGCCCGTAATAAAATGGTTCATCGAAGCGCACGTGGGCACGGTCCCAATGAAAAGGTCGTTTCTCACTTTTGTCCGGCCAAATTTCCAGCTTATCATCGGATAGGTAACTTGGGGCAATGCTGCTCCCTACTCCATGTTTGGGCGAAATATAAGTGATCCACTTGCCATTTGACAGGAAGTGCAGGGATGACTCTTCAGGGCAGTTCATATAATTGCACCAGGAAACCTCCCGCCACTTGTAATTTGTTCTACGATGGTCGCGTGTATCAGTGAAGATTAACGTGTGATCCACATAATATGGTGCCTTGATTTCATAAATTGCACGGGAAGACGGTGCTGATTGTCCATCACGTTGGAGCACCAGTTCACAGGAGGTGTCGCTAAGGGATTTCAGAAATGGCGTTGCGCCTCTCTGTTCTCCTGGGAGCAAACCAGCAAAGGAGTTGCCAAACGCATTGAACAACCTATCCCTCGATGTGAGCGACCATATCCCGCAATACTGTTTTCCGCCATGTCCATTACGCGATGCATCGCCAATGATCATCTGAATTTCGCCAGCCTGAAACAATTGGCAATGAGGTATGATATTATTGTCAGCTCCTTGCCCGGATTGGCTACTATCCGTATCTTCAAGTTCCTTGTTTTGAGTATTTACTTTTTCCACTATTACAGCAGATGATGCTAGTCCTGCAGTAATAAAACCTACACCCAAGGTAGATTTCTTTATAAAATTTCTTCGGTTTGAATTCATTTCTAATTAATTTAAGTTATTACAAACTTCAATCTTAATGTTTGATCGAGCCTTTATTTACATTGCACCAGTGTTATGGGGCGCCGGCGCCGGCAATGATGCGTGATTTAAGTGCATCATCAGCCACTTCCAAAATTGCTTTATAGGTAAGCTGGTCTCTTGGAAAAGTTCCTTTGGTTTCCAGTACAGGTATACCAATAATATAGTTTCCTGTTGCATTAACACTGGATGCATCAATATTACCGTAGCTGGCAACTGCCCCACTGGTATTCTTAGCATTTTCAAAAATATTGTTTTCCAAAAGCACGTCGGCCAATGCCGAAGCCCCAACGCCATATTCCGACCAATTGCTGATATAATTGTTCCAGACATGAACGAGCGTACCCCCATGGACCCGGGGGTTGCGTGCATCGATCCCGTCAAACCAGTTGTGATGAAGACTGATTCTGGTGTGCTTTTTCAAGGTTTGATCGGCTGAACCGATCAAAACCGACTTTTTGTTGGGAACTTTGAAATGGCACCAACTGATTGTAATTCCTGTTATTCCATCCTCACCGGGATTATTCCAAATGCCAATGGGATTTCCGGTATCCCCTGAACTGTTGTTATAAAAAGTACAATGGTCAACCCAAATGGTATGGGCGTCACTGACTATCGTAATAGCGCTGTATTTAGCCGATGTATTGCCAAATGTCAGGTTTTTAATAATGATGTTACTGGCAGCAGAGGATGACATAAAAATTGAATTGCCGCTGATGGTAACCTTAGCCCCTGCCCCATCAAGCGTAAAATTGCCATAGCGTATAAACATGTGACCACCTGGGATGTTTAAAATTCCTGTTAATCCAGGCTTAAACGTAATCACTCTGGGCTCATGTGTGTTTAGGGCATTCCGCAATGATCCCGGGCCACTGTCATTGAGGTTGGTAACAATAAAACTTTTTCCTCCGGAACCGCCGGTTATTCCTGCTGCTGCAGCAAAATCACCCGGTTCTGCAGCACACGACAAGCCAGTCACCTGGGTAAATATGAAAATGCAAAACAATAATTTCAACAACGTTTTCATGTGTATATAATTTGTTTTTTACTGGGTGGTTTTTTATCCAAACAGTTAAATAAGTTTTTTGGGTTTAAAGATTTTAAGAATTGTTTACCTGGTAATTGTAATTTCGCAAAGGGGATACCATCCGTCATCTGATCTGCCCTTTATTCCCAGCCGGACTAACGGCTTACCGGCATTAACATTATCAGATTTTTCACCAATTATGGCTATCGCAAGTTTATATTTCCCCGGTTTGATATCTCCTGGTAAGTTGATTGATTCTTTTACCTCGTTGATTTCACCGAGGGGCAGATCAACCGGATTCTTAAGATATTCTTCCGGATTCAATACCATATCTCCAGGCATCCAGTTTTTAACATTGACTGAGCTGACAACTACTGTTCCTTGCAGTTCTTTTTCTGAAATATCAGTAAGTCTGTAGGCCAGCCTGTAAGGTCTGTAGCATGGAGCACTTCCAGTATTCTGCCATTTCATGTTTAATTCGAGCTGATTACCGACTTTGACAGCTTCTGGAACCCTGATTTCCTTTAAGACAAACCTGTATCCCAGACGTTTAAGAAATCGTATAATCTCAGCTTTGGCCTCTTCTCCTTCAGGTAATGTAGCAGATTTATTATTCAGCACCGATCCATGCAGGGCAAGACCGTAATTGAAGATAAACCGTAATGACCAACCTTCGCTCACCCATTTTTTAGCCTCCCAGCAGGATTCCCATGCAACTGGGCCTTTTTTCCATGCTTCAAGTGCATTATCACCTGCAAGGGCCTGCGTGTAATACTTCATCATGTGCCAGTTCATATCCCCAAAACAGTCTGCTCTCCATCCTGCCCCATGCCCGGTTGCGTATTGAAGCAAATGAGGCCGGTTGGAAGCAATCGGAATGACAAGAGGAGTTTTCCTGAATGCATAAATATAGGCATCAATGATTTTCTTCAGGTTTTCAATGGATGGCATTTTTGCATCTTTAAATCCCGATAGGTTCCACTCACCCCAGCATCCTACTGAACCTATGTCAACATGATCAAGATCCGGGTTTCCATCATAAAGGATTCCCAGTTTTTCAATAAATTCGGTATGTGCTTCTAACACAATCGGGTCATCAAAGTCAATAATGGGAGTATCCCCCACTCCATCAGCATGCGGATAATAGTTAATCCTACCACCAATTTCCTTAAGCCAGTCAGGATATGTTTTTCTTCCCGGGTAAATGGGCATCACCCGTAGCGCAAGCTTTTGACCCGAATCATGCGCTTCTTTTAAATACCCGCCAATAAAATCAGTATCGATTTGTCCTTGTTTGGGCTCGAACTTGTCCCATCCCCACCTGCAGTAACAAATCGTGGAAGGTATCCAGGATGGGAGGTTTTTATCCTGTTTTGCTACTCTCCCCTGGGTTTCCCATCCAATACCCGGATTAGCCAGGATTTCATCCAATTCATCAGGTTTTAGAATAAAAACTTTATGCCCATGTTTATTTCGGATAATTTTCCCTGAGAAATCAGATGTATGGATGGTTGGATCATTAAACCCAAAAATATTTGAACCATAAGCTCCTAATAGTCCGGAATAGATTGCAGTTCCGGCAATTGCCGTTTTTTTTATGAAATTTCGTCTAATCATTCTTCAATAATTAAGTTTAGATACTTAGAGATTGTTTAAAACTCACTACGAACGATTGCAGTTAAGACTAGTATTTGTTTGTTGAACGCTTTGCGGTAGGTTCAAAATAATGTTTAATTTATTGCTTCTTCATTTTGACCTCCTCAACCCCTACGATCCACCATATTACAGGAAATTCCATACCATACTATCAAAGGGTAAAATACCTTCCCATATCCTGCGGGGACCAACCCTCGTCGATGATTGGATTTGGTTTGGTCGGTTTGAGATAGTAGTAAGACATGCTTTTGTAAATGGCTGAGCAATTGTTGCTGGAACCATGTTCGAGCGTAAATAACATCTTCTTTTTGAAGGTGATCTTGTCGGAGATATGAAAGCGGTAACCGGATAATCCATTCCCCCTCAAAACTCCGCTAAACTGACCTATGAATTTGTGGAATCCCCAGGCATCACTGATATAGTCTTCGAGGCCTGTTCCCCACATCAGCCGCTTAGGGTCATCATCAATGAATGCCGCTTCATCACATTCTCCTATTGCCCGGGAAGCAGACTCCCTGCCATCGATGGAAAAACAGTCTCCAATAAAATGGCCTTCACCCCAGGTCCTCAGCAATGGATAGTTTTCAGCACCAGTCTGGTTCCGTCTGTACATCACTTCAGACCGGTAATTTCCCCTGTCGTGGCCGAAGGAGCTGTCTTCGATGTGACCAATCGCCTTGAAGTGTGCCAGGGAAGGATCCCAGGCTGCATCCAATTCGTAAGCGATGTCATAAGAAATTTCGCCCATATCAAGAATCGAATCGTTGATCAGGTCCAGGGCGGCTTGCCTTTGCACGGGCATTGGAAAACGCGACGCGTAAGTATGGCCCTCCTTGATGATCAAAGCCGTCTGATAGTCGTCGGATTTGCTTAGGGAGTAATCGAAGAAGAACCAGGACAATGGAGATTTGATGGAGGGATTATGTTGAAAATCATCGTCCCAATATCCACGCAGCAATAGCTTTTCCTTTAAATGCTTCGCCTGCCTAACCCCATCGGGCCACTTTATGGAAAAGGTCATTTGACGAATGGTCAAAGGCCCCTTTTCATTAAAGATCGACGCCTTTGATCCGGCCGTTAAACTTACAACCCCCTTTTTGTGTTGCCAGGAGGAGGGCATGGCATGCATGTCCCAATTCAACATCTTTTTGATGTTTTCATATTCGCCGCGGGACTGCTCCATTTTATTGACCTCAAATGTGGGCAATCCATGCGGTTCGTCGAATAGGAGGTAATTGAACTGGTAATAGATGGTGTCCGTTTTCGAAAGTGTAATTTTACACCTCTTCTTAAATGGAATGACGCAGTAGGATGTGTTGCCAAATGGCTCTCCCTCCTTTGTTATCTTCTTTTCAAAGGTAGGTAAAGAGCCCCCTGTAGCCTGAGCTTTTACTGATGGGGGAAGGCCTTGACCAAATGACATCGGAACACGGTTCAGGAATGCTTCAAAATCTTCCTGCACTTCCGCCTGGGCATCGTCCAGATAAATACTCAGAATGCCCGATGGATTGGCAGACCACATGCGGGTTATCATTCCGGGACCGGTGACGTCAAGAACGACGCTGGCATCTTTTTCTATCCTTTCGAAGTTGCTCCAATCAAAATTTCCTCCCTCGCGGTCATAACTGCTTGCCAAATAGGTTCGGAAGTTCCTTAATCTGGGAAGGTTTTTTATTTCAAACAACTCTGCAATGCTCTTCGTTTCCTTCCCGGAACCCTCAGACTGCATGGCTCCATCTGGTCGCTCGACCGGATTCTGATCAAATGGGAATGCATTAATTTGCGTGAGGCTTAATGCACTGGCTGCCCCAATTTTTTTGATAAAAGACCTCCTATTATCAAAAAAGTTTTCATCTCGTCCGTTTTTCATACGTAATTATAGTTAATCAATCAATATTGTTAACGAAATTCTTTGTGTTTCCTTTGTGCTTTCCGTAGTGTCCTTAGTGGTGAAATTTAAAACTTAACCACAAAGATCACGAAGGATTGCACAAAGGACACACAAAGGGATTCAGGTCTATATCATTTACCTAATCGACATTGTACAATTATATCATTACCAGCCAGGATTTTGAACCAATTTAGGGTTCCTGTACATTTCAGCCTGTGAAATTGGATACCACAACATCCTGTTATCAGGTTTCCAAACACGTTGTTCAACAAGTTTCCTCGTATAGGTATATACATTGTTGTTATTTACAACGTCGACCCCATAAATGCTCGTGAGCGTATTTGCGATTTTCCACCGTCTGACATCCCAAAAACGATGATCCTCAAAGGCCAACTCCACCCTTCGTTCATTTCTTAGTTTATCCCTGAATGCAGACTGCGACATTCCTGCAGGGAAAGGAGGCATTTTGGCCCTTGCCCTAATCAAATTTACAGCTTGGGTGGCGCTCATCGATAGCGTTCCTGGTCCTAATGCTGTAGGGCCATAAGCTTCGTTCATTGCCTCGGCATAGTTTAAAAGAACCTCGCCAAAACGAAAAGTAACCCATGTATGTTCTGCAGTTGTAATACCCAGGTTGGGATCCAGACGAACAGCTTCAATCAAATACTTTTTAAGGTAATATCCGGTTAAGGAAGCGTTAAATACTGGCGCCCCATTAACTCCTCCGGTCCAAACCTGAATAGGCAAACCTTTCCAGATAGAAGTATTATAAAGTACAGTTGCCGCTAACCTTGGATCACGGCCAACATATGGATTGGCTGCATCGTAACCCGAGCCCGGCTCATTTATTCCCATACCATTGGCTGCCATTTCATAAGAATCAACAAGATTTTGGGTAGGACAGGTTCCGGTATTGCCACCTACGTAACCGACCGGAAAATTGGCTGTTTCGAAAGTATTGGTCGCAGATTGCCTTGTTTCGAAAATCAATTCCACTGGAGTCTTATAATTGTTCACAACTCCTGCATAATTTGTTTCAAGTTTGTACGTCCCTCCATCAATGATTGCTTTGGCAGCTATTGCGGCCTCGATCCATTTTTGATTATTGTTCGATGGATTATTCAAAGGACTTGCAGCATATAGCAATACCCGTGCCTTAAGCGCCATGGCAGCGCCTTTGGTTGCACGTCCTGTTTCCGAGCCAACTACAGTTTTGAAAGTTACAGGGAGCTTAAGACTTGCCGAATCGCATTCAGTAACAATGAATTTTACCATATCATCAAAAGATGTAGTTGGGTAACTCATTGCCTCTTCCGGTGTAAGCTCCTTGGTAACCAACGGTACATTGCGGTACCGTTTGATTAGTTCAAAATAGAAGAATGCACGCAAAAATCTTGTTTCGTAAGGAAAATAATAGAATCGTTTCATTTGACCGGCATAATCGGTCCTGGTACTATAGCGGTTCTCTTCAAAAGTCAGCCCTTTTGACATCCTCAGAAAATTGTTGGCTGCCCTGATTCCATAGTACATGTTGGTCCAAACATCATCAATGGGATTTAAGGCGCTCCAACTACCATCATTAAAACGATATATACTTGACAAAGAACTTACGTGGATAGCATCATCTGTTGCCGAAGAACGGGTTGCCCCGCCAATGGGCAGAAAATCAGTCGGCAGATAAGCGTAAACAGCGGATAAAAGTACGGAAGTAAGTGTGTACTCCCTTTGTATCATCTCTTCGGTCCAGGGGGACACGTTGGTGAAATCCAGGTAATGACAACCCATCGGAACGAAAAGTAGGAATATCCCTGCTAAAACAGAAAGGAATTTCAGGGGTTTCTTAGGTGAATTCCACTCCTCCTTCTTACAAATACGAGCCCTTCCTGAACCAAACCGTAGAACTTTATCTACCATATTTTTAGTTACAAATCTTGATAGTTTCATAATAAAAGTTTGTTTTTAATGTTTAAAACCCAATATTTATGCCCAATTGATAAGATGATAAGATTGGATAAACGGCCCCTAACGCTTCAGGGTCGACAATCTTAACATGGTCTAGTGTAAAGAGGTTCATTCCCCTTAGGAAAACGCGGGCATTGGTCAATTTCAATTTTGAGATCAGCTTATCCGAAAAAGTATAATAGACATTAAGCGACCTCAATTTAAGAAACGAGCCATCTACAAGCCAAATACTGTTTGGTCTTTGATTGTTAACATTCTGATAAATCGTATTAAGCTTTGGCAGGGTCGCGGTCGAGGCGGTTGCCGGGGTCCATCGATTGTCGGAAAAAGTTGAAATATTGGTATTTCCATACAGTGGCCAGAAAAGGCCGGGGGTATTTTCATAGCGTGTGTAATTGGCAACTCCCTGAAACAGCGCATCCAAACCAAATGCCTTATATTTTATCCCAATTGTACCGGAATAATATATCTCAGGATTCAGCGTACTGTATCCCAATGGCTTATAGTCCAATTGGTTAATTTGGCCATCATTGTTCAGGTCCTTGTATTTAACATCTCCGGGTTTTACAGGAGAAAAAATTTGAGTGGGGCTATTATTAATCTCGGCCAAATCCTTGAAAAATCCAATTGCCTGCAATCCAAATGCCTGACCAATACTTTTCCCTGTTGATTTCAAATAATCGTATGGCTGGATTTCCTCAAAAATGTTCACAATCTTATTTTTCACAAATGAAAATTGGCCATCGAAATAATAGGTAAAATCATTCCAGGTATTGCTGTAATTTAAATTTAACTCAATCCCTTTGTTGTGAACAATCCCCCCTCCGTAATATATCCTGTTAATCCCAATAATATCAGACAATTGACGGACATTCGGAACCAGGATATCTTTTCTGATTTCATAAAAGGCATCCAAATTAATGGCTAATTTTTTAAACAACCTTGCATCAATCCCAATATTGGATTTATAAGATTTTTCATAGGTCATATCGCCTACTGCAATATTACCTATGCTACTTGTCACACCGAGGTTTTGATTATTTTGTCCCAAAGGATATATAGTTGCGCCCCTGAAATACGCGTTCGAAATAGGATACTGCGGAATCAGGTCATTACCGGCCATACCCCAGGAGGCCCTTATTTTTAAATCATTAATCTTACCGCCCTTTGCAAACCAGTCTTCTTTCGATATATTCCAGGCGCCGGATAGCGCGGGGAAAATACCAAACCTGGATCCTCTTGCCAAATAATTCGAACCGGAATAAGAGATAGAAAAATCTGCAAAATATTTACCGGATCTTGAATAATGGGCATTACCTGCGATGTTCTGATGCAAAAAAGTAAAAAAACGACCTATTTTTTCTTCCTGTTGAAACAACAATGTTGAGTTTATTGAGTTGCTGCCCCAATCTTTTGCATATTTAAAATTGCTTAAAATAACCCTTGATCTGCTTAAATTAGAAACGCCACTGCCAAATCCAAGGGTCGAATTACGACTATAAATAGTTTTTACAGAATCAGTTATTGCACCGGCGCTGTTCATGACCAACTTTAATCTTTCATACTGGAAAGTCTGTGTCCAACTATCCGTATTTCCAACGTAATTATTATCGGCATACGCAGCCTCGAACAATAACCCTTTCAGAAAAACATCCAGGTTTTGCTCAATCCTGACATTCATTTGCAATTCGCGGTTCTGTGCTTTTCTATATCCTGTGGATGCGATTAAGGCGACAGGGTTGTTTCCATAAACATCTGTTCCCCCATAATTGCCATCAGCATATTTTACGGGAAAAGCTGCAGACGGAATGTTGTAAATGGCGCTCATTATAGCTGACGACGAACTAGCAGGCTCGTTAGTCCTTTCAATCATCCCGCCTAGCCGTATCGCTAATTTGGTCGAAGGTGTAACATTAACTTCAATATTTGTCCTTATATTTATTTTTTTATAAATAAATTGGGTAGAGTATCCAGCATTAACATCCACCGGTTTTAACAAGCCATTATCATCCTGATAATTTAATAGCGTAAAATACCTTAGTGATTTGTTGCCACCATTGATTGAAATATTCAATTTATTATTTGATCCATGATTTCTTAACGACTCTTTCAACCAATCAACATTTGGAAAGTACTTAGAATTACTGCCAGTCCTGAACCCATTCAATTCAGCCTGCGAGTACCTAAGTGGCAAACCGTCATTGGATAAGCCCTCATTGTACCTCTGGGCAAAATCATAAGCGTTCAAAAAATGGGGCAACCGGGTTGGTTGGGTAATCCCTCTTTCAAATCCGACACTTATTTTGCGCTTTTGGTCTATCCCGGTAGTTTTGGTAGTAACCAATAAAACACCATTAGCCCCACGAATGCCATATAGTGCAAGGGTGGCAGCATCTTTCAACATGACAACGCTTTCTATCTCTTCAATGCTAAGTGTAGACATTGGCCTTTCAAACCCATCAACCAAAACGAGAATTGATCTGTCGAAGGTCGTACCAACCCCTCTTAAAAATAGAGTAGGTTCAGATTGCCAGGGCAGGCCGCCATTTTGCATTACCTCAAGGCCTGCTATTTGACCATAGAGGGAATTTGCCGGGTTTAGCGCTGTACTTCTAGTCAATTTATCCGAATTGGCCATTCCTACAGCCATTGTCATCTCTTCTTTTGAAACTTTCATGCCGAATCCAACAGGAACAAGACCATCCTTATCTTCAATGGTAATAACCATATTGTTATCGGTAATCTTCAGTGTTTTGTGGAACAAATCCGGATCTGTAACTTTGATATGCTGTCCTATCTTTCCGTTGACCACAAACTTTCCATCCTGATCGCTATAAACGACTGCATCAGGGTTTTCCAGAATCGAAATAGCCGCTTTCTGTACAGGAATGCCGCCAGTATTTTTGATTGTCCCTGTAATCGACTGATTCTGAGCTAGTCCATCGAAGGCAGAAAGGATGAATAAAAGCCCAAACAACAGGAACCTATTTGCTATTTGTACATTCATATTTTGCATTTTTAATATCATAACTAAGTTAGTTGCTAATTAATCTCCCATCCAGGGTTTTGGATCAATCCAGTCCCTTTCAAAATTTCATTTGCCGGGAATGCGCTTAAATACCATTTTGGCGACCAGTTGGTTGACCAGTACCTTATTGGTGTCAAAGGAAATGTGGCATAGGAAAGTGTAGATCCTGATTTTGTGATGTCCATCCCATGAAGTTGCCTTTTAAAAACATCTTCCTTTTTCCAGCGGATGATATCATACCATCTTACCCTTTCGAAACCGAATTCACATGCCCGTTCATTCAATACAGCCTCGCGGAACTGATCTTTGGAGAGGCCAGCCGGTAAATTGGAAAGGTTAACCCTGTTGCGTACAAGATTTACGCACCTGTATGCTTCTGCAGTAGGTCCATTATTGACTTCATTGAGCGCTTCGGCGCAGGATAGATAAACTTCAGGCAATCTTAAATAAGGCCACTGTACGATCGATCCCAAATTTGTGGCGGTATTCCTTTCAAGTACGAATTTTCTGGGACCGTAACCGGTTAAAGCTGGCAGGTCTTTTTTGGAAAGCCTTTCACGACCCCCGAGAAAGAGCTCTGCAGTCCTTCCCTGGTAAGAATCCCCGTTAACAAGCACCGTTTCATATAACCGCGGATCCCGGTTTACATAGGGATCATTTGGATTAAAACCCGATGCCGGATCCGTTATTGGCAACCCGTTGGCCATTGGAAACATGTCTACATATTCCTGTGTATAAGTTCCCGTGCCGGACCATTTAATCGGTCCCAGTGTCCTATCGTCATCCGGGTACAGAAATACTGTTCTCGTAGAGATCAGGGTTTCGCCGGTTCCCCTCGTATAATATCCGTTCTGAAAATCTTTTCTTGGGTTTCCGGTTTTTACGATCCTGTATCCCCCTTCAGATTCAACTCTTGAGATCAGCGCCCCCGCGGCATCCGCTGCCCTCTTCCAAAGATTTGGATCGTAGCTCCCGTTCCACACCAATTTCTTTTGTGCAGCCTCACCATCCATATAAGGTGCAGCGCTATTGAAAAGCGGGCTGGCGCCGAACAAAAGAACGCGTGCCTTGAGGGCCATTGCAGCAGCTTTGGTAAAACGGCCATCCCAGTTCACCTGGTCAGTGATTACCCATGGGAGATCCGGAACTGCCCTGTCAATTAATGAAACGATAGAGTCCATGGTTGCAACGCTTGTCAACCTGGGAAAGGGACCGGTTTCAGTAACTGCCAATTCATGGTTGATCCAAATCATACCACCATAATTGCGATAAAGCTCTGTATAATGTACGGCCATGATCATCCTGGCTTCGGCAATTAATTGTTTTCTATAGGCGGCATCAACGTTGGGAACCCGGCCGATATTCGCTAAAAAAATATTTGCCTTTCTGATCCCGGGCCATCCCCCGAAAGTCCAACGGTACTTACCAATGTAGTTGTTTTCCACATAGGCGTCATATAAGTTAACATAATATGGGACTGCAGGAACAAGATCCGTATTGATCATATCTGTCAGACAATCGAGATAAAAACTTGATCCGGAGCCGAAATTATTACCATCCGCCGCACTTTGTCCAAAGGGCAGTGTGCTGTATGCCCCATATAAAAAACGCTCTGCGTATGTAATATTTGAGAAAACGGTATCTTTGTTTACCGCTGTGGATAAGGGGGGCTTCGAAAGAAAATTATTCCCAAATTTTAGCTCGTCTTTGCATGCAGAAAACAGGTATAATATTCCGATAAAGAATAAATATTTGATTGTATTTTTCATAATATGCAGTATTTTTTATTTCAGTTAGAAATATTATCGTTTTATTTGAAGGTCACACTTAAGCCCACGTTGTATGTCTTCATCAATGGGTGCAATGGATTATGGGTAGTATTTGATTCAGGATCCAGAATTTTTAATTTATCGATAGTTAAAAGGTCATAACCATTTACATAAACCCTTAGCGTGGCAATTCCCAAACGGTTCAAATTTTTAATGGTGTATCCAAACTCAATATTCTTCAAGCGTGCATAGGAGGCATCCCTCAGGAAGAAATCGGAATTCCTTGTGTTATATCCACCGGATACACCCGCTATTTGTGACAGTCTGGGATATGTTGCCGTAGCTGCAGTTGCAGGTGTCCACCTTGAATCCACAATCCATTGGGCCAATGATTCTTCCCCGTATAACCCAAAAGCAAGACCAAATCTGTCACCGATTAACCGGGAGGTATTTGTGGCGCCATTCCACAACATTGAAAAATCAAAATTTTTGTAATTTATCCCGCATTTCAGGCCTGCGGTGTATTGTGGGTTTTCGGGATAACCAATCGGTTTTTGATCTAGGGAATTTATTATACCATCGCTATTTAAATCTTTGTACCTCATATCCCCCGGATGAGGGGTATAGTTGTCTTTCGGAAATTTGGACTGATTTGCAACTTCGTCAATCGACCACAATCCATCAAACACATACCCGAAAACCTGATTTACCTGTTGACCTGTCCTTTTCAAATAATCATATGGTTGTTTTATTTCATCCATAAATACGATTTTGTTTTTGACAAAAGACATATTTATGTTAACGTAATAACCAAAATCTTTTTTGTTATCGCTCCATGCAACTTCTACTTCGTAACCTTTGTTGTCGACTTTACCAAGATTTACAGGGGGCAATGTCACCGAGAAAAGAGAAGGGGTTGACGACCTGGTGATAAGAATATTGTCCCTCGACTCATAGAAGCGGTCCAGGGTAACCGATAACCGCTCCTTTAAAAATTTCAGATCAAGGCCAATGTTCCCTTTTCGAGACTTTTCCCATGTTACAAAGGGGTTACCCAGGGTTGATTCTGCCGCTCCGATTTGATTTTGGGGAACAGTAGTACCAAAATTATAACCTCCCGAGCTGATACTATAGGTATCAGGGAGGTATAGGAACCTTCTGCCACCAATCTGATCGTTACCAACAATACCAAAAGAACCCCTCAGTTTCAAATAATTAACAAAAGGTAGATTCCTCATGAATTTTTCCCTTGTCATTTGCCAGGCAGCCGATACAGCAGGAAATAAACCGAAACGTCTTCCAACAGCAAAATTTTCAGAGCCGTTGTACCCGACATTCAGATCCAAAAAATATTTTAAGCCATAGTTGTAAGTTCCCCTTCCTACCAATCCAACATAACTGGTTGGAATGTCACTGTTGGTACCGGGGAAAAAGCGCTTGCTCTCGTTGTACAACAAAAGGCCCGTTACATTATGGACTCCAAAAGTGCGCTCATAATTGAAGCCTGTTTCCATGTACCAGTATATTGCCCTTCCATATGTTTCACTCGTTGCCATATTACCGTTCCAATTGGCTACTTGCCACACAACACTATCGCCATTAGCCGCTTTCGGATCGATTTCCTTTATTTGATAAGGCCAAAACGCTTTGGTTGGGGTAGTTCGTGTTTCCGTTTGCACAAACGAACTATTGTATGCCCCCTTAATTTTAAACCCGAGTCCTTTGGTTAAAACATCCAGTTTTTGTTTTAACTCAACATTAAAGTTTACATCATTGGTTCCTGTTCTGATCACCCCTTGGCTACCATTAAAATCCAAGCCGGCATTCCCTCCAATTGGCAAATTATAACGGTTCATTATTGATTTCCCATCAATAATCCCCGGGGAAGATATTGGAGTGCCCGCATACATTCGTCCCCATACCTGCGCACGTCCAACAGACCTGTAAGGTTCTCTTGTTATTCCTGTTATCTGGCCGGTAGTGATACCCAATGTTGTGCTTTTCGTTAAATTAATGTCCAAATTGGCGCGCAAATTATACTGGTCGTACCAGAATTGATCATCGAAATTTAGGCGTGTTTTTGTAAACAGGCCACTCTGGTCCCTGTACCCAACCGAAATAAAGTATTTTACCTTCGCATCCCCACCGCTGATATTTATATTGTGCGCAGATTCAAAAGAGAAAGGCCTTAACATATATTTATACCAATCGGTATCAGGATATAAAATGGGAGATTTATGGTTTCTGTATAATTCAATCTCCGCTGCCGAGAACATCGGCGTCGCGTTGGGATTATCATTAAGTTGCGACTCATTGTAAAGTGTGGTCCAGGTAACGGCATTGGCCATTTTTGGCAATCTGGTGGGTTGCTGCGCTCCTGCACTGGTAGAAATGCTAATGACAGGTTTACCTTCTACTCCCCGCCTTGTAGTCACATATATGACACCATTAGCGCCCCGTACACCATAGACTGCCGTTGATGAAGCGTCTTTCAAAATTGAAATTGATTCAATTTCATTGGGATCCAATCTTGAAAATGAACGCTCTACACCATCTACAATGATTAAAGGAGCTGAACTTCCCCCTGCAAGAGTTGCAATACCCCTTACATAAAAATTAGGGTCATCGACTCCGGGTTGACCGCTATACTGGACTGATGCCAAACCGGTAACCCGTCCCGCTAAACTATTCGCAATATTTGTTGCAGGTGATTTTGCCAGCTCTGCTCCGCCAATAGCTGAAATTGCGCCGGTAACGGCTAACTTTTTCTGGGTTCCATAACCAACTACGACGACCTCTTCTACCCCTTCCGTCTGTACTTCCATTTTGATATTAACAGATGTTTTACCGGAAATGGAAACCTCCTGCGACTTCATACCCACAAAGGTAAATACCAATGTATTGGCATCGACAGGCACTGAAATGCTAAACTTTCCTTCAACATCCGTTACAATGCCGATGGTGGTCCCTTTTACAACCACGGAAACGCCCGGAAGCGATGCTCCCGAGGAATCAGTGACTTTTCCTGAAATCGATTTCTTTTGGGCGGCAGGAATCCCGGTCGTGCGGGGTTCATCCGATTTTCTGATGACGACGGTCTTATCGTCAATTACATAGGCAAACCCATAAGGAACGATGATTTTGTTCAGAACCTCTTCCAGCTTAACGCTTTCCATCTCAATTGTAACCTCCGGGACTTCGTTAAAATAGTCGGAGCGGTAGAGAAAATGGAAATCACTTTGCTCTTCAATCATTTTTAAAACCTGGGAAATACTTGCATTCTCAGCCTTTAAATGCAGATTGGTTTGTTGGGAATATACACTTGCCGAAACATGTAAAAATCCCGCGAGTAAGAAAATCACCGTAACCCTCATGATCAAGAAGATTTTTTTCCATCCGCTATCGCAGATGGGGTTCCATCGTTTTTTTTTCATAAATTTGCTCTGTTTTGATTAAACCATTTGGTAATTACAACTGAATGTAATGCGGGAAATGGTACAAACATTTTCCGCATTTTTTATTTTATGCCCTCCTTTTTATTTTAATGTTATTTTTTTGTTATCGACAGCAAAATCCACTTCATTTGTTTTCTTCAATTTGTTTAGCACTTCACCAAAATCATCATAACGTCTGAGATTTCCTGTAAAACGCATATTTTTAAGGTCCTCCCTCGCATACGCAACCTCAATGTCGTACCATTTGGACAAGGTTTGCATCATAGACTCAAGGGTTTGGTCCTGAAAAACAAACCGTCCCTCTTTCCATGCAATAAATTGATAAGGATCAACCGTACTTTTCGAAATTTTCCCTTCTGTCATATCAATCGTACTCTGTTCGTTGGGAGTCAGGATTTGTACAATTTCGGGTTTACCTTTAATAGAGACTTCGATACTTCCATGTACCAGTGTGGTATAGATAAAATGATTTTCTTTATAGGACGAAATATTGAATTTTGTACCCAGTACTTTTACCATTTGTCCGCCAGACTCAACAATAAAAGGAACTTTTTCATTTTTTGCCACTTCAAAATAGGCTTCCCCCGAAAGCTCTACCCGACGTTCCTTACCCGTAAACTGAACCGGATAGCGCAGGACTGTTTCAGAATTGAGCCACACATTCGTCCCGTCTGCAAGCTGGAGGTTGAATTCGCCCCCGCGTGGGATATTTAAAGTGTTGTACTTTATTTCTGTCGCAGCGCCAATTTTTTCGATGTATTCCAGTTTGGTGCCCCTACTCTTTATTTCTGCCCCATCTGCATTCAAAACAAGGGTTCCGGAAGTTGAGAGATTGTGGACCGATCCGTCATTAAGGATCAATGTAGCTTGATTCGTACCGGGTTTGATTTGTTGTGCCTTCGACGCAGTAACCGCAGGTGTCTCGGTTTTGGATGAAAACCATATTAAATCAACGATTAGGAAGATGGCTGCAACAACGGCAATTGAGGGGACGATCCATCTTGAACTGCTTCGGCCTTCCTTGCTTATTTTAGTTTGAAGTGATTTCCAGGCCTTTTCTGTTTCCCGTTTAGCATCGATGAAATTTGAACCTTCCCGATAAAAACGTAACGCACTTTCATAATATTGACGATGCAGTGGACTTTCATCCAGCCATTTTGAAAGAAATAATTCTTCCTGTGCAATTAGATTTCCATTGATTTTCTTCCAAATAATCTCGAAATCGATTATTGTATGTTCCTTAGGCATAATGTGTCAGTTTTAAATATAGACACATAAGGCGACTAAAAGGGTGACAACCAAAAGAGGTTTTTTCGCGTATTCCGTTTTTTTATAGGATAAACTTAACAGTTGTAGTCTCCAATAGAATCTTACGCAGCTTATCCTTGGCGCGGAGCAATTGGGTTTTTATCGTATTCTCACTAATCTGCTTGATACTGGCTATCTCTTTTAGTTTTTTCCCTTCCAGGTATTTCAGATTAAAGACTCCTGCCATTTGTTCCGGCAATCTTGAAATGGCATGCCTAATCTGCAGGATAATTTCCGGATCTTCTGAACCATCAGCATCCTCCCGGTTCAATAATGCTTCAATGTACATCAGATTATGACGGTCGCGGATTTGAAGATTGCGCAAATGGTTCAGGCATCCATTCTTTACAGATTGAAAAAAATAGGCTTTTACCGATACCTCAAAATTGATCTTTTCTGCATTTTCCCATAAATAGACAAAAATATTCTGCACGATATCTTCACACACCTGTTTGTCAAACAGATAACCCTCCGCAAATCTTACCAACCCGGGATAATAATTACTGAACAATGCCTCGTAAACCTTCAGGTTACGGTTTTTAATTTCATTGAACAATATTTTATCTTCAATAAGCATGGTCATAATGCATCTTTAGTTTGGCTCAGAAACAATCTAATATTGGTTATAAGAATAGAAACGGGAAAAGTACACTATTGATAAGTCTGATGTAGAGAATTTCCAATATTACCTATTATTTTTTAAAACTGTCTGCCTTCGGCATATATTGCCTGGCACTCTTCTAAAACTGAAACAAGTTAGTTTCACACTTTTTTACCAAATTTAAGAATATCGGTGTATTTGAACAAATTTATGAAATATAAGTAACAAGACATACACAAGAAACTTGGAGAGAAATCTCCCCAAGTTGATCTTATTTATGTCATTATCAAAAGTCATATTATCCTTTCCAGGCGCTTGGAAAGGTCACCAAATCGGCAATCTTAACTTTTTGACCGGTTTCAATGGATTTTCGCGCCGCAATCCCGATCAGGCTAGACATGATTCCTGCCCTGCTGCCGGCTTTGCTTCCCAGCGGATCAGGCGTTCCAGGAAGGAAAATCATATCTTTTAACCGTTCATCCGCACCTCCGTGTCCCCCGGAAGAAGAGTTAATAATCCAATATCTGCTTGTCTCCGTGTCTTTGGTCAGGCGAAATTCTATTCCACCTTCTACTTTCCATGGCTGTATGGCATTTAAACGCACTTCCAGCCTGCCGTATTCTCCCGAAAAACAGATAAATTGCCCTTCAAAAGGAAGGAATGTGTTCATGGTGTAACTCATCTGGGTACCGTTGTCGTAATTAACCTGAACAGACTGGGTATCATAACTGTCAATTTCATTGTCCCAAACACAGCCGTCACGATAGTAACCGTCCACATCTTCACAATTGCCATACATCTGCATCGCTCCACTATTTTTGGCCATGTCCCAATAGAATTTGCACTTTTGGGTAAATGCACACGTTCGGCAATTGCGTCCACGGTAGCTGTTGTTGTGCCCGTAATATGCCAGTTTGCCAATGGCCTGGACATCGACAGGCTCTGCATCGATCAGCCAGTTGATCAGGTCGAACTGATGGGAGGCTTTGTGCAACAACAGAGAGCCTGAATATTTCTTTTTCCCATGCCACCTCCTGTAATAATCTGCACCATGCTGGGTATTGAGGCACTCCTGGTATTCAATGGCAATGATCTTTCCCAGTTCGCCTGATGAAAGTATTTTCTTCATCTCAATTGACTCGTTGCCGTGTCTGACATTGAACCCAACAAAAACTTTTTTCCCGGTTAGGTTTTCAGCATCGGCAATACGCTGGCATTGTTCTGCTGTGATGGCCAACGGTTTTTCAGATAGTACATTGCAACCAAGTTCCAATGCCCTTAGGATATATTTCTCGTGAAAACAATCTGTTGTGGTAACAATCACCATATCGGGCTTTGTCTCCTGTATCATCAGGTCAAAATCCTTTGCCTCATACATTTTTGCGTTGATGTTCATAATGGATCTTGCAGCCTCCATCCGTTTGGGATTGATATCGCAAAGTGCGACCATCTCTACCTGGTCTTTGTAGGCCTGGATAACAGGTTTTCCCCAGGTATATGTGCCACGATATCCAGTTCCAACCATGGCTAGCTTCATTTTTATTGGAGAAGCCGGTTTTTTATCCCCGGCAAATGAATAAAGTGGAAATGATGATGCGACAGCAACAGCTTTAGTGCTGTCATCTAAAAAATTCCTCCTGCTTATTTTTTTCATGTGTATATTATTAAAATGTTGTCTTACCGTTCTGATGGCACAAAGCACTCACTTTTTCAAATTCAGCCTTTACGGCAGGTAGTTTTGAATCGCTAATTGGATTTCCAGACATGGTTACCGGATCAACGAACCGAATATTTTTACCGGAAAGCGCGGCTGCCAACGACACATCCCCCCACTGGAGAAAACCAGGCAGATGAATACCCATACCAAAGAAGTCAATGCCAACGCGGGTATCAAACAAGTAGCTTACCGGCGCCTGTCGCAGGACAAGGTGATCTACATTGCCTTCCAGTGAAGAAAGGAACAGTCCGGCAAGTCCTGCTTCCTGGCTCCCGTCTATGCTTACTTTCTTTGTTTTAAAATTGGAATCCAGAAACTGAAAAACCACGTTTAGCTCCTTGACCCACTCGCCCAGAACGGTTTTGCCCAACCATAGTTCCGCACGCGACAGCGTATGAAGTTTTCCGATTTTGTCGTAGGGAAGTGATGAAACGGAGGTAACCTCTCCCGTTCCGGACAGGTCAACAACGACTATACCTGCCCCTTTTTTTCTGTAATCCTCAATCAAAGCGGGTGAGATACTATTTTTCCCATCCGGGTTACAGAGGACAACGTATCCTTGAGATGGATC
>Ga0172379_10002378_pt1 | contig 33456 bp, 33 predicted proteins | sample GrowelOW334metaG_FD_119756 | JGI IMG/M metagenome (GOLD analysis project Ga0172379, IMG submission 119756) | Groundwater microbial communities from an aquifer near a municipal landfill in Southern Ontario, Canada - Groundwater well OW334 metaG | ecosystem: Environmental > Aquatic > Deep...
ACCGAAAGCGGCTGGCTCGCATTTACGCCAAAGAAGTTAAGGGCGGGGTCGTGCACCTGCAAATCTTTTTTCTGGAACTTCGCTTTCGCAAACCAGTCCTTTGGGAACTCTTTTACCGAGTCGCGCATGTATACTCCTCCAAACACTCCGAGTTCGAGCATCTGCTTAGTGGTAAGGTCGGGATTGAATGTAGGATCAAAATTCTTGCCTGTAGGTTCGGACAGTTCGTAGGAATAGCCTGTCTGCATCTTGTCATTCACCACAACGCGCTTTGGAGTCATTTAATCTGAATCATTATTTCATTCCGAGTCATCCAAGGAGGAGTCCAGGGAGGATTGTAGCCCGCAAAGATTGGCGTTCCGATTATTTCAATATTGTCACGGGCGAGATCGGCGAATAGCTGCTCCTGCATCTCCTCAAAACGAGAATCGGTTCTATACCAGGAAAACGTAAGTGCCGCTATTTTCTGTTCAGGTACTTCAACAAGTTGTATCCTTGAGTCAGTGGGGGTGGGCAATGTCGCAAGCGTATATCCGCTCGGCATAACGAAAGAAACTACCTGTGAAGTACCGGCCGCACGTGCCGTTACCGGAACGGTCATCGCTATCTTTTCTGAAGAGTCTTGTGCGATGACCGGGGCAGTCATAGCAATATTTTCCTTCTTAACGTTTCCTCCGAATATGTAGCCGGCGATGATGCTGAATCCCTTATTGAAAGCATCCCCATTCACATCTACTCCCTCGACGAGTGTTTGGGCGACAATGTGAGCTGGATAATTTCTAATTTCGTATCCGTCAGCTTTCTTAATGACCGAGTATTTCGCTTGTTCAGCATTCGAAGTAAAGTACCCGATAAGTGACCAGATAGTAATCAGGACTGCAAGTGTTAAAAGTGTGAGAAGGAAGATTTTCATAGTCGCTCAATACACGATACCACGTTCAGTGTAGCACTCGTGCGAGGGACTTTGCGGCTCTTTGCAGGTTCTCTATTACTTTGGTCATGTATATATGTTGGTTTTCATTCTTATTTCCTTTGAGAATCAGCCCAAAGCGACAATATACCCAAGGCTAAAAAGAGTGCCACCTATATCCAATTCTATTTTTGAAACGCATTGAAAAGGGCTGTCCCAAAAAAGATTATAAATATCGCAAGACTGGTAAATTTATATTTTTCCATATGCATATATTAACGTTTGATTTTGTATTTGTCTGGAGGTCCCCATTGCCAGCGCGGTTTTTCTCCTTTCTTATAGGCGACAACAACCAGAAGGATAGTCAAGACAGCGATCGGTAGTGCGAACGTCAGGATATTGCTTCCCGAATCAGGATTTCCTGGGATGTCCTTTTCTCTGACGAGCACGAGGCCTAGGATAAGTACGACATAGAGAAAGATGACGCACCACCCCTGCCATTTCGCTGGCGTCCAACCCCAACCGTAAAGCTTGGCTTTGAACCAATAGCCCTGCGGATTGTCTTTCAGATACCGTATGTATTCTTTGGTCATATGTACTTCTTATTTTATTTTTTGCTCGCTTTTCTAGCCGAACAAGGGCGCCGGTACAGTACCGACTTTGACGGGGACCGGTACTGGTTCCTGGCGTCACAACCGTGTTGCCCGAGGCGGTACTGTACCCACCACTATAAGCAATCCAAAGGTTCTTTCGCATCTCTTCTGCCCTCTTTAGCAATGGGGGCCGGTATGGGTCGCTTTTGAGATGATGCAGGAGCTTTCAGCGAGTTTTGAGTGGCGAATAGGCGGAGCGGTATTGTACCCACTACTACAAGCAATCTAACCGCTTGAGGTCTTTCTTCGCGCTCTTCAAGAATTTCCCGAACCGTCGGTCTTTTTCTTTCTTGTCGACCTTGCCAAGCTCATTATGCGCCGCTTCTTTTCGCAAGTTCAGGTAATTCTCGTACCGATTTTCGTCAATTTGTCCCGTTTTTAGTGCAGAAATTACTGTACAGCCAGGCTCGTTGGTGTGAGTGCAATCAGAATACTTGCAAGTCCGCGACAGGTCGGACAACTTGTCGAAAGAAATTTCAATTCCTTCGCCCGCGTCGGCGAGACCGACCTCGCGCATGCCAGGATTATCGATGACAATGCCGCCATTTTCTAAGAAATACATTTGTCGCGCCGTCGTGATGTGCTTGCCACGATTAGAATATTCGCTTATGTTTCCTGTCCTCACCACTGCGCAACCGAGCAGGGCGTTGATAAGCGACGATTTGCCGACGCCAGACGAGCCGAGGAAACAGTACGTCTTTCCGGGGGAAATATATTCTCTCAACCGCCTCAATCCTTCATTGTTCACCGTGCTTGTTGTGATGATATCGGTGCTGGGAAACCGCTCGCGCATTGCGGCGAGCCTATGTTCGAGTTCTTCCCCCGAGATGCAATCTATTTTGTTCACGATAATCGCGGGTTCCACCCCTCCGCTTCTTGCCAGCGCGAAATACCGTTCAAAGCGATTTAGGCTGTAGTCGCGATCCACAGATTCGACAACGAACGCCACGTCAATGTTCGTTGCAATAATCTGTGTCTCGTCCTTTCTGCCCTCCGTAGTACGATCGCCATGTCGCCGCTTAATCATGGTACGCCGCGGCAGCACATCCAGTATCACGGCCTGCCCGTCACCAAGCGGCGCGATCTTGACCCAATCTCCCACAGCCGGATAATCTTCTCTCGATGATGCTTCGTGCATTCGTTTGCCGGTCACCTTAGCGTGGTATTCACCATCGGCATTCTTGACCTCATAGAGGCCTTTATGTTCCGCAATCACACGAGCAATCGCCTTTTCGTTCATATCGGACTTATTATACATACTCACGCATTTGGACGTGTTTTTCTGCCGAACAGGGGTGCCGGTACAGTACCGACTTTGACGGGGAACGGTACTGGTTCCTGGCGTCACAACCGTGTTGCCCGAGTCGGTACTGTACCCGTACCCATAGGGAGTTACAAGGTTTTTAGGGCACCTTCCTTCCCCCTTAGTCGATGGGGGCCGGTATGGGTCGCTTTCCAATGATTTGAAGGGTTTTCGGTCGCTTTAGATCAGCCAACTAGGGCGGCGGTACTGTACCAAAATGCAATGAATGCAATAGCAGAAAACGAGTTCGAAATTATTGCATTTAAGATCCCCAGTACGTGACTACAGGAAACACCGCATCTTGATATTTCTTGGCATTCTTATGCAGCTCCGGTGTCACCTGCCAGACTGGCTTGCGACCTCCTGTAAATTGCTCGATCATCCCGTTACGCTTGAGACTGCTTATAATACCTCCGATAATCCGCGCGAGCTCCGCCGGATCTTCAGAAAGTAAGTACTTTTTCATCTTGATAGCGAACTCAAGAGCGGTAAACCATGTTCCCTTAGGCTTATGAAATTCCTTGAGGATAAGCCAGAGCGCGATTTGCTGTTTCGCGGGCAGTGATCTTACCTTACTCATCAACTCTATATCAGTCATGTGATTATACGATAGCACGATTTCGTAGCACTGCCGAGCACTATCCACAGGTGCACTGTTGTGAGCACTGTCGAGCACTGTCGAGCACTGTATACTACAAGACATGCGTACTGAAACAATAAATATCACCTACGTCTCTGCCAGCTCCCTTAAGCCTGCTGCGTATAATCCACGCAAGCATGACGAAGAGCAGGCAAGACAGTTAAAAGAGTCAATCACCCGCTTCGGCGTCGTGGATCCGATAATCTGCAACTCTGCCCCGGAAAGGAAGGATGTTGTGATTGGTGGCCATTTCCGCTTGAAGGTAGCAAAGGAGCTCGGTATCGAGACGGTCCCTGTGGTGTATGTGAACATACCTGACATTATCAAAGAGCAAGAATTAACCCTTCGCCTAAACAAAAACACGGGCGAATTCGATCTAGAACTACTCGCAGAATTCGACACTTCCATTCTCTCTGATATCGGCTTCTCAAGTGAAGAGCTTGATGACATCTTCCCTGCCGAAGAGAACCCTGGGGTATTCGACCTGGAAAAAGAACTTGAGAAGCTCGACATACAAAGTATATCTGTTCAGAAAGGCGACGTATATGACTTGGATGGATCACGGCTTATGTGCGGCGATTCAACAATCGAAGCAGACATGCTTAAGCTTGCAGGCGACAATCGTATCGATATGGTTATGACGGATCCGCCATATCTTCTTGATTATCTCAATGGCAAAAAGAAGCACGGCGGTGCAACCGAAGGATTCGGACTCAAGCGAGACCGTCGGTATCTTGAGACCGACGTACTACCCGACAACTTCACCGAACTCTGGATGGTAAATGTAGCAAAGATCCAAAAGCCCGACTTCTCTATCATCATCTATGAGAATCCGAAGAACTTGCGAATCATCTGGAATGAGCTCGAGAAGCATTGGAAATATCGCAACACTATCATCTGGCATATACCGAACCGCGTTCAGGGCTTCTCGGCAAAGTATAAATTCTTCAACAAAAACGATATTGCTCTCGTTGGTACTTCTGGAGATACAATCCTTAATCTCGAGGACGAGGAACCGCTCTTTCAAGAGGAATACGAGACGGCGCTTTATGCGACTTCTGGAAAGCCGCACTGGGAAGGATATGAGAAAGGAAAGAAGATCTGCCCGACCGACTTCATCGAGCACAATGCGGGCGACAAGAAATCATCTGGACAGGAAATTATATTCGGCACGAAGCCAATCGAGCTTCTGATTCCGTATATCAAAGTACTTACGAAACGCGACAGCTTGGTGCTCGAGCCATTCGGTGGCTCAGGGTCGACACTTATAGCATCAAACAAAATTGGCCGACGATGCTTCTTGATGGAGAAGAGTCCAGTGTACGCTCAGGTCATCCTCAAGCGCTGGGAGAACGAAACTGGCAAGAAGCCGTTAAAGATACATGGTGACTAAAAAGACATGGGACAAACTACTGAAAGAACTCGAGAGATTCGGGAATGCCCTGAACGCTTGCCGCAAAGTTGGAATAGATCCGTCCACTTACCACCGACAAAGAAAAAAGGATCCGGGATTCAGGAAACAGTCAGATGAAGCCACTCGCTTCGGGCATATAAACATCGGGGACTTCAGCGAGGGCGCATTATTAAAGAAAGTTGGCGAGGGTGACCTTGGGGCGATAAAGTATTCACTCACTTATCGACACCCACACTATCGCATTCAAACACGCAAAGTAATCATTCAGCACTCTCAAGAAGAAAAACTCCCGAAAGATAAAGAGCTTCAGCGTAAGGAGTGGGACAACATAAGCAACGCATACCGAGATATCGGCGAAGTACTACGTGTTATTACAGATGAAGACGACAGCCTTACTGAGGAAGAACGGAGGAGTCTTAATATGACCAAGCTATTTATGTCAGGAATACGCTTTAGGGACTTCTCAGAAAAATCCAAGCCAACTTCTAATGAGCAAGAGCTGATTCCCTCTAGCACTGAGGACTCAACGTCCGACTCGGATATGCATTCAGAAGTGCCTCGAGTGTCGCAAACGACTTGAGATACGAATCACTCAAACCCTGCCAACCATCGCAGGATTCAGGATAGTAATACTTAGCACTATAGTGCGAGGATGTGTAGTACTTACCAGTGCTTTGAACTGCCGAGGGTTTAGACGTCGTTACTGAATCAGAAGTTGTATCCCCGTTACAAGTACTAGGTGACCATAGTCCTCTCAAATTTTCTTGAGCAGACTTCTGAGCTGCTCTGAACTCAGTCTGGTACTTGTACGGTGTGTTGTACGTGTACTCGTGAGCGTAGCCCTGCTCAATCATGTATTTGTTGTAAAAAAGTCCATCTTCACGGTGGACGTATGCGAGCGTGCGACCGTACTTATCAAGCTCACCTTGTGTTGAGTCTTTTTCTAGACGAACTTTAGTACCAACGAGTAACTCCTTCGCTTTGTTGGATGCCTCTTTACCAAAACACTGAACAGGTTTTCTCGGATCTACTGTCTCGGGTGTATCCATACCTATGAGACGTAGTGTTTCTACTGTTCCATTTATATTCACCTTGATCGTGTCACCATCAACAACGCTTGTGACTGCGTAGTATTGAAATTGCGGACTAGTTTGTACCGGAGCAGGAAGTGTCTCCTGCTCCACAGGGAGTGACTTAACCCGTGCAGAAACTTCTGAAGATACAGGTGTGGTCGTGAGTGAAGAAACAGCACTCTCTGCTTGAGCGTCGATGGATGTGGTCGTGACTACTGCAGCAGGAGTCGACGTGGCGACAGCGCTCGGCGAACTCGATGATCCTGAGGATGTTATGAGTATGGCTACCAGAAATAATCCGCCAACGATCCCATATATCTGTCCGATTTTGATTTTCATACCGCATCAGGGTTAGGGGTAAATCCTGAGCAGCGGGTAGCACAAAACCCGCTACCAGGAAGGCCTTGCGGCCTCTATAGGAGTTTCCCCCTATAACGTAAGCCACGCCCTGATAACGGGTTTTCTGTGGCTTACGATTGTCGACCATGCCCGAGGATTTCTCCTGCGGGTTTAGGTCTGTTTATTCAGATGTCGAACTTGTACATAATAGCTCGTTTTCAGCTATCGTTGTAGACCCTAGCTTAGACTCAAAGGTTTGTGTAGCGGCCAGCGCTAGAGACCTGACGCAAACAATTCACTTGGGTTCAGTCTTGATGACAATAAAGCTACATCTTTTTTATTATCTAATTTCTCGAAACCACTCAACACTCTCTTCTCTGTTTCGGGAGTCAAATATATCTTCAACTTTTCTTTCGCCCTAGTTATTGCTGTGTAAAAGATGTTATGCGTAATCATCTCTTCGGTTTCGTTTGTGATAACAACTTTCACTGAACTATACTCCAGACCTTGAGCTTTATGGATTGATACAGCATAAGCGACCTGAAAAGGCACCACAGAATCCAACGGTTCATCATCTTCATCTGTATTTCCCTGCTTGTTAACAAGAAAGCGAATTATTGAATTCCCATTTTCCACACTTCCAATCAGTTCGAAATCATGACCAGAAGCCTGTAATTCATTTATTGCCTTGTCTATCTCTATATCAAATCGAATCTGGCCTTCGAATTTCTCGATGTCAACAATCCTGCCCTTGAGGTTATTGTAAATTACTGGCGCAAATCTATCTGTCTCGTTAAATAGAATAGGGTCATTAATCTTGTAGGTTTGTATACCCCAATCAATAGGAGCATTTCCATTGCTGCTTTGTAAGAATTTATTTAAATTATTAATACCGTAAAGACCATCATAATTTAAGCAGAGGATGATCTCGTCTTCTGCAAGATTCTCGAAGATCGACTCATCCAAACGGGCTGAGTAACCATTCTTGGTGATATGCTCCAATATATTATCTTCAAGGTCTCTGACTCTGTTCCATAACTCAATTAACTTTAGATTGCTAGTGCGATAAGGAATGGTTAGTTCGAATACGGCCGTTTCCGGTACAAAGGATCGCGCGACATTGAACCAATTTCCGAAGATTATCGACTCTATCTGGAATACGTCACCCACTAAGATTAAGTACTTGAAGTTTGCCTTTCTTAAGACCTTAATCATGTCATCATTACTGACCGTACTGCATTCATCAATAATGAGCAGATCGAATTCTGTCTCAAGATTCCAATCCGATAGGAACTTGGCAATCGTCTGAAACTTACGGTTGGGTGCAGTAACCTTCCTCCTGAGGTTGTCGACTGCTGGGTTTGTATTTGCTAAATAAAGTTTCTTGCTTTCATTGAAAAAGTTCGATGCATGGTTTATTAGCGTCGATTTTCCTGTTCCCGCAGCGCCATATATTAAAGCTACTCCCGAATCTGCAAATAGATTTCTTAGTATCTCTTTCTTATCCTTGCAGTCAATGTTGTATGCCGATGATTTCAACCATGAGTCTACCGAGTTCGTATAGTTACTTATTCCGCTAGACGATGACTTCTGGAGCTTTTCAATGATGTCTAAAGTGTCTCTCTCGTAACCGTTTATATAAATATGGTCTTTGAAATTCTCCAGTCGACGATTCGTGTGTTTGGGGAGATATAGTTTCGCATTGTAGGTAACAACAAGAGATTCCGCCTCCTCTTTAGGGACCGGTATATCTTTTATGGAAGTAAATAGTTTACCTTTATTCTCCGTATTATTCTTTATAAACCTCGCAAAAAGTTCATGCTCCCGACCTTCAGAATCAACACAATCAAACACGTCCTGGATTTTTGGATTATGTCCTCTCAGCGAAGAATTAAAAGGCATCCGATCGAACGGAACGCATTTGATGTTGAGATATAAGTCCGACAGCAGATTACACTTCTCGTGATAACGCTGTAGTTTTATTATTTTGTTATTTAGACTACGAAGCAGATAACTGATTACATTGCTGCCGGAAGCACGTTTACTTATCAAAGCCCTGTTTTTATCTAAAACATCAGAGATATGAGTTACATTTGCGCCACGGGTGACTTGCTTCCTTATTTGTTGGTAATAGTCATCGGAGGAATTAACCACTTCAATCAAACTTAAGCCAGTTTCAGTTAGAAATCCCATTAGGTTTCTATACTCCAAACCTCTTGTATCCACTTTTATATTTTCACCAAAAATATCAGCGAAATTATCAAATTCACACGGTCGAATTGAGACCTCCCATTTATCGATAATCTGAATAGGCATCTTCTTGCCTAGAACCTCTATGCCGTCATGTATCACAGAAAGCTTGACGGCATAATTGTCTGAGATATCCAGCTTCGTGAAAGCAATAACCCTATCAAACTTACTCACCTTTGCACTCGCTATTGTAAAAGTGACTTCGTAGTATACTTCGTGGTTAACGAAAAATGGTTTAATCTTTTGAACATAGTACCGATCTTTATATGGACTTACTTTTCTCACCGTTGTTGGATGTTCAATTTTCTCGACGATCTTCTCATAATATTCCTGCAGTGCTGGATCGGTGTTTATAGGAAACTTATCGATATTACTAAGGACTTCTATACCATATGCCTTCTTTAGATAAGATTTGATTCGGAGCAAATATTCATAATATTTCAGCATCAGTCTCTCCGAATTTTCCTCCCCCAGCGTATAGTGAGAAGCGACGGTTTGTAAGAAACGATGAAACTTGCTCAAAAATCTTAATTGCCCCCTCGTTTTTAGATTGGCAACCGCTAGTTCTATATTTGGGTACGTATTCTCGATATCTTGTCCGCCAGCATATTCTTTTAGAGAAATGTGTTCAACAAAATTCCTAAGCTGGGACAAAATATTTTGTGACAGCAGGCCCCTCTCTCCATCAAACTTTTCAATATTTTTACAGATGGCTGTATCAATATTTAGAATCTCACCGTCGATCTTACTCATGAGTTTTACTTAACTTCTGAAATACAAAAAGATGCTCATGCATTATCAGCAGGAAGTTTGATTCTTTTGACCTGGTGACCCAGAAGCCAGTCGCTTTGCAGTTGAATTGTCGTTTAATGATGTCCTCTTTCAGAACAAAACCTACTTTCAAAAACCTCTCCATGACCTTGAATGCGAGAGGTTGATACATTTTCTGTCGCCGAGTATCTCCCATCAAGATGGCGCAATACTTCCCCGGCTTCAGCACTCGATAAAGCTCTTTCGCAACTTTTTCCACTTCATCAACAAAAGCATCTATATCGTGTATTCCCGACAAATCTTCTTCAATCTTGCCTTCGCTGTATTTTATGATATCTGCATAAGGAGGATGGGTCAGCACAAAATCAATTTCATTGTCTTTAATGAAACTCATATCTCTCGCGTCGCATTTCACCACCCGCTGTTTCGACTTGTTATCAACTTCGAATTCTAAAGATTTCCTAGTTCTTTCGAGTGCTTCTTCATTCACATCAACGCAGGTGATATGTCGGTTCAGTATCTTTGCTTCTATTGCGGTCGTGCCTCCGCCAATCATACAGTCCAACAAATGATCTTTCTCATTTGAATATCGCAAGATAAGATTTCGGACAACTTCAGGCGCCCAATTCCCCCGCCAGTCTGATTTATGCGTTGCCCAATTACCGCGACGTGGGAACGCCCAGACAGTCGTACACTCTAATTCAAATTCATCAGGGTGTAATTTGACAGCCTGCATATTTTTACCACTCAAGCCCTTCCAGAACTCCCGCTTCGAGCATATTTAGGTTGAAAACATAATCGTTGTGATTGTAAGTCTCTTCAAGAGGTCTCTTTGTTGTGTGCCACCCCAAGCCATCGGTCACCCATATAAAATCAATATTCTGCACCTTCAATTCATCATAAAGATTTCGAAATTCGCCACACACAGCCTTGAGCTTTGAACCGCCGCCATTATAAAAATTCGTTTCGAATAACTTAATCTTTTTATTTCTAGGATTAAATACAGCGAAATCAAAACTGCGTTCTGATTTATCTACTTTTACATCTAAATTCCATTTGGCTTTTATAGCCGTTGATCTTGCTTGTGATAGATATTCAAAACCATTTTTGTCACAAAAATCACGAACGAAAGACTCTACTATTTCCTCCATTAGAGATCCTCCTCGATTCTTCCGACCATTACTATCAAGCCCGACTTCGACACCCATGACATAGTCAACCAGATTTTTTACTCCGTCCTTTTGGAACAATCGAGCAAGACCTGACTTCTCGAGAAACTCATAATATCTCTCCGGCGATTCTTCCCTTCCCGAGAAATCAAAGAATTCTGAATTTTTAGTAGCTTTATCAAAAATCTCAAGCCTGTTTTCTCGGACTGCTAAAAGCACGGGTAATGCTTTTACTATGTCCGGATTAGAACTATAAAGTCTCTTGAATTCGTCTTTCAAATTATCCTTGCCTAGAAGATAATTGAGTTTATTTAAAGCAATTTCTAGATCAGACGCATTAGAGAAAACCTTCTTCCAGTTAACAAAATAATCCCAAGTTTTAATTGAGTTTTTAAGGGTCGCGATGAGATTATTGAAGTCTTTGTTCATGGCATTAATAATTAGTTACGAGCACTTCAGTAATTTTTCCTCTCCCAGATCCTTTTGAGTTAATTGCTCGACCAGCTTCCACCTTGGAGATCCGAATTCCTTTGAACCCAGAATAGATTTCATTTATAAACGGGGCATCAGAATTCGAGAGCATTACGAAACAATCCCTGTTGCTTAATTCCAAGAAAGTATCACGAAGCTCTATCTGATCCTTTTCAGAAAAACCGTTGGACGTGTACGAGGTAAACGCAGCGGTTTTACTCACTGGATGATACGGCGGATCAAAGTACACGAAGTCCCCTTTCTTCGCTTTCTTTAGAACTTGTTTATAGTCCTGATGCTTTATCTCGACATCTTTGAGCACTATCGAAATCTTTCGAAGATTCTCTTCATCGCAGATAAGGGGATTCTTGCTATACCCAAAAGGCACATTGAATTCTCCTCGGCTGTTCACGCGATACATGCCATTAAAACCGGCGCGGTTGAGATAGATGAACCGCGAAGCAATTTGCAGCGGAGAAAGTTTCTCTATTTTTTGTGCGCGTACCTTCAGAAAATATTCTTTATTATGGGTATGATTCTTAAGTACCTTGATAAGGTTCTCAACGTCGTCTTTTATTACATTGTAGGTAGTGACAAGTTCGAAATTAAGATCGGAGAGAAATGCTTTTTTTGGAAATAGGTCAAAAAATACTGCCCCACCACCAACGAACGGTTCAAAATATCGAGCTTTAGCCGAGTCGAATTTCTCTGGGGGATAGAGATTCATCATTCTGAACTGCTTCAAAAGTTGTCGCTTTCCCCCAACCCACTTCACAAACGGCTTCGGCTTCTCTCCTATTATTTTAGCGGCCTCACTTATAAAATCTTCCGAGGAAGTTAGGCCGTAAACACTCCGCGCATAAATCGCATTTATGTCGAATTCCTGCTGTATTTTTCTAACCGCCTCAGCCGTTGTCATACTCTGACATTTTAGCATTTTTAATGAATTCTGAAGCATTAGTTGCCAACTCTTAAAGCCTATAGGACGGCCTAGACTCACAGCGCTGGTTCTGTCATCCATTGTGGTAGTGCGATTAGAAAGTAACCACAAGGCTATGAATACAGCGGTTTTTGGGGATACAGACAGGGTTCTTGGGCTTAAACCAGAGGCCAAGGAGGCTATTAAGGTGCGGTACTGCCTCTATGCCAGAAAGAGCACAGAGCAAGACGAAATGCAGGCGCTTTCCATCGACTCACAGATCAAGGAGATGACCGCACTCGCGGCTCGCGAAGGCCTCGAGATTGTAGTGATTAAAAAGGAGAGTCATTCAGCTAAGGAGGCCAGCCAACGACCGGTTTTCAACGAGATGATTGACGAGATGCGTGCCGGGAAGTTTAACGGGATCCTGACATGGGCGGCAGACCGCATCAGCCGTAACGCTGGCGACCTCGGAAGAGTTGTCGATCTCATGGATGCCGGAGTGCTCGTGCAGATACAGACGTATACTCAAAAGTTCTCCAACAATCCGAACGAGAAATTCCTGCTAATGATCCTCTGTTCGCAAGCAAAGTTGGAGAACGATAACAAGAGTATCAATGTGAAGCGCGGCCTACGAACACGCGCTGAAATGGGCATGCTACCCGGCTGGGCACCAACTGGATATCTTAATGACAATCGCTCCGATCATAAGTGCGAGTATCTACTCGACCCTATCCGCTCCCCTATCGTGAAGATGATCTTCGAAAAAGTAGGGCGAGATAAATGGAGCGGGGTGAAAATATATCACTGGCTTAAAGATGAAATAAAGTTCACCACAAGAAGCGGAAAGAGTATGAGTATCGGCACTCTCTACGAAATCCTAAAAAATCCATTCTACTGTGGCGTCTTTGAGTACCCGCGCGGGAGTGGAAACTGGTATGTCGGCAAGCACGAAGCACTTATCACGCGAGAGTTATTCGAAGAGGTCAGAAAAAAGATTGTTGAAGAAACGAATCCAAGAAAGAAACATACCGGGTTCGCATTCGTGAAGATGATGACTTGCGGCGAATGCGGCTCCGGCCTTACCTGTCTTGAGAAAGAAAAGATATTGCAGACCACTAAAGAATCCGTATTCTACCGCTACTACGTCTGCAGCCGAGCAAGAGATCGACGATGCAAGAATCCGTATATCCGCGAGGACGTACTCATCGAGCAACTCTGTGGAATCATAGATGAAATCGAGATAGACCGGCTCGGGGCTCGAAGTCTCATAGACAAGGAAGTGGCTCGGTTCAACAATATGCAGTCAAAAGTGCTGGGCACAAAAGGAAAGGAGAAAGCGCGGGACGTTGATATCAAACGCTATGCGAAATATCTCCTCGAAGAAGGATCAGTCGAAGAGAAGCGGCAGCTGCTTGAACAGCTACGCGGTAAATTGCGACTCAAAAATAAACTTATAGAGATCCTTCCAGCAAGCAAGGAATAACAAATACTACTCTGAACATATATACTTCTGATTACTATGCAGAAATTCAGGATCTACGCCCTTATACACGGACAAACGCTGCCGTTAGGTCTCTTAAGCGGGTGCGAAATAAAACAGATGGACATCACTGAGCAAAAAAGACGCGGTTTTACGCCTGTGCAATACGAATTTTCTGAGAATCATAGTGACTACAAAACATACGCCACAAGCCTCCCCTTTGTAGACCCAATGAAACTCCACACTAACCATGTGATTGTATACGACATAGAGGAGGCCGAGATCGAAGCTGCTTTGGGCGGTGCCATAAGAAAATTCGATAACCTGTGTTCTAGGCTTTTTCTTGCTGGAATACAGGACATAAGATCAAAAACGGATAATAAACTGTATTCTGGTCAAACCTACTTGTACCAAGTCAACAAGATCTATCGTCTAGATGAGCACGGAGACGAACAAGATGTAAGCTTGAACTTAAAAAGCGGACATATATTTCTTCCGAATAGACCAGAACGAAGTACTTGGCACGTTGAAAGCACAGATGCATTCTTGGGGGAACTTCTCGAATTTAAAGACCCTGTATTCAACAAGGCTCTCAAATATCTTTATGGCTCATCAGTCGGGCATTTCCGGCTAGACAGTTATGAAAAGATTGCACTTTACCATTTCAAATCAGTCGAGTTAATCGTTAACACACTCAGTTCAAAAGAATCGTTCAAAGAACGGGTAGACGAGACGGCATCTATTCTAGATTTAACACAGGAACAAGCGGAAGAAATCAAAAAATATTGGGATGCAAGGTCAAATGGAGACATCGCTCATTCTAGCTATAACGACATGACAGCTTTTTACCCGAACCAATTTCCACTTCCTAATGGACTGGAATACCCGTGGGCGTATCTGGATAGCACGGCGAGAGTTGTGCTACTGAAATACTTTGATGTTCGGAAAAGATACTTCCATGTGGATATCCAAGAGCCATATGATCCTTCAGAACAACTGTCACTCGGAGTCGTCAATGCCCATTCAGAGTGTAATCATCTTTTCTTTCAGACGAGTAGCAGGGACAAAAAGACAATCCTAAATTCATTACGAAATGAGTTTGCCAAAACATTTAAGATCAACAAAAAAGACGTCGCGGTTGAATTCGTAGGAACAAAAGAAACAGCTAGAGTGTTCATCACGGACCCAACCAAAGAGGCACGCATCGAGAATTTACAGAAGAAAATGATTAGGATTACTTTTTAATCACCGGGGCGGTACAGTACAGATTTTGATGCCTGTCGGTATTGACTCCAACGTCACAATCGTGTTGCACTCAATAGCAACTTTAAAGATGGTCTCCGCACGAGAGACAAAGTATAATTTACAGTGATTATACTGATATGGCTAAAACAATTTTCTTTTCATGGCAGATGGATACGCCACAAGATGTTGGACGCCGTTTCTTGCGTGAAGCTCTTGAGGAGGCTTGCAAAGCAATTACCGGAGAAACCACCGTGAGTGAAGCTCAACGCGACGAGTCCGCAGAATTGGTGGTAGAAAGTGATACCGAGGGAGTCGCGGGTCAACCGCCTGTTGTTGAGACTATTTTAAAGAAGATAGACGAAGCGGCAATCGTTATTGCAGATATAACTTTCACTGGGACTCGTATGGACGCTCGCTTAACTCCGAACGCAAATGTCCTAATAGAGTACGGATGGGCACTGAAGTCATTAGGTCATGCTAGAGCACTCACTGTCATGAACGAAGCATATGGAAAAGCTACTCGTGACTCTCTGCCTTTTGATCTCTCACATCTACGATTCCCGATCCGCTACACTCTAACACCCGACGCTTCAACAGAACAAAGAAAAGAAGAAAAAGCAAAGTTGGTAGGAAATTTGAAAGTCGCTATTCGTAGCAGTCTCACAACATTACCAACCCCAACGCCTGAACCCATTCCTGAGTTCCCCAGAGCAACCGCCAAGGATGGCCCTGCCCGGTTTCGTTCCCCCAAGGAAGAGCTGGGCATCTACGAGAATTTTAGAGGACTGCCCGCACTGCCAGTATTTTTAAACAAAACCAATTCGGCAATATGGCTTCGTCTAATGCCCTCCAAAGCACTAGATAAAGAGTGGACACCACGCGAGTTAAAAGAGACCGCACAACGCAATGGCGGGATCAGCCTTATACCTCTTACCCACGGAAGTGGGCTTGACTGGCTTCGAGCAGAAGATGGATGGGGTGTATATACCCCCGCCGGCGAAACCAAAGAGGGTGCAACAGAACGATGGGCCCATAGTACTGCTTTTGTGTTTCAAACAGGTGAGATTTGGAGCGTTGATACTGCGTGGCTAGAATACATGGATAATTATCTACCGTTTATCGAGGCGGAGTTCACAAGAAAGTTCGAAGAATATGTGAGCTTTCTCCGACTGTTAGACATACAGTCGCCTTACCACTGGGAAGCGGGTATAACAGGAGTTAAGGGACGTGAGTGCCATGTTCCGATTGCTCCAGGGAAAGCACGCTTACAGAGTTGGCATGGTCCAGTTTGCCTCAGCGACACCATAAGAGTAGAGGGTACTTATCAAGAGGGACAAACCGCTACGCAAGCCTTACTTCCTTTTTACGAAGAAATCTTTGAGAGATGCGGCGTCAAACGCCCCGACCATTTACCAAAGAAATAGAATTTTTTAAAGACAACGATCGATGAGCTATTTATCACGCAAAAGCCGCCCGAAAGGGCGGCTTTTGCGTACGTGATGCCGAGCGGTACTGTACTGACCTTGACGGGGAACGGTACTGGTTCCTGGCGTCACAACCGTGTTGCCCGTGTCGGTACTGTACCCGCCACCACAAGCAATCCAAAGGTTCTTTAAGGACTCTCCTCCTCTCTTAAGCAACGGGGGCCGGTATGAGTCGGTTTTGAGATGACTGAAAGACTTTCAGCGAGTCGCGGGAACGAAAACGAGGGGCGATACTGTACTGACTTATTTGGCCTCTTTCAAATTTTGAAATGGCATTAGATCTTCGCGTGAGAACAGTCGTTGTGTATTGCACTCCTTGATCATTCCGAATGAAGGATCTCCTGCGAAACCAACATACTCCACATTCTTTTTCTTATACAGGGCATACTTGATGGCAGGGATGAGATCCGTATCAGAACTCACAACAACAGCAGTGTCGTATAAATTATCGGCCGCTCCAATCACCAAATCAATCGCCAGTTTTACATCGACACCTTTCTCACGAATACGACCGCCGTCATACATAATTTTCCCCGGCTTAACCTCGAAATCAGCCGAGCGCAACGTTTCAAGGAACTGTTGCTGTTTCCGTACCAATTTCTCACCCTTCTCAGAATCATCATGATTCCGAACTATACCGACGTAGTACCTTTTCGAAATAAGATGTCTATTGCCGACGATATGCGCAACGAATATAGAGAAGTCGAACCGCTTACCTTCCTCAGGCAGACCGAGAGTCTTGAGCTTGTTATACGTATTACTGCCGTCGAAATAGATGGCAACTCTTTCTTTCGTTTCCATAGCCATCTTTATATTCTATTCTGTTGTATATAAACAAACCACCCCTGCCCGAGGACAGAGGTGGTGAGGTTAGGTCTTCATTATACACTTTCTTGATTCCAGAGCAAACTTGTCCACAAGCCTCGATTTGAGGGCCGGTATGGGTCTGTTTTGAGAAGATTGAAGGATTTTTAACGCGTCTTGTTGGACGACCAAGTGGAGCGGTACTGTACTAAGGAGAAGTGGCAGGGTGGGTGTTTCCTAATACTAGACCAAGCATCGCTTTTGAATTCTTTCCCATAGGCGGAAGATTATCTAGACTAAACCAGTCAGCCTCTGCCACCTCTCTTCCATCCACGATTACTGCCGTATCATTCACGATGGTTTTAAACACCGAGACCGTGTCCTTTTTGTATTGTTGCTCAAGATACAGGTCGCCCACATGCTCAGGGTTAGTTAAGCTAATTCCAACCTCCTCTTTGCACTCTCGCACTGCAGCTTCTCGCGGCGCTTCATCTTTGTCGACAGTCCCGCCAGGAAAAGTCCACGTTTTCGGATAATAAGTTAGACGCACGAGAAGTATTTTGCCGTCGTTGAAAATTCCGACCTTTGCCCCACGAGTGGTGGGGCGGGTGATAAACCAATATACAAGATGAAGATTCCTTATAAATACAGCCAGCTTAGAATTCATTACCATTGTCACAAATTATATCGTACTGGAGACGCAAAAGCCGCCCTTCAGGGCGGCTTTTGCGTACGTGATGCCGAGCGGTACTGTACTGACCTTGACGGGGAACGGTACTGGTTCCTGGCGTCACAACCGTGTTGCGGGGGCACGAATCGAACGTGCGTCTGGAGGTTATGAGCCTCCCGAGGTACCTCTCCTCTACCCCGCTATAAACAACACTATACCCATTTTATGCATGCCACGCAACTCAAATTAATTCAAACTCTCGGAAGACTGCTTCGTAGTGGGCGAGGGTGCGACGGGCGAGAGAGTCAGAGAGATTGAAGGCCGACCCTTCGTGTGCGATCTGATTGCGTACCTTGTGCGCTTCCCACGCGTCACTGAGCGTATTGAAATCCGCAGTCTCTACACTCTTCAATTTCTCGCCAATACTTTCACCGGAATAACCCTGCCTGGACAGCATGTCATCGAGCAGTATATCTGCCTCGATGATTGCAGTGCGCCAGTCGTTAGAATTTGTACTGCTAGCAAGAGCTTCGATGTGCAGCCAGCGCTGATTGCCACCACCATCCGCATCAGGAGCGAGGAGTAGAGTGCCATAATACTCGTCTTCACGTTTACGCAATTCAAAGAGACGAATGAGAATATAGATGATAGCGACGAGTGCTACGACAGCGAGAACATAACCCACGACGACAATCCAGAGCCATATATGCGCAAGCAATGCAGAGAATTGAGAGGCGTCTGCCGTGCCATAGCACGCGCCACGAATACAATTATAGAAGAGACGGAACCAGTACTCGACGTTGGCCTGATTCGCTTGCATATGCACTTAGTATAAACGAAAGAAATCAGGTTGCGTGCATCTCCACTGCGCGAGCGGCTGCGAATAGCATGTTTTCTGCCTGGTGCGGTGCCGTGAAATGCAGGCCAATAGGTAGCGACTTCCCATCCCTATCGACAGTACCCATAGGTACAGAAATCGCAGGCATGCCGGTGAGGTTCGCAGTCACTGTGAAAATATCTTCGAGATACATAGAGACCGGGTCGCTCTTCTCACCGAACTTGAATGCTGGGGAGAGTGTCGTAGGGAATGCTATTACGTCTACCTTTTCAAAAGCTGTTGCATATTCGCGTCGCAACACATCGCGCGCAGCACCCGCCTTTTTGTAGTACGCATCTATATATCCAGACGACAGCACGAATGTGCCAAGCAGAATACGCCGACGTGTCTCCTCTCCGAACCCTTCCGTGCGCGAGAGTAGATAATCATCGAGAAGCGTCTCTCCGCGCGCGGCATGGCCGTAGCGTATGCCGTCGAGGCGTGCGAGATTGGTCGAGACTTCAGCAGGCATGATGACGTAGTATGCCGCGAGCGCATGCCCGCTCGTAGGCAATTCCACATCAACGACAGTATGCCCTGCCTCTGTAAGCTTCTGAAGCATCGCGTCGAATGCAGATCGCACATCAACCGTGACGCTGTCACCAAGGAGGTGTCGTGGAACTCCGATGCGCAGACTTTTCTTAGTCTCGTGTGCAGGGTACAAGCCATCAGGTATTGTCGTCGAATCAAGCGTGTCGATGCCACGAATCGCTTCATATAGGATGCGCGAGTCCTCGACTGTCTTGGCGAGCGGGCCGATCTGGTCTAGAGAAGAACCCATAGCGATAGCTCCCGAGCGCGATACTGCACCATATGTCGGCTTCAATCCGACTAGTCCAGTAAGCGCAGCTGGTTGGCGGATAGAACCGCCAGTGTCGGTGCCAAGTGCAGCGATACACATGTGCGCAGCGACTGCGGCGGCAGACCCGCCAGAAGAACCGCCTGGCACGCGACTAGTATCGTGTGGATTGAGCGTCTTCCCGAATGCAGAATGCTCGGTCGATGAACCCATAGCGAACTCATCCATGTTTGTGCGTCCTATGAAAAGCGCTCCAGCTTCTTTTAGTTTCTTTATTACAGTCGCGTCATAGGTAGCGCGATAATTCTCGAGCATCTTGCTCGCAGCGCTCGCGATGTGCCCATCTATCAAAATGTTGTCCTTGATTGCGAGCGGGATGCCACAAAGCATTGGCGCATTCTCACCTTCCGCATCGACACGCTTCTGAGCAGCTGTAATCGCCACATCGTCTGCTTCGAAAATTTCCAGATACGCGTTCAGAACCGGATTCTTCTCCTGCGCATCGGTGATGCACGCGTCCCAGAGCTCGCGTACTGTGAGTTCCCGCGCGCGTAGCCGTTTGGCGGCTTCTGCTATCGTCATTTCATTTGGCCTTTTATTCATGAGTGATGATTTGCTTCACTACGAGCGCATTATTCTCACTAGATGGGAATTGCGCCACGAGCTTCTCAGTATAGGCTCCAGCAGCGTGCGGCTCGCCATCAGGGCGCATCACATTTCGCAAGGCCGGTTTCCATTCAGACGCATCAGTCGGTATCTCGAGCGCCTCTAGCTGGCCGACATAGGCTAGAATCGAGTCGAATTCGCTCGTGAACTTCGCTAGATCCGCATCATCTATCTTGATACGCGCAAGCGCAGCTAGCTTCTGTACATCTCCTGTAGTTGCCATACCGCGTATGGTATCACGACGCCAGTTTTTTGAGGAATCCGGCTTCGTCGACGACAGGGATGCCGAGGGACTGTGCCTTTTCATACTTTGATCCTGGATTTTCACCCGCCACCACGAATGAGGTCTTCGATGAGACCGTCCCTGCGGCCTTGCCGCCAGCACGACGCACACGAGCTTCTGCATCTTCACGTGAGAGCGTCGGCAGCGTGCCGGTTATTACAACGGTCTGCCCTTGCAAGGCCCTTGTCGTAGCAAGGACTACCCTTGCTACTTTGAGATGTTTCAGAAGCCGCGAGAGGAGCATTTGATTTTCCTCTTGTGCAAACCATGTGTGCACAGAGTTGCCGATAATTGGCCCAATGCCTTCTATTTCAGAAAGGGTTTCTTCGCTTGCCTTCTCCAATTTTGAAAGTGTACCAAGATGAGTAGCGAGAAGAAATGCAGTCTCCTCCCCCACGTGCGGTATAGAAAGACCAATCAAAAGACGGTCGAAAGAAACTTTACGAGCCACCGCGATTGCTTCGATAAGATTCGTGGCTTTCGTCTCTTCAAATCCTTCGAGAGTAAGCAGTTCATCTTTTGTCAGATCGAAAATATCATCGAAATCTGAAATGAGGTCGTGCGTCATGAGAAGCTTCACAGTCTCTCGGCCCATACCGTCTATGTCGAGCGCGTGCTTACCGGCGAAGTGTATGAGCTTGCGCGCCTGCTGCTCAAACGAACCAGCGATTTTGCAGCGATGTGCTGCTTCTCCCGGTATGCGCTCGATCTCTCCATCGCCGCCGCATAGCGGAGAATGAGTCGGAAACTTCCAAGCCTTCGTCTTCGCTGGACGTAACTCCTTGATGACCGAGACTATCTCTGGGATTACGTCACCAGCCTTCTGTAAAATGACCGTATCGCCTATGCGTATATCTTTCTCGGTAATGAAATCCTCGTTGTGGAGCGTCGCTCGCGCTACAGTCGTTCCTGCTACCGCAACTGGGCGCAAATGTGCAACGGGTGTGAGTTTGCCAGTACGCCCGACCTGCAAAGAAATGTCTTCGAGTACAGTCTGCACCTGCTCCGCCGGAAACTTGTATGCGATGCCGAAGCGCGGCGCCTTGCCAGTGTATCCGAGCACCTCTTGCATCGCGCGCTGCTCTACCTTGAGCACGACGCCGTCGATCTGGTAGTCGACTTTTTCACGCGCGCTTCCATGCCACTTCTGCCAATACGCGAAGACTTCTTCTAGACTCTCCGCGTGCCTGTGTTCCGGGTTGACTGGCAAGCCGAGCGAAGCTATATACGCGAGCTCATCGCTCTGTGTTTCCGGAAATTGCTCTGATGTCGAAGCGACATCATAGACGAAAACGCCGAGCGGCCGAGCGGCCGCTATGGCCTGGTCTAGCTGGCGGATAGAGCCAGCGGCTGCGTTGCGCGGATTTGCGAAAAGCGGCTCGCCGGCTTTCTCGCGAAGTTCATTCAGTTTCTTAAATCCGGAACGAGATAGGTATACCTCTCCCTCAGCAATGAGATCAATCGGGCGCGCAAGCCGATACGGCACAGACGCTATAGTTCGAATGTTATGCGTGACGTCCTCGCCGACGACTCCGTCTCCACGCGTCGCAGCAGTCGTGAGCACACCTTCTTTATATGTGAGAACTATCTTCAGCCCATCTATTTTCAACTCCAGATCATACGTCGGCTCTGCATTGCTCACCTTGCGCACGCGCTCATCGAATGAGCGTATATCTCCCTCAGTGAACGCATCGTTGAACGACCACTGCGGGACGGCGTGACGGACTTTCTTAAGGAACGGCAAAGGAGCGCCAGCGATAACCTGCGTCGGAGAATTAGGGGTCACCAGCTCTGGGTGCGCCGCCTCGAGTGCCGCAAGCTCGTATTTGAGCGAATCTAGCGCCTCTGGCGAGATGGGTGAGATATCCTTCTCGTGCTGAAGTGTACGATACTTCGTTATTGCTTCACGGAGCTGTTCCGCACGTACCTTCACTTTCTGGGGAGCCATATATAGCTACTATACCAGTCTCCAATGACTTTAATAATGAGTATTGAGGCCGCGCGATACGAAGCGCGCCACAGCACCCACATCCGAACACGATACGTCATAGCCCTGAGAGAATATATACGTCTTAGGTGTTGGCTTATCATATTTATAGACGGTTACATCGGCACAGCGCGGATTTGGCATCAAAGAATCAAGAGGTATTCTATATTTGATAATCCATCTGTTTGCATTCCACGAACCAGCCTGATCTGGCTCTGGATTTATCGATACGCCGTCGCAATTGATTGGCGGCGCAACTGCCGACTGGCTATTTGCCGGATATGGGATAAAGGACGCATCGTGCCGATCTGCATAGAGAGCACATTCAAGCCCAGCATCAGCGGCATAAAACGCATACTGCGATTCCACCGCGTTTGATGAGAGCACTGTCTGCTTGTATGCCAAAGAGCCAAGAGCGAGGCCCAGTGCCAGCATCACCGACATGAATATGACAGCTATGAGAAGCGCAAACCCTTTCTGTGTATTTTTTACCCGCACACCAAGCCGCACATCGGCCTCTGGCCATGCGTCATGCGCAATGCGCGACTTAGTGTGCGGGTTTATTGCCATGGTGTGAGGTGGTCAGTGACCGTAACCGTATACAAAGCATCGTGGAAACTCCATGTCACCGTCGACACTATGCGTTCTTCATTTGCCGATATACTTGTCGCCTGTAAGGTACGAGTGAAGACTGTCTTTGTACCGCTTGTTGATTGTTGAGTATAGATGCCACTACTCAAGTACAGTGGCGTGCATGCGGCACCCGAGCAGCTGGACAGAGACGGCCCTGCACGGTCGAATGAACAAGCCGTCCCGACGCATTTGCTTATCGCGGCCAAGAAATTTGCCCACGCACCAGTAGTGTCTCCACTGGTATAAAGCTTGAGATATTCATCATCACGCATCGCGCGTATATATTCTATACCTTCCTGTGCAAGATATGATGCGATGAGCTGATCGCGAGATGTCTCAGCCGCTACAATCGCACGACTCGCCGCCATAAGAGGGCCAGAGACAGCGAGCGTGAGGATAGTCACGGCAACCAGAGCTTCAATTAAAGTAAATCCCTTTTTCATGTTCATGGAGCAATATCAGGTAGGCGCATAGTAGCGCCTGTCTGGACGACGAACGTCTGCGGAGCCTTGTTTGCACTCGAAGACACCTCGCCCGAAACTATCATAGTTACGCGCGCTTGCTGAAGATTACCAGCTGATGCTGGATTGGCCCCGACGACATAGAACATGAGAGATGTTATCTTCACAGACGAGTCAGTAAGCGTGTTCTGTACCGAGCCGCCAGATGTTTCAAGAACTGAGGAGCCCGATAGAGAATACTTAATAACCGTACCTCCAGAATTCGTGAATGAAAATGTATCTGTCGAGCATGAGTCCGAACCTCCTGGGCATGTGTACCCTGAGCCTGTGCGTATGCTGCGCGTCATCGTCTCGAGAGCAAAAGAAAGATTGTTGATACCAGTCGCGATTCCCTGCGCTTGCCGATTGAGACCGATCATCACTAGGTATGCGCCAGAAGCCAGGAGCATGACTATGGCAAATAGACCCACCGCAACCATAAGCTCAACAAGCGTGTACCCGCACACCCAGTTTCGCATTGGCTCACGCCCTGCGCTACCGCGCAATGCGAAACTGGGTGTGCGGGTGTATCCTCGGTTGTTTATCATAGGCATGACGTGGCACTTGCCATTATCCCTCCCGCGGATGTGACTGAGACATAATACGAACCGCCCTGAGCTGATGTGAGCGTGATGCAAGCCGATGTTATCGCAGATGAATATGCTCCATCCGCACTCATATATGCTTTTGGATCTGGTTGCACAAACACGATGTCGAGTGATGTGGCAGGCGTGCATGCGCCGAAACTCTTACGGGAACAGAGACCACTTATCGTAATCCCGTTTCCGATCGTATAATCTGAGATCTTTTCACCTGAGTCATATTCGCAATTGCCATACTGAGCATCCGGCGCATCCTTATCTCCAGACGGCGGAAGGTGGTGGCACATAGCTGGATTAGGAGCATTTTTGTCTGCAAATAGAGTATACGAGCTTGTCGGAGTACCATCGAAATGTATGCCATACCCTACGCCAAGTGATACACCAGCAGCAGTTCGAGAACCCAGCCCGAAACCCTCAGCAGAACGCAAAGACAGCGCGACATCGTATGCCGTATTTGCGAGCGTAAGCGTTTTATTGAAAGAACTCTGGCTGGTAAGCACAGCCGACGTAATGACAGTCATAATCGCGAACACCACGAGAAGCTCGATCAGTGAAAAACCTCTACGAAGATGAATGGATTCCATTGTGTGAAGTACGATAGGAGGAAACCTGCGGCTAGAAAAGGCGCGAACGGTACCTCTACACCCATTCTAGAACCCTTAGGCCGCTTCAACAATATAGCAATGCCGACAACTGCCCCTATCCAGAATGAAAATATGAACCCTGGGAATGCCGCCGGACCCACCAGAAGCGCCAGCCCGAACGCAAGCGGGGCGTCTGCTAGGCCCATCGCGCGACCGCGCGAGAAGAAATGCATAGCGGCGAGACTCATAGCTATGACAAATGCAACAAGAAGAGTGTTGTAAAAATCTGTGACGGATATCGATCCAAGGAAGCCGGTCACCGCGCTCAATGCGACAAATATCCAGAGCAATGACGGCGGCAATATCTGGTGCACCAGGTCGTACATGACAAGAGCTAGTAGTGCACTGATCGATAAGAGCATGAGCGGGAGTTCAGCAGAGAGACCGAGCATTAAGTATGAGAGCACGAAGAGTCCGCCGAGGATGGCTTCAGTGACTGGAGACATGATAGAAATATGCGCCCCGCAACACTGTGCGCGTCCACCAGAGACTGCGTATGAGATAATCGGCACCAACGCACACGAATCAAGCGTGGCATTGCAAACGTCACAATGAGACCGGCCAGTGAGGAAGCTCTGTCCGGTATTAAGCCGAGCCACAAGCACGCCTATGAAACTAGCGACTACTGCGCCGAGCGCGAAGAAAGCCACACCAAGAGTAACCATCATGCGCACATAATAGCAGAAACCCGCGGCTCTGCCGCGGGTTTCTCGAACATATTACTGTCACCTGTTCACTAATTGCAGGTGTAGTCGGTAGCGTTAGTGAGTGCTCCAGTCGCTCCAGTCAATGCCGTGTATGCAGTGGCACCACCAGCCTGCGTGCTCTGGGCGACTCCTGTGCTATCAATACACCAATACCCTGATCCAGTTGAGAGAGGTACGGCAATAGCATAGCTTGTGCCAGCGGCATCCATATTGCAATAGAATGCGGTGCTTCCGTTTGCTTTGTATGCCGCCTGGAGAGCTTTCTGAATGGTCGGATCAGCAAGCATGGTATTAGCCGTAAACACGGTACCACAGTCGACACCAGCCGCCGCGGCAGTGGCATACTTGTTGGAGTTGCCGTAATACATCTCTGCTTGTGTGCGAACAGAACTCATGTCTGATTTCACTGCCGCGTCATTACCCTTGGAGCGGGCTGTGTTGAGCGAAGCGAGCACGACAGCCGATAGTATGCCGATAATTGCGATTACGACGAGAAGTTCGATTAGTGTGAAGCCTCTTTTGATTCCTGTCTTCATATGAGCGGTGTTATTAGTCCTAATGAGCGGCTAGTTCGCGGCAGGGCAAGCATACGTAGATGCTGCGAGCGCAGTTGTGCTTTTTGTTACACTTCCTGTCGAATCGATGCACCAATAATCATTGGTTCCAGCTGTGCGCTGAGTAGACAGCTTAGAAGAAACGGCATATGCAGTACCGTTGGTCTGGCAGACAGGAGCGGTACCACCGTTGGCGGCTGATGCGGCAGCAAGCGATTTCGCAACAGTTGCCTCAGAACAGACACCAGTATAGGTGTAGCCAGCGCTATAAAAAAGCTCTGCCTGTGTTTGTATTGTAGACAGGTCTGATTGAATTGCTGCATCGTTACCCTTAGAGCGGGCTGTGTTGAGCGAAGCGAGCACGACAGCCGATAGTATGCCGATAATTGCGATTACGACGAGAAGTTCGATTAGTGTAAAGCCGCGGGAACGATTGTTGTACATATTATATATATTTTCAGTTAATGTCTCAATTGTACGCCATACAAGGCTCTAGTGTAACAAGGGTGTGGACAACTTTTAGATAGATCCAGCGAGATTATAGATAGGCAGCAAGACTGCCGCCAGCAAGACACCGACGCCGAGCCCTAGAGCGACAATCATAATAGGCTCAATGAGACCCACCAAAGTATCGACAGCATTGGTCACCTCGCGATTGTAGAACTTCGCAAGTGTAGTAAGAATCTTCCCCAACTCGCCTGTCTCCTCCCCAATCTTAGTCATGGCGACCATAATCCCAGGGATTGCAGCGTGCTTATCAAGCGCATCAGATATAGATGAGCCACCTTTCACTGAAGTGGCGACGTCTGCAAGAATCTCTTCGTAAGCGGCGTTCCCAACGATTGAACCAGTGATCTCTATAGCTTCTACGACTGAGATTCCGGAAAGGAGCATTGTGGAGAAGTTGTCTGCAATACGAGCTAGATAGAGCTTGGTATAGAGCTCGCCCACATAAGGGACTGAGAGTTTTAATTTATCGAGTATAAGCTTACCGCTCGCAGTCTTGCTTAGCTCCCAGATATAGAAACCACCAGCGATAAGGGCGATAAGTACGAATATCCCGTAACTGACTAAGAAATTAGAAAAACCGATGATAATAGCCGTATAAATAGGCACAGGTTGGCCAGAATCTATGAGGACGGCACTTATCTTCGGTATGACAAGCGTGAGCATGAGCGCCATTACGGCGAAGAAGACTCCTATGACGAAGATCGGATAAATGAGCGCGTTCTCTGCTTTGTTTACGATGTCATATGTACGATCGAGATAATCCGCTAGATATACGAACGTCTCTGATAATTTGCCTGACTCTTCCCCTGCGCGGACCATGTTTACGTAGAACACCGAAAAGGCTTTAGGGTGCCGTGCCAGCGCTCTGCTGATGGGCATACCCCCCTGCAGGTCATCTCCTATGGAAGAGAGAACTATCGCTAGGTTCTTATTCTCTACTTCAGCGGCAAGTAGACGAAAGACACGTAGAGCAGATACTTGTGCCTCAAACAATGTCGCGATCTGGCGCGATAAGATGACAATGTCTTTGTTGCTGATGCGATTTAAGAACGGGAGATTGAACTCCAGTGCGGAATGTTTTTCTGCGGATGTAATTGCCGAGATGATTAGGCTGCGCCTTTGCAATGCCGAAATTGCGACTTCTTGCGAGAGCGCCTCGATGGTCCCGTCTCGTTCGTGTCCATCCTGATCAATCGCGTGATAAGAGAAAAGCATGTCGGGTAAAATTACAGATAAGTTTCAAAAGCTTTCGGGTCTGACGCGTGCTCATATGCATGCTCGACTGTAATCTCGCCCTGGCGTACAAGCTCCACAAGTGAACGGTCCATGTCCATCATTCCCTCCTGTGAGGATGTCTGGATTACCGAGCTGACCTCATGCGTGCGAGCCTCTCTGATAAGCGTGCTCACGGCATTGTTATTGATGAGGAGCTCGCACGCAGGTATAAGCCCTCCAGATATTCGTGGGACAAGACGCTGTGAGAAAATACCTATGAGACTTCCCGATAATTGCACACGCACCTGAGACTGCTGCTCCGCTGGGAACATGTCGATAATACGATCGATGGTCTGAGCGGCATTGTTTGTATGGAGAGTGGAGAACACAAGATGTCCTGTCTCAGCGGCGGTTACAGCTGAAGAGATGGTCTCGTAATCGCGCATCTCACCGACCATAATCACATCGACGTCCTCGCGGAAAGAGCTCTGAAGCGCCTTATGAAAATCTGGCGCATCCACATAAACCTCGCGCTGTTGAATGACAGATTTGTCCGGTGTGAAAATATATTCTACAGGATCTTCGATGGTGAGGATGTGCTCCGCACGCGACTCATTAATACGATTAATCATCGCCGCAAGCGTAGTCGACTTCCCCTGCCCCACAGGACCAACGACCAGAAAGAAACCCTGCTTGCGCTGAGTGAAAACCTCTAGGGTAGGCGGGAGACCCAACTCGGCAAATGAACGCATCGTGTGAGGAATAAGCCGAAGAGCAAGCGCCGTAGTGCCCTGCACACGGTACCCATTCACACGGAAACGGTATACTGCTCCATGCGCATATGAGAAATCGATTGTCTGGTTTTCTTTGAAGAACTCCCACCGACCCTCTGGCACTATGCTTTTCAACATAGCCTCAGTCTGCTCACTAGAGAGCGCTGGATATTTCGTGAGTGGAATAAGAGCACCAGACACACGCACGACTGGCGATCCTCCTGAGAAGATATGTAGATCTGATCCGCCCTGGCTGACCACGGTATCTAGTAGCTCTTCGAGGAGTCTGTCTGCCATAACGTCTATGTGTTGGGCACAGTTGTGGCTCCAATAATGCGCATGGTCTCTGCAAATACCTCAGAAGGGATCGCGGATGCCTTCGTGATGTATCCATCAGCGGAAAGCTGTTTTGCCCTTTCGATATCGGCATCCTGTCCCTGGTTCGTAAGAAAGATGATTTTCGAGCTTTTCGCCAGGTTCCCCTTCCGAACCGCTTCAATCGTTTCAAACCCTGTCATCCCAGGCATGATGATATCAATCAAAATAGCGTCTGGTGCAACAGCGCCATCCTTCTTGAGAGCTGTGATCAGAGACTCACCATCACTGAACGCTAACACTTCATGTCCAGCATTCTTGAATTTCATAGCGTATAAATCCAGGAGAAATCTATCGTCATCAACAAGATATATGTGGTAAGCCATACTGACATTATACTACACCCACGCGTCAACTATTTGGTGTCTCGGGGAAAAGCTCCCCTCCGAGCGAATTAATATCCTCAAATGGTATCCGCCCTTCGAGGGCCTTCATAATAGCGTCCTCACGCATAGTTATCATCCCGTTCGCCCTAGCCTCTGCATAGATCTTTTCTTCAACTGGCTCCTTGAGCACGATCTGCTCAAGATTCTTGTTCATGCGCAAGATCTCGAAAACACCTAGGCGGCCGCGCGTGCCATTAGGGCAAGTCTGCGTAGGAGTAGCGTGATAGAAATCCTTAAATGGCGGTAGTTTCGCACGATACTCTTCCGGCAAGTCGAGGAATTCCCGGTCAAGAAAGTCTTTTAGGCTTTCTGTGATTGGGAATGGAGTACTGCCGTCGCACAATTGACGTACGAGACGCTGCCCTATTACGGCAACTAAGGTAGGTGCGATTAGGAACGGGTCGACACCCATATCGATAAGGCGAGGTATCGCACCGGCTGCGGTGTTCGTGTGTACAGTCGAGAATACGAGGTGTCCAGTGAGTGCCGCCTGGACTGCCAGCACCGCAGTCTCCTTATCGCGGATCTCGCCGACCATGATGATATCTGGGTCTTGTCGGAGAATAGACCTAAGCCCGCTTGCGAAGGTGTAGCCTATCTCGGGCCGCACCTGGCTCTGAGCGACGCCAGGAATTTCATATTCGACAGGATCTTCGAGCGATACGACATTGAATTTCTCTCGATCGAGCTCAGAGAGCATGGCGAATAGAGTCGTTGATTTACCCGAGCCAGTCGGACCAGCGATGAGCACAATGCCATACGGAGCCTTCATCATACCGCGAACCAGTGCGAGATCGTTCGCTGATAATCCGACCGAATCAAGTGTGGCAGTCGCGTCTGACTGGTCAAGAATACGCATCACTACCTTCTCGCCGAATTCAGTTGGGAATGTGGATATGCGGAAATCAATACGGCGCTTATCGACAGTCGCGGAAAAGCGTCCATCCTGCGGCTTCCGCTTCTCATCGAGACGTAGTTTAGCAAGTATTTTGATACGGGCCACAACTGCTTCGTGCACCTTACCCGGGAGCTCTAGCGACGTGTGGAGGCTGCCATCCATACGGAAACGCACTCGCGTCTTCGTCGACGTCGGCTCAATATGCACATCAGACGAATGACCTTCGATGGCATAACGCAATATCGTCGAGACAATCTTCGTCACCGGAGCGTCTTCTTTCAACTTTTCCCCCTTACCGGACAGATTCAATTCCTCGCTAGACAGGGAGATTTCCTTATCTTGAGAACCAGAACCGGTAGAGATACTCTCCCCTGCCGGGCCAGATTCTTTCGTAGTCTCATATTCAGAAAGTGCCTTGCCGACTTCGCCGAAGAGATTTTGGTATGCATCTATCACTCGCTCGAAATCTTCTTTTGTAATGAGAACTATCTTGTACGGTATACCTATCTTGCCGGAAATGAATTGCAAGGCATCAATCATCTCTATGTTATCCGGATCAGTGACGCCGACCTCAAGCACACCATCTGTGATAGTAAGCGGCACGAACTCATAATGTAGCGCTGATTCGAGCGGAATGTAGCTGAGCACTTCCTGATCGGATGGTGGGTTGCCGAGTACGCGAGCAGGTATCCCGTATATAGTGCCAACAGTAGTGAGCGCATCTGCAAGCACGACATTATGCTCAGAGAGCGATTCAGCTAGCGGGCGTTTGGCTGCTACCGCAGCCTCGACTTCAGCGCGAGCTTTCGCTGAAAGAATCCCTTTGTCAACGAGTGCTCCGAGGAAATTCATTACGGATATTACTGCCCAGTCACGCCAGTAATCGGTGCAAAAGGATCAAGGCGCCCTGACGGCTCTGGAGAGATTGGAGTAGTGATATCAATAAGTGCATTAAACTTTGGGTTGGAAAAAATCGCCGTGTTGAATGAGATTGGTTGTAATTGGCTTACAAGCATCTGAAACTTCGTTTGAGTAGCGTTGCCAGATGTGGAAGTCACCGTCAGAGGTGGCTGATTCCCAGTCTGCACGAAGAAATACCAATATGCGCCAGCGGCTACGATGAGCGTTACTATTATTATGGATGTTGTGTTTGATTTCATAGGGCAATAAATCGCTCTTAGCGGAGCCAGTATAGACTAAGCGTCATTTCATAGTCATAGACGCCAGTATCAGAACCCTTCACAGTAAGATCTCGGACATCAAGAAGACGCGCACTCTTCTCTATCCCTACAAGAAACGCCTTCATGGCTGAGAGTGTGCCAGTCGCAGAGAGGGATAGATCCACAGAATCGACCGGGCTTGCGTCAGCGGACGGCAATGCGTCTGAACGCTGATCATTTGTAGAAGCCGATGACCCAGTTATGACATCGATATTCGCAACTGATATACCAGACCTAGACGCCAAAGCATTCAGGTCTAGGATGAGTCTTACGTTATCGACAGAGCTTGGCAGAAATGTAGCGATTGCCTTCTGGTGCGCAGAGTCGATATTGTCGCGTGCGATTAGGAGCTGATTCTGCTGCTCCACATACCTCTTCGAAGAATCAAGTGACTGCTCATCATTCGCAATAGCAGTCTTGGTGGCTGCTATCGAACCGGTCCATGCCGGGTGCACATATGCGAAGAATATGCCTATGGCAATTATGAGTGCTATCGCTGGTAAAATGCGGCTGTTCATAGTGGTGTGGTAGTGGCCGAAGAGGATGAGGCGTTAGTTGGAATAATCGGCGCCTCTGCTTTCGCGCTCGGTGAGAAGACGAGAAGCTTCGGGTCAAGCGTGGCGGAGAAATCGAATGATACGGAGCTGTTTTTATTGATGCTCATATTAGAGAAAATGACGTCCTTGATACGCCCATCTGCGGCAAACGCGGCAGATGCGACCGAGAGCGCGTTGAAGCTCTTAGAGACGCCCGCCCCCTCGACCGTAGCTGTACCAGCATCATCGATAGAGATGTGGAGAGTAGAAAAACGAACCGTTGCAGGAAGAGTTGTCTCTAGCACAGAGAAGAAGCCAGAAAGCGCAATATGACTCTCAAGAAGCGCCTGGCTGGCATTGAGACGATCACGCAATTGTACGAAACCCTTGACTGTATCTTGGTCGATAGCAGCCTCTGCCTTCACAAGAGCAGCATCCTTAGCTGCAAGATCCACGGCTAGGATACGCCCGTAGAAGAATACGCCGAGCGCCAGCACAAATGAGATGCCGAGGATTATGTATGCGGAGAAACCGAACGCGTTGCCGAAATCAGTACGGACATGACGATTGTCAGACAATGTCGCATGCGGAACGAATGATGTAGGTATCGTAGGAAGAAGAGCCATTTCAATAATCAGTATACGCTACCAGACTCACATCGCGATAGCATTATTCGCGGTATCTGTGCAAAACTGCTGTCGGCGCGATTTGTGGAATTAGCTCAGAGAGCCTCCTCGCATTCCCATGACTCAACATACCCAGATATGAAGATACGGTTCCATCGCTGGGATTCCCACTAATCGCTCTCAACATCCTCCGCTTCGTACTCGTCCGCAACACTCTGTGATCCGGAAAATGCACCCAGCCGAGGAAGTCCACACCTGAAGAGAGAGTCTCGATGGAAACTTTGTTCGGATGTAACTCTAGTTTGAGCTGTTTGTTGAGGAACTCGCGTATCTGCGGCAGAAGCAATACGAGCCAGTCGCGGTCTGTTGATAGAAATACGAAATCATCAGCATACCGCACATAGTATTTAGCTTTGAGCATGTGCTTGGCGAACTGATCAAACTTGTTCATGTATATGTTCACTAGTAGCTGAGATGTTAGATTGCCGAGCGGGAGGCCCTTGCCTGAGATGCCGGAGTTGAAACTGCCGATGATATTTCCGATGAGTGCATTAGTGCGTTCATCTGGTATGTATGTGCGTACTATCTGCATCAAGATTTCCTGATTGATAGATGCGAAGAACTTGCGTATGTCGCATTTGAGTACCCAGCAAGTGCGAGTGTCGTTCTTGGATACCTTGCGAGCAAATGCCCTGAAGCGGTTCATCGCTCTGTGTGTTCCCTTATCTTTACGACATGAGTACGAATCGGGAATAAACGTGCGATCGAAGAATGGATAGAGAACTCGGTATATAGCGTGGTGCACAAGCCGGTCTCGCACTACTGCTTTGTGTATGTCACGAGGTTTAGGGTCGTTTATTTTGAAGTGCTCGTATGGGCCGTGACGGTATGTGCCGGATGCGAGATCAGTATGCAGATCGAATACATTCCGCATTAGATATCTCTCAAACTCCTGTACATCAGCGCGTTTTCTCTTCCCTTTCACGAAATCTTTCCACGCATCAAGAAGATTCTCGACTGAGATGATATGCTCGTATGTATGAATGAATCGGATTCTTTGAGGCGAC
>Ga0172379_10002379_pt1 | contig 33446 bp, 31 predicted proteins | sample GrowelOW334metaG_FD_119756 | JGI IMG/M metagenome (GOLD analysis project Ga0172379, IMG submission 119756) | Groundwater microbial communities from an aquifer near a municipal landfill in Southern Ontario, Canada - Groundwater well OW334 metaG | ecosystem: Environmental > Aquatic > Deep...
GATCCCCGATCGAACACGCCGATCTCAGAAAAAGGACCGCCACCATTATCAATTAGTTCCTTCACATATGAAGAACTTGCATATCGAGTATGCCTCACTAGGCGTGCTCAAACCTGCTGCGTACAACCCTCGGAAAATCTCTCCGGAGGCCCTCGCGCAGCTCAAAGAGAGTATCACTCGATACTCGGTGGTGGATCCATTACTAGTTAACTCCGCGCCTAAACGCAAAAACGTGGTGATCGGCGGCCACATGCGCCTCAAAGCGGCCAAGGAACTCGGCCATAAGACCATCCCGGTCGTGTATCTCAATATCCCTGATATTGAGCGGGAAAAGGAATTAAATCTCCGGCTCCACAAGAACACTGGCGAGTTCGACTTCGATCTCCTCCAGAAAATCAGCATGGATCTTCTGTTAGAGGTTGGCTTCGACAAGGATGCGCTCAACGACATCTGGAACGAGCGTCTCAAATCAAAATCGGATTCATTCGATGTTGATATGGAGTTGAAGAAGATCAAAAAGTCGCAGACGCGGCTCGGCGATCTAATACTCCTCGGCCGGCATAAATTAATCTGTGGTAGCTCCGGTGATCCGGCGGTGCTCAAGCGTCTCTTCGGCAATGAGAAAGCGGCCATGATCTACAGCGACCCTCCCTACAACATCAAGCTCGACTACGATAAGGGTATTTCTGGCAAACAAAATTACGGTGGCAACACCAACGACAACCTCTCGGATCTTGAGTACCGCGACTTCCTCAAGAAAAGCATGGAGGCCGCGCTCGCCGTCACCACGGAAGATGCTCATATCTTCTACTGGTCGGATCAGTCATATATCTGGCTGATTCAAACGCTCTATCGCGAACTCGGCATTACCAATAAGCGCGTCTGCTTGTGGCTCAAAAACTCGCAAAACCCGGTCCCGGCCGTGGCCTTCAATAAGTGTTACGAGCCTTGCACCTACGGAGTCCGTGGCAAACCATATCTCGCTAAGAAGCTTACGAAGCTCAACGAAGTACTGAACGCCGACATGACCACAGGAAACAGCCTACTCAGCGAATCGCTTGATCACCTCGATGTATGGATGGTGAACCGACTTCCCGGCAAGGAGTACGTGCACTCAACGGCAAAGCCGCCCACGCTGCACGAAAAAGCTATTCGTCGTTGCACCAAACCCAACGATATTATTCTCGATTCGTTCAGCGGATCCGGCAGCACTATCATCGCGGGCGAACAGCTTGGACGGCGCGTGTACGCCGTGGAAGTTGAGCCACTCTTCTGCGACCTCGCTATCAAGCGATACGAGGCGCTGACCGGCATCAAGGCGAAGATTATTCATTCAGATGAAACGCTCTAAGCAAGAAGAGGCGTTCTTAAACGAAATACGCAAGATTCCCAACATATCGTTGGCTTGCGAAAAGACTGATCTCTCCCGCAACACCGTCTATCGGTGGTGCAAGGAGGATCAAAGCTTCAAGGAACGCCTCGACAACGCGCTGAAAACAGGGATCGAATCGGTCTCGGATCTTGCAGAGAGCAAACTCATCGCCCACATCAACAACGGCAGCATGCGAGCGATCGAGTACTGGCTCGATAATAACAAGAGCAACTACGCGCGTCCCCGCCCCAAGAGCTTCTGGGAAGAAATTCTCAAAGGCAATAACTCTGTCACCAAAATCGTGATCCATACGCCGGAGACTCCGGAGGAGATCGAGAAACGGAAGGCAGAGGGGCAAACTAACAACTAACTAAAATTCACTATGACTCAAAGCAATAACTCGACCAAAAAGCCGACCGCTGAAGTATTAGAAGAAAGGATCCACCAGACCTTCCACTTCCTTGAGGAAATTGCACACTCACCCGATGCAGACGATTGGCTCCGCTACCACATGATGGTGGCCATGAAAATCATGCACGGTGAAAATCTCAAAGGAACGCTCCTCTTCAACAATAAGACAGGAGAACTGAAGACGATTGACGAGGATCACTTCCACTCTCACTAGCAGATAGACATACAAACAACCCCGCGAATATTCGCGGGGTTGTTTTGTTATATAACTAGCCCTTAACTTCAATATTCCACTTGCAGACCGAGTTCACTACAAGGTAGAACGTGCCACTGTTATGATAGTGCTCGACGCCAGATCCTGAATCTCCCAACTGATTTACGCCGGTATTCCTATATGACAGTGATCCGTTGCCATCGTAGATCATAACAATGAGGTTACCTGATTGGCCAAAGTTAGAACAATCGTAGTTCCAATTAAGATCCCAGTCTCCGCCTGCGGTAAACTTTTGAGTCGTCTTACTGCCACTGCCTGCTATATCAAGGAGTACTTGCGGGGCAGATGCCGTTGCCGCTTTCTTTTCCGGCGCAGCTACCGAACTGCCAGTTTCAGCGGTCGCAGGAACACTTACTCCTTTCGATCCGCCACTGCTTGCACCGATGATAATAAAAAGAACGACGACCGCGAGAACCCAAAACCACCAGCGCTTATAAAACTTCTTCTTTTTCGGAACGTCTTGTGTATCCATAGCAATTACTAATTTAATAATCGCCTCCTTAGAGAGCGGGCTTTGGAAAACACAAAGCCCGCCACCAGGAGGCCTTGCGACCCTATACAAGTTTCCCTGTATAACATGCAACATGCCCTGGATGACGGGTTTTCTATGTTGCATGATTTTCAACCTTGCCTCGGATTACTCCAAGGGTTAGGTCCTTGTATTCAGTTGTATGTAATACCTTACCCTGTATTACGATTCCAATAGTATCTCAAATATGGCCTTTTGCTAAGCCCTACAACGACCATGCGACGAATCAGCTAGTCTGCATAGCTTTGCACCATTGAGGGGTCTGTCATCAATGGTGGTCGTATGAATACACAAGCAATTGGGCAAATAGGTATAACGCCGATAGTGCCAGTAGAAAAAATTAGGTACGTTTTATACGCTAGGAAAAGCACCGAGACAGAAGAGCGACAAATCCTTTCTATTGATTCTCAAATCAAAGAAATGATGGAACTTGCCGAACGAGATGGGCTTGAGATAGTGGAAGTGAGACGAGAATCTCATTCAGCGAAAGAATCGGGACAGCGTCCTGTCTTCAAAGAATTATTAGAGGATATTCGACGCAATAGATTCAATGGCATCCTCACTTGGAATCCTGACCGACTAAGTCGTAACGCAGGCGACTTAGGCTCCGTGGTCGATCTAATGGACCAAAAACACCTTATCGAAATACGAACCTACGGCCAACAATTCAGGAACTCACCAAACGAAAAGTTCCTCTTAATGATTCTCTGTAGCCAAGCGAAACTAGAGAACGACAACAAAAGTATTAACGTAAAGCGCGGCCTTAAGACGAGAGTAGAGATGGGTTTGTGGCCCGCCCCTGCTCCGACTGGGTATATAAAAGAAAAACGGAGTGATAGAAAATGCGAGACACTTATTGATCCGGAAAGAGGGCATGTTATTAAACAAATTTTTGAGAAAGTCGCATATGAGAAATGGAGCGGTCGTAAAGTATATAACTGGCTCAAGTTTGAGCTCAATTTCAAAACCGGCAGCGGGCATAAAAATCTCACGCTCGGGAATATCTACCTACTTTTGCAAAATCACTTTTACTATGGCGTATTTGAATACCCTAAGAAGTCAGGCCGCTGGTACAAAGGCAAACACGAGCCACTTATTACTAAAGAACTATTCGACGCAGTACAAACGCAAGTAAAGAGTCAATTCACTAGAGTTGAAAATCAAGAGTTCGCTTTTACTAAACTCATGCAGTGTGGCCTTTGCGGGTCGGGAGTAAGTGCCGACGAGAAGTTCAAAAAGCAGCAAAACGGAAATGTCCATCGCTATGTTTACTACGGATGTACCAAAGCGCGAGACAAGAATTGCAAATGCGGATATATAAACGAAGAGGTTTTGATAGAGCAGTTTATGGGGCTAATGGATACTATTGATATAAACGAGATTGGCATTAGAGAAAAGATTAAGGCAGAGGTGGAACGGTTTAAGAAATTCCAGCAATCGGTACTCGGAGCCAAAGCTCGAGTGGTAATAAAGGATATTGATATTCGCAACTATGCGAAATACCTCTTACGAGAAGGGGCAGATGTAGAAAAAAGAGAATTACTAGGATGTTTGAAAAATAAGATCATTTTAAACCAAAAACAAATTTTATTGGGAAAATAATCTTGAAAGGAATGAGGTTAGTATGCAGTACTAAAGAACATGTCGAGCAGGAAGAGTATTGTGTTCGATATTCTTAACAATAGTCTCAATACGTTCTACCCGCTTAGTCATGTCCTCCATAGCATCAATCTCATGCAGCAACTCGGTCTCGGTGCGATCAATCATCTTTTTCTCCTTTTTGTAGCCAGAAAGTATTATGTTGTCACCAATAAAAAATGATACGAAAAGCCCTGTCGGGAGAATGAGGAGCAAGCCGAGCAACACAGAAGGTAGGCCGGTTAGTACAGGAAAATATTCGGCAGTTTCCCAGACACCCTTCCAAAAAAGGACAACTCCTGTTCCCCCAATAAACGCATACAGAATAGGTCGGTGGCTTAGACGGGCGCGAATAGAGTCCTCAAACTTATCAAAAAATTTAACAATTTTTCTAAACATACTTTAAACGAGATGATCAATTAATGGCCCACCATCGGCTGCATAATTCCATTAAATATCGACGGATTTTCCGGGCCGCTTACGTGCAAGACGCCCCATGCGCCGCGGTTGGTGCGAGCAAGAGCATGGTCGACCAACGCATAGTTACCCGGCACGAGTGGAGTAAATTCAACCATAGTGGCGCCTCCTGCAGGCACGAGCGTCGTCTGTACGTCGGTGAGCGGCGGGCTCGTAAGCGAAGCTTCCTGCCACACACGTTCAAATATTTCTCCAATAACATGAAACGAGGATATAAGGTTGACGCCACCGTTACCGAAGTAGATGCGCACTTTTTCTCCCACATTTGCCTGCATCACATTGGTAGTAGTTGAGGTCAATGCGCCAACGCGACCGTTGAAAACGATGTACTGTGGATTGCCGTCGAGCATTGCACGTGAGTCAAACACTTGGAGCCCTTGTTTGCCCAAAGTGCCAGTTGTGTAGAACTCGCCCTGCATCACATAAAATTCTTTATCAACTTTGGGCAGCCCGCCTTTAGGTTCAACCAAGATAAGCCCGTATTGACCGTGTGCCATGTGGAGGGCCGGGTCGGCCTCAGCACAGTGATACACATAAAGCCCAGGATGAAGTGCCTTAAAGGTAAGTGTCTTTGTCTCGCCGGGCTCTGCCATGAGTATCGAAGCTCCCCCGCCTGGGCCAATCACTGCGTGAAAGTCTATGGTGTGGTGGTGCAAACTTGTTTCGTCGTTATGAAAGTCGACTACCACCGTGTCCCCTTCCATGACGCGTATAAAAGGGCCCGGCACCTTTCCGTCGAACGCCCAAAAATTTTGGTAGACGCCCGGCGCAACTTCAGATATCACTTCTTTTGCAGTGACAGCAACACGCACCGTTTCGGGGGCTGCGCGCGTAAGCGGCGGCGGAATATTGTTGGGGTCTTGTGCGATATCTGCAACCTGCTCAAATTCATTAAAGTGGAGGAAGAATTGAATGACGTTGCTAAACGGGAGCGCCGGAGAACCCGCAGGCCCGTATGTCTTAAGGAACGAAGGGTACTCAAGGCCCTGCGGGAGCCCGTTGGGAATATAGAAAAAAACAGAGATTCCTACAAATACGGTGATGAGCAAGAGAGTTACTAGGCGCGAGTTAAAACGCCGGAGAAGTATATACAGCAGCACCGCAGCCGCAATAAACGCGATGAGTAGGCCGAGGGTCTGGACGAATATATACGAGAGGAGGGATAGTAAAACCATAGGTTACTCAAAAGGAATCTGACAATCCTCAAAGCAGTGCGCTTCGCGGTTTAATTTATAGACGCGCTCCCGTCCGCGATCTTCACTGCCAACCGCATCAACTGAACGCAGCACGTTTAAGTGGTGGGTCACCGTAGGTTGGGTTAGTTTGATCTGAGCCGTAATTTCTCCCACGGTGAGGCCGTCTTTTGCCTTGCCAAGCATGCACACCATATTGTAACGGCTCCTGTCGCCGACCACTTTAAAGCAGTCGGGGCACAGCTCTTCTTCACCGCTTTTAACCCAAGAAGGACGCTTATACGTCTTCTCCTCTTTACCGTGCCCGGCTTTTGTTTTCGCGTTTGTTGTCCCCAACTTTTTCTTATTCATAGATGAGTATCTATATGTATTATGTATAGACCATTATCAATATATCACTCTTTTAGAATATGCAAAAGAATCAATCCGCAGTCCTAAAGACAATCACCAAACGCGACGGTTCCTCAGTGCCGTTTGACGAAAACAAAATCGCTGTCGCAGTGGAAAAGGCTATGGGTGCTGTCGGCACCTTTAAAAAAAGTGAAGCAGAAAAAATCGCACATGAGGTAGTTTTAAAACTTGAAGTAGCATACCGTGCGGACCCTTCTTTTGAAGTAACCGTCGAGAGGGTTCAGGATTTCGTCGAGTTGACATTGATGGAGAGCGACTATCACGATGTCGCCAAGGCATATATTCTCTACCGCGATCACCGGGCACAACAGCGCCGCCGCGATATTTTTAAAAAGCGCATAAATCTTAAACCGCACGAGTACCCAGAGCTTTTGGAATATGTAGACGCAATCCGTCACTCCTATTGGATCCATACTGAATTTAATTTCACGAGTGACATTCAGGATTTTAAAGTGCATGTGAATGAGGCCGAGAGAAGTGCCATTACTCATGCCATGTTAGCCATTGCACAAATAGAGGTTTCGGTAAAAACATTTTGGGGTGATGTGTATAAAAAGTGCCCCAAGCCCGAGATCGGTTCAGTGGGCTTTACCTTTGCAGAGAGCGAAGTGCGCCATCAAGATGCGTATGCGCATTTACTTGAGATACTCGGACTTAATCACGAGTTTGAAAAGATAAAAGATATACCAGTCATCATCCAAAGAATCACGTATCTTGAAAAATCTATCAAAAATGCCCGCAGCGACGACAACCGCGAGTATGCGCAGGCTATATTGCTATTCTCGCTCTTTATCGAGCATGTGTCGCTTTTTTCGCAGTTCTTAATCATTATGTCCTTCAACAAATATAAGAATCTTTTTAAGGGCATATCCAACGTTATCGAGGCAACCTCTAAGGAAGAGCAGATCCATGGCCTGTTCGGAATTGACCTTATAAACATCATCAAAAATGAGCATCCGGAATGGTTCGACGATGCATACAACGAGTCGATACTGGACTCATGCAGGGAGGCATATGAAGCAGAGAGCAAAATCGTCGATTGGATTTTTGAAAAGGGAGAAATCGACTGTATGCCAGCCAAAACGGTAAAAGAGTTTATTAAAAACAGATTCAATAACTCGCTCGACTCCATAGGCCTCCCCCGAATATTCGATATCAATGAAAAGGAATTAGAAAAAACAGAGTGGTTTGACGACGAGGTTATCGGCACCAAGCACGGAGACTTCTTTGTAAAGCGCTCCATAAACTACAACAAGCGAAGCAAAAGCATTACCGAAGACGATCTATTCTAAAATCCAAACACTATGAAATGGCTCAATGAAAACAGCAGAAAATTCCTTGCAAAAGGATATTTACAAGAGGGTCAAAGCGCTGAGGAGCGCATACGGTTTATTGCAAATCGTGCCGAAGAAATTCTTAACATAGAAGGTTTCGCAGATAAGTTCTACAGCTACATGTCAAAGGGCTACTATTCACTTTCGACTCCGGTATGGACTAACTTCGGGCTACACAAAGGGCTGCCTATAAGCTGCTTCGGATCATACATAGGCGACAACATGGGACAGATACTCTATACGCAGGCCGAGGTTGGTATGATGAGCAAATTTGGGGGTGGCACATCAGGATACTTTGGGGCATTGCGCCCCCGTGGGGCGGCTATCACCGACAACGGCGTATCATCCGGGTCGGTGCACTTTATGCGGTTGTTTGAAAGCATGGTCAACGTGGTAAGCCAGGGCTCGACTCGGCGCGGGCACTTCTCCCCCTATCTGCCGATTGAGCATCCGGACAGCGAAGAATTTCTTGATATTGGCATCGAGGGAAATCCGATACAGGAGCTAACCCATGCGGTCACCGTGACCGACGCATGGATGAAGGAAATGATCGCGGGAGATTCAAAAAAACGCGCTCTCTGGGCAAAGGTACTGCAACGCCGCTCGCAAATGGGTTACCCGTATATTTTCTTTACCGATACGGTCAATAAAAATACCGTAGAAGTGTATAAAGACAAGGGGCTTAAAATCCACGCAAGCAACCTCTGCAGTGAAGTGCTTCTCCCCTCATCCGAAGAGTGGTCATTTGTATGCGACCTTTCTTCAATGAACCTCTTACATTATGAAGAGTGGAAAGGTACTGATGCAGTAGAGACACTGGTGTATTTCCTTGATGCGGTTATGACCGACTTCATCCAAAAGCTTGAAGAGTTACGCGATTCAAATGATAAGGAAAATAACTTGGCTTTTCTTTTTATGGAGCGTTCGTATAACTTTGCTGTTGCCAATCGAGCACTTGGTGTGGGTGTCTTGGGGTGGCATTCACTTTTGCAAACTAAAATGCTCGCCTTTGAGAGCATAGAAGCCGCGACGCTTAATGTAAAGATATTTCAGCTTATTAAAGAAAAAGCCTATGCCGCATCCAAACATTTGGCTGAGGTTTTTGGCGAGCCATCTATGCTGGTGGGATATGGGCGACGCAATGCAACGCTTTGTGCGGTAGCTCCGACCACCTCGTCGGCATTTATTTTGGGACAGGTATCGCAAAGCATCGAACCAATATGGTCAAACTGCTATGTAAAGGATATAGATAAAATGAAGGTAACTATAAAAAATCCTTTTCTGGAGAAATTTCTTGAGACAAAGCATAAAAACGACAAAGAGACATGGCACAGTATCCGCGACAATGATGGCTCGGTACAGCATCTAACTTTTCTGACGCCGGAAGAAAAAGAAGTCTTCAAAACCTTTGCGGAAATAGATCAATATGCCGTTGTCGGACAGGCGGCGGTGAGGCAGCTCTACATTGACCAAGGGCAATCACTCAATCTCATGATTAATCCAAAGACACCAACCAAGGATGTAAATGCACTGTATATCGAAGCGTGGAAACAAGGGGTTAAAACGCTGTATTACCAGCATAGTATGAATGCAGCGCAGACGCTGAACAGGAAAAAACTCTGCGTCAATTGCGAAGCCTAAAAGATATTAAAAACATAACAAATATATATGGAATTCTCACAAAAAGTCATTGATTCACTTCTCTCTGCTGGAGGAAAAGCATTGGCTACGACCGGAAAACATGGAGTCAACGTGGTGCCCGTATCGACTGTGCGGGTTGAAGGCGGCAAAATCTTGCTAATGAATTATTTTTTTAGAAAGACACTGGATAATATCTTGGAGCAGCCAAAAGTAGCGTTGGCATTTTGGAGCGGACTTGAGGGCTATCAAATAAAAGGGTCTGTCGAGTACATAGATAGCGGTACCGTTTTTGAAGAAGCAAATAAATGGATCACAGACAACGTAGCTGATCGCACACTGCTTGGCCTATTAGTATTAACACCTGAAGAAGTGCTCAATATATCGCCTGGCGCGAATTAGTGGTACAAACATGCCTGCTCAAATCGTACAAGAATACGTTGTGCTTGGAAAAAGGAAGGAAACGCCCACGGTTACCACTCTAATTTTGGCCCTTCCAAGCGGTGAGATGCCTTCGTACAAAGCGGGTCAGTATATAACCGTATATTTCAGAGACTCTAGCACGCCAAGGGGTAAAGAATACAGTATATCAAGTGCACCTTTCGAGAAGACGTTCACCATAAGCGTAAAAGCTACCGGCGAGTATTCAAATCGATTGTGCGCACTGCAATATGGCGATTCTTTTCTTGGATCACCGCCTCGAGGTACTTTTTACATCGAACGAGATGATACGGATCTTGTTATGCTTGCTGCAGGTATTGGAGTCACCCCCTTTCGGAGTATTATTTTTGATGCAGTACAAAGAACATCGTCACAAGAACTATATCTTTTCTACAGCAATCCAACTGTGCAGGAAAACTTATTTATACGAGAGTTTGAAATGCTTACGAAAAGAAATGAAAGGTTCCACTTACAGACTTATGTAACTCGGGAATCGCTCACAACACCTGTTGCATTAGTGCGACGAATAACTCCAGAGAAAATTTTGCGCACCATTCACAATAGTGGATATTCTGAATTTTTAATAAGCGGCACCACTTCATTTGTTCGCGAACAGCGAGTTGGTCTGGAAACTGCCGGATTTCCGCTATCGCATATATACACGGAAGTCTGTTCTTGATTACGGGTTATTTTGCGTTAAAGAACAAAACGCCCTTTCAAGGCGTTTTGTTCTTTCATTTCCTAGAGCTTGGATCGACGCGTCTCGTGCGCGATGACCTAGCTCGACTTGGCGGAGAGTGAGGGATTCGAACCCTCGGAACCCTTTCGGGCTCAACAACTTAGCAGGTTGCTCCGTTCGACCGCTCCGGCAACTCTCCGTTTGGTAGCTATGCCCTAGGAAGAAGAGGGCTTAGCTAGAAGTTTTTTAAAGGCTTCTCCACCTTTATACCTTTTAATCTGGTGTTCGCGCAACCATGCTGATTTTTTATCAGGCAATATCTCTGTATATACGATTATCCAGGGACGAAAAGCTTTTGTTGAAATTGTTGCACCAGAATTATGTTGTTGCAGTCTTTGGGCAAGATTACTCGTATACCCAACATAATATTTCTCTTTTATCTGGCTTTTCAAGACATACACAAAATACATAGTTTTTATACCCTAACGCCTTTGGTGCAACTCCGCCAGATACACCTTACATCACCGCCAAAGGCGGGACCCCGCTAGAAGCGGTGGCTAAATAGCCTTCTCTTGCACGGTGGGGCACGTGCGCCCATCGCGCAAAATGCGCACGGGATGCTCGTCGGCCGTGATGTAGCCGCCCTTGTTTACGTGGAGTAGTAGCGTGAGCCCGTGGCTTACATCACTGTTCCAATATTGGTCAAAGATAAAATTCCCGAGCGAATAGTATACCAGCGTGTCTCCTATATACTCGTGCCCCAGCACCACATGCGGATGCGAACCGATGACTGCCGAGGCGCCGCTATCTGCAAACAATTTTGCAATTGGTCTCAAACGGAGTGATGAATCTATATACTCATCGCCCCAATGCGAGTAGACGATCACCACCTTCCCTGCCGCACGCTCCTCTACAATTTTATTTGCCACCTCATCTGGTGATGAGCCGCCAAATTCATTGTAGCCGACAAATGCAAACTCTATCCCGTTTTCTTCAGTTTCAAATACGCCTTCATCTCCTTTGATGCCGCCAAAATATCCAACGCCCGCATGCGAGAGATACCACTGCGTCGAGATGAGCCCCGATATGCCAAAGTTGGTGATGTGGTTATTGCCGATGCCAACCACGCGAAAGTTGTGTCTAAGCAGAAGCGAGGCGGTTGTAGTAGGAAATGTAAAGAAATAGTTGTCGGTGCTGCCCACTACCGAGCCTACGCTGCGCGACGCATGCTCGGTGATGGGGCCTTCGAGGTTAGCTACCGCAAAGTCGGCGTCAAAAAGCGCTTGGCCCATGCATGACAAAACAAAATCATCGCCCTGTGCCACGCTTACTTGGCGGATCTTTCTGTCAAAAAGCATGTCGCCTGCGGCGAATATCTTTACCTCTTTGTCTTGCAAAACAGGCTGAGGCGAAGCAAGCGCAACTACCACTTCAAGCAGCTCGCCTTCTTTATACGCAAATAAAAAAAGAGCCCCGCCCGCCGCGAGCACCCCGCAAAGTAAATACGCAACGGCTTTCATGTTTACTCACCTTCGTCGTTGCCCCAGCGAGAGTCGTTGCCCAAGAGATTGCCGAGTATACCGTGATTAAACTTTAAGTTTGCTGATATAAAGGTCGAGAGAGTTACCGAGCGGTCGAGTGCTTCGTTGAAGCTGTCTTTTGCAACGTCAAAATCTTGGGTTTCAATTGCCGCGTTTCCCTCGGCAATAAGTGACTCAATTTTTGCAAAGCGACTGTCGAGGCGAGCTTGAGTGCTCTCGTCTACGTCCTTCATCTTTTGTGCAGACACACGAAGCGCCTCAAGCGAAGTAGTTGCCTTGGTGCCGAGCTTCATAGCCGACTTCATGTGCGCCGACTGCTCTGCAGTGTCTACTTTTTTGTCATCAGTAGATGGTGACTCCATTTCAATATGTGCATCCTCTGTAGTAGATGAAGAGTCTTCCTGAGCCACTCCGGTAAGCGACATCGCCATCGGAGCAGGCGCTTTTGCCATCGCAATAGTGTTTGCACCGCGCGCATTGTATCCATAACTATTGCCTGAGGTGCGCACACGCATCGCAATGGTGTTTGAGTATTCGCGTGTGGTTGAGCTCGAGCTCTCTGCCCCCAGCTGCACAAGCACATCGCCATGCGCAGTAATTTGCGTATCGTACTTTGCCGAGGCGGCAAACGTTACACCAGGGCGCTGCTCTTCGAGCTTACCCACCAGCGCCTGACGCTCCGCTAAATGAGTATCAAGATTCGATTCGATTTGTGCGCCTGCTTTTGCGTCGAGCCTATTTTGAGACGCGAGCACCTCAGCCTCTTCGAGACGAGTTTGTGCCATCTGCGCGTGATAGTTTATTTTTGATTCAACCGAAAATGCGAGCGCGCCCTGGATAGGCTCGCTCACTCCTGTCTTAAGCGCATACAGCGGGTCGCCTGGGAGTGAACCTTGTGCCGCAAATACAGTACCACCACCAAGCACCACTACAAACAGTGCGGCAAACGACATCGCAAATTGCGGGTTTGCAAAATAGAAGAAGAGGCCAGGAGTTTGGCGTGGCGCGCCACCTTCTTTTTGGCTCGCTGCACCTGCATGCACACGCTCCATAATGCTTGCGTGCATAACAGCCTTCTCGCTGGTAGAGAGGCGCACGCTTTGGGCTTCTTGGTGTAGTTTTTCTAGCTTGTTGTTCATGATATTTGAGTTTCAGGCTCTTCGAGCAAGTCTCGAAGTTTCTTCAGGCCGCGATGCACCCGTACAGAAACTGCGTTCTCGTTTTCTCCAAGTTGCGCAGCGATCTCTTTTGGTGACAATCCTTCAACATATCTAAAGATGAGCACCTCTTTATATGAGTCGGGCAGAAGCTTGAGTGCATCCAGCGCGCGCGTACCCTCAAAACGATTGATCGCAGCCTCAAGCGTGTTGCTTTCGTCTGGCGGGAGGAGCGCCTCAACACTCCCCCCTTCGGTACCTTCAACCATAGCCTCTAGCGATTGTGATTTCATTTTTCGATATTCGTCGATGATGAGATTTTTGAGAGTTCGATACAAGAAGGGTCTAAACTCGAGGACTACGTTTCCTTTCTCTATATAGTCCCAAGTTTTGAGGAATGCTTCTTGGGTAAGCTCCACAGCCCGCTCGCGGTCGGATATGCGCAAATAGCAGTGCCGAAAGAGCTCATCGTTGTAGCTCGTGTAGGCGTTTTCAAATGCTTTTGAAGTGTCATGTCTCATGGGTAAGACGGATGGTAGGCCTAAACCTTTCACCTTAGGCTCATTCTACCTTTTTCTCCTTATTTCTGCGATATCGGGGGTATGATATAACCGATCTACTCTATGAGCCTATCTACCCATATCTCAGAGCTCTTTCGCCTCACCGACACGCAGAAGAGCGCTCTCGCCCGCCTGGGGATTAAAACCGCCCGCGATCTGCTCTACCACTTCCCCTTTCGCTACGAGCATGCAGGAAGCGAGGCGGCAATTGAGGGCTTAGTGCCCGGCATGGAGGCAGTGCTCGTAGGCACGCTCGAGAAGATGGAGACAAAAAAATCATGGAAGAGCCGTAGACCGATCTCGGAGGGCTACTTGCGCGACGCGAGCGGCCGCATAAAACTCATGTGGTTTAACCAGCCCTACATTGCAAAGATGTGGGCCGACGGCACCCATGTGCGTGCAGTAGGCAAAGTCACAGGCTCAGCCGGCAAAATATATTTAGCCAACCCGCATCTTGAGCGCGTCTCTGCAACCGAAGAGGGGTTGTTTGAAAAAACAGTTGATGCTGAAACAAATGTAGACAAGCCAACCGAGTTTTTTGCGCAATATGCCGAGAGCAGCGGCATCACCTCGCTCTGGTTTCGGCACGCGCTCGCAAAAGTGTTTGCACAAAATATTCTTGAGCACATCGAAGACCCGGTGCCTGCCGACATTTTAAAACGTTACAACTTGCCCACGCTTAAAGCTGCGCTCGTGTGGATACACTCGCCACAAAATTTAAAAGACGCCGAGGCGGCGCGAAAGCGTTTTGCATTTGAGGAGGTGTTTATGATCCAGCTCGAGCGCGGCCGCGAGCGCATGCTACAGGCAAAAGAAAAAAGTTTTAAAGTAGTTGCCCCGCAAGAAGAGCTCGAGGAGTTTATCGACACCTTCCCCTTTGCGCCAACCCGCGCACAAACCACTGCGATCGAAAAAATCTTAAGTGATATGGCAAGCGGCGTGCCGATGTCGCGCTTGCTTGAGGGCGACGTAGGCTCGGGCAAAACAGCGGTTGCTGCCACAGCCGCATTTGCCGCCACGCGCACGCGGCCCGAAGGGCAAAAGTTTGGCACACTCCAAGTTGCCTATATGGCACCAACCGAAATTTTGGCAAAGCAACATTTTGAGTCGTTCATCAAATATTTTGAGCGCTTCCCCGTTAATATCGGGCTCATCACGGGCTCTGGCTGCTTTAAATTCCCCAGCAAAACAAAACGCGATGTAGCGACCAACATTTCGCGCACGCAACTACTGAAGTGGGTGGCAAACGGCGAGATCCCGATCGTCATCGGCACGCACGCGCTCATACAAAAAAGTGTCGAGTTTAAACATCTCGGGCTCGTGGTGATAGACGAGCAGCATCGCTTTGGCACGAGCCAACGCCGCAAGCTTGCCAAGAAGGAGGTTCGCATCCCCCACCTGCTTTCGATGACAGCCACCCCTATCCCCCGCACACTCGCGCTCACTATATATGGAGACCTCGACTTAACACTGCTCGATGAGATGCCACCGGGGCGCAAACCGATCATCACTGAAATAGTTGCGCCAGGCGGCCGTGCAAAGGCATACGCAAAAATCCACGAGCAACTAAAAGAGGGTCGCCAAGCGTATGTCATATGCCCGCGCATCGACGAGCCCGACCCTGACAAAGCATTTGCGATTATGGCAAAGTCGGTTACTGCTGAAGCGAAGCGGCTTAAAAAAGATGTCTTTCATGAATATGAGATAGCTATTTTGCACAGCAAGATGACTCCGAAAGAAAAAGACGATGTGATGCTGCGATTTTCAAATCACGAGATAGACATTTTGGTTGCCACCTCGGTAGTGGAGGTAGGTGTTAATGTGCCTAACGCCACCATGATTATGATCGAAGGCGCAGAGCGCTTTGGCCTCGCGCAGCTGCATCAACTGCGCGGGCGTGTCGTGCGCTCAAACCATCAGGCCTATTGTTTTGTCGTGCCCGAGAGTCGCGGAGAGAAAACAATGGATCGCTTAAAAGCACTTACGAAAGCAAAAAACGGATTCGAGCTTGCCGAGCTCGACTTGATGCAACGCGGGCCCGGCGAGCTTTCGGGGCGGCAGCAATGGGGCATCTCCGACATCGGCATGGAGGCCCTAAAAAATTTAAAACTGGTTGAGGCAGCGCGCACCGAGGCGCTCGCACTTATACAAAAAGACGAGAGTTTATCAAAACACCCATTACTCAGTAGTCTTATTGCTTCGCGCGCTGAGACGACGCATTTCGAGTAGAGAATGCGTGATGCTTGCGACCCCACTCAACTTTGTCCCAAATGCGTTCATTAAAATAGTAGCCCATCATAAGGAGCGCCGCTATAACGAGGGTGATGTTAGTTGCCTGCTGAAGCTCGCCAGTAAACGCGTAGGTCACTACGAGCGTGATGAGTGTTGCTATAACCCTCCAGATAATTGTCTTCGTGAGTGTTCGCTTGAGAGTGTCCATACTTCTTGATAAGGTGAATTTTGATAAAAATAGAAAAAGGCCTTCCTTGGCCCCTGTTTCCCCACTATCTACCTACATCCGTACCCACGCAAGCGCAAGGCTGTGCACAACTTGAAGGTTTCATAGGAATTTGCACAAAAAACAGACTCTGCTAGGATTGCCGTTGGTAGACCTTTCGAATTGCAAAGAGGAAAAGAAATCAAACGAGACTCCGGAAGTAGGTGTGGTAACCAAACCCGGACCAGGCCAGAGGCTCTTTACTCCGGCTGCGACTTTCTATAAGTTCAAGAGAATCCTGCATAAGGAACCATAGAGGGTAAAGTCCCGTATCTGCGCAGCACCGTATTGAGCACTTGAGTAGGAGTAAGTCACCATAGACCCAATCCGAACACGGGAGCGCTGTTGAGCACATGCTTTATTTGCTCAACAAACTTCCAAGCCTCAGTTCCTCTTTGTAAGGGAGAAATCTTGCGTGCGAGCTTAAGCCGTTGGGTGTAGGCGCAGCGAAAGCGAGTCCAAAGCATGGGCGAAACCGTTATAGTACGCTCTCCCTATTTCTTCAAACCTGCCGCGTGGTCCAATCCCACCGGCAGGTTTTTCTTTTTAATAAATTTCCTATGCTATCCTTAGGGCGGCAGTTCACCAAAGGAGTTTGATGTGGACCAGGAATATGACAGCATAAGCCTTCTTGAGCGTTCAAGTGATACGGGAAAGGAGCGCGTGAAGCGCTTGATTGAGGCGACGGAGAACTTCCCGTTCCCTCCAGGTGAAGAATTTCGTGGTGCCGCCCAACGACGCCGCGAAATAGAAGACCGGGTCATCTCAAACGGTTTCGAACAGCTTGCCCAAGCTAGGCGTAAGCGTGAAGCTGAGCAGGGCGAATGATTTTTAGAGAGGCCCGGGTTGGGCCTCTTTTACTTTTTCTGCTTGTGGTCACGATTCAAATTCTGCCGTCGCAGAATTTGCTCCCGACCCGGGCTCGCGGCTGTGCAATTGCACAGCAACGCTCCGCCTCGCACATGTACGCAAAAACGGCACGCAGGTGCCGTTTTCTGTCATGTGCGCGAGCATGGATTCGAACCATGGACCGGTCGTGTATAAGACGACTGCTCTACCAACTGAGCTACTCGCGCATTTGTAGATTACTCTACCCGAAATGGAGCCCTCATGCTACCCTTTGCCGCAGGTTCTTTAACAGGAGGCTACCAGTGGATCTCGAGAAACTTATCGTCGGCAATGCCGCAGGCACCGCACGTTCACTCTTTGAGGTGGACAAGCTGTGCAACAGCGCCGTAACACGCATAACCGTTGGCTCTGTCACCACGGAGGCGCGAGACGGCAATGCAGGAACTACCTACCACTTCGACCCGGCGACCCTCAATTCGATCAACTCGATCGGCTTGAAAAATATCGGCATCGATAAATATAGGCGCGGCCCACTCGCCGCAATGGTGAGAGCGGCACACGATGCTGAAGGAAGAAAGCTGCACGTCTCTGTCGCCGGATTCAAGGTGCACGAATTTTCGGAGATGGCCGAGATCTGTTTTGATGCCGGGGTAGACGGAGTCGAACTTAACCTCGGCTGCCCCAACATCCATGACGACGGCGTCAGCAAGGAAATCTTTTCCTACAACCCCGAGCTCTGCGAAGAGATTTTCGACACGATGAAGATCTTTGCGGGGCAGGGCAAGGAGATCGGTGCAAAGATATCGCCGGTCCCAAACGAAGTGCTGCGGCCCCTCGCACAAGCGATCAACCGCTCAACCGTTATCACCGAAGTGGTTCCGATCAATACGCTGCCGGGGCAACGCATGATGCTCCCGGATGGCAAAGATGCGCTCACCTACTTGCCGCCCGGAGTCTCAAAAGAGTTCAAACACGAAGGTGGGCTTGCCGGCGCTGCGCTGCGCGAGCACGGCCTTCGTGTGGTGAAGGGGCTGCGAGAGCTTCTCCACCAGAACACACGCATCATCGGCGTCGGCGGGATCTTTACTGGCGCGCATGCCGGCGAATATCTTGACTCTGGAGCCGACGGCTTCATGTGCGCTACTTCGTTTATCGAATATGGGGTGGGCATCTTCACCGACATCCTCAGGGAGCTTCCGCAACTCGCAGACGCATAAGCAATTTGGCCCGGCACACATGTGTGCCGGGCTTTTTCTTTACCCTGAGTTTTATCGAAGGGTTATTTATACAATCGGTTGATGCTCGATATCTTCTTTTTGTTTGACGCGGATGCCGTGTGCCACGAGGATACCCTCAAACTCTTCCCGCTCAACCGTTTCTACCTCAACCAAACGCTTTGCAATGGCATCGAGCACATTGCGGTGTTTGTCGATAATAGTTTGAGCTTTTTTGTATGCCTCATCAACAATATGCTTCACCTCAACATCAATTTCAGACGAAACTTTTTCAGAATGAGCTTTGTCTCCTACGCCTGAGCCGAAGAGTGCCTTGCCGCCATCGCCTTCAAGCGCCACGGTACCCATCTTCTCGCTCATGCCATAGCGGGTCACCATATCGCGTGCAAGGCTCGTGAGCACCTGCAAATCGTTTGAGGGGCCCGTGGTGACATCACCAAAGACAGTCTTTTCGGCAACATAGCCGCCGAGCGACATCGCAATGTCATCCAAAAACTCTTTTTTGCTCTGCATCTTTTTGTCATCAAACGGGAGCTTAAGCGTGTAGCCTGCTGCGCGGCCGCGGCTGATTATTGAAATTTTGTGCACTGGGTCGGCATATGGCAGCAAGCTGGCAACCAGTGCATGACCCGCCTCGTGATATGCAGTTATCTCCTTTTCTTTTTTATTTAGCACGTGGGATTTGCGCTCGGGGCCGAGCATCACCTTCTCGATCGAGCGGATCAAATCATATTGCGCGATTGTTTTGCGATTTTCGCGCGCGGCCAAAATGGCACCCTCGTTCATAAGCGAGAAGAGGTCGGCACCCGAGAAGCCTGGCGTACGCTCGGCCACTACTTCAAGATTAATATCCTCGGCAAACGGCTTCTTGCGTGAGTGCACTTTAAGAATTTCGAGGCGATCTTGCCTATCTGGCAAGTCGATCATCACGCGCCTATCGAAGCGGCCGGGCCTCAGGAGCGCCGGGTCGAGCACGTCTGGCCTGTTGGTTGCCGCCATCACAATCACTTTTTCGTTTGGCTCAAAGCCGTCCATCTCAACGAGTATTTGGTTGAGTGTTTGCTCGCGCTCGTCGTTGCCGCCGCCAACACCGGTGCCGCGCACGCGGCCCACGGCATCGATTTCGTCGACAAAGATAATAGACGGTGCTGCTTTTTTAGCCGTAAGAAAGAGGTCGCGCACGCGGCTCGCGCCAACACCCACAAACATCTCAACAAACTCTGAGCCTGATATAGAGAAAAATGGTACGCCCGCCTCCCCTGCCACAGCACGCGCGAGCAGTGTTTTGCCAGTGCCTGGTGAGCCCATAAGCAAGATGCCTTTTGGTATGCGTGCACCAATGTCGAGAAACTTTTTTGGATTTTTGAGGAAGTCGACAATCTCAAGCAATTCTTCTTTTGCTTCTTTTGCGCCTGCCACATCGCGAAAGGTCACGCGCGAAGTTGCGTCGTTAGGATCAATGAGACGAGGTTTGCTCTGGCCAAATGAAAATGCCTGCATACCCGAGCCCTTTACCTGGCGAGAGAGATACCACACGAAAAATGCAATGAGGAGAAGTGGTGCCAAAAATGGCGCGAGTGCCGAGAGCCAAAATTGCCATGAGCTTTGGCGCTTGATGTCGATCGAAACTTTTGCAAGCGCTTCTTTAGAGACGCCATAGTTGGTGAGCGTTTGCGTGAGCGCAGCATCAGGCTCTTTTTTAGAAATCTTTTCAGATTTGTCGGCATAGGTAATGGTGAGCCCGTCGCCATCAACCACAATAGTAGAGACGCTGCCCGCGATGATGTCGCTTGCGAGTTGTGAGACAGGGATATCAACCGGCTTCTTTTTGCCCTCGCCGGCAAAGTAGGTGTAGGCACTGGCGAGCACAAGCAAGATGAGCACGCTCGACGCGAGGTTTACCCAAAACGAATCTGCTTTAGGCAGCTTGGGGAGCGGTGGCACCGGAGGCATACGCTTGCCGCCTTTCGGCTGCTTTTCTTCAGGTTCACTCATGTAGCAATAATAGTAGCATCAAAGCGTTTCTACGCAATAAATACAAAGGAAAAAAAGCGCGTAGCATGATACATTCATCTCCATGAGCCTCATTGCGCACAAAAAGGCCCGGCTAGATTATGAGATCCTCGAGGAATACGAGGCGGGTATCGAGCTACTTGGTGGCGAGGTTAAGATGCTCCGCGCCAAACATGGCAAACTCGAAGGTGCACATATAATAGTGCGTGGAGGCGAAGCATATATAGTAGGTATGAGCGTCCCTCCCTATCAGCCGGCCAACATGCCGAAAGATTATGACCCGGAACGTACGCGCCGACTACTATTAACCAAAAAAGAGATTGGCACGCTTGGCGAGTTTGAGAGCCAGAAAGGCTTGACACTAGTGCCACTTTCGGTGTATAATAAAGGGAGGAAACTCAAGGTACAGGTTGCAGTTGCACGCGGGCGCAAGAAGTTTGATAAGCGCGCCGTGCTGAAGCAGCGTGACACCGAGCGCGACATCCGCCGCACATTGAAAAATCAATAAAAATTAACGAGTGCCAAAAAGTGGCAACGAAGAGGAGGGGTAATTGAGTTACTTTGGAGACGACGACTTCGGGAGTTCGTTTAACTACGAACCGCAAACGCGGCGGAGACCATTTGGCAAGACTGCTGCGGAGCGCACGGCAGAGTTGCAAAGAGAAAGTTTATTCGAGCAAAAGCTCCGCGAAAGGCAGAAGCAAACTGCATTTCGTGCCGACATGCGTGCTGCTTGCAAGGATGCAGCTCGGATCCATCACCAACGTGTGATACGACTCGGCGACAACAATGGATTCCAGTCACGTCGGCATCTGGGCTCTGATCAAGAACTCGAGGCTGGCGACGAGATTTTTTCGACCGGCTTGATCGAATCCGCACGTTCCAGCATGACCTGCCAGCAAATGGATGATGAGGAACTTCTCGAACAGCTGGACGAACATCTCAACGAAACAAGGGACGACCCCTACTACTTCTGACCACTACGGGGGAACCTTACTAAGGCTCCTCCCCACTTTTTGTCACTCGTTAAAAAATCTAGGCCACTCCCACACAGCGCACGAACGTTCGCGCATTGTGTGGGGATGCCAGGCCTAGACAATAAAGATACCCGCTTGCTGCGCGAGGTGAGAGTCCGGACCTCTCTGAAAATCCGGTAAAACATAACTGCAAAGTCAGTTTCATCGCCGTACTTTTCGGCGAACCAGTTCTCGTTCGCTTACGCCAACGCGTAACTGGCATCACCTTCTCCTAGCCTGATGGAGGAGGCCTGGTGTTATAAAACAGGATATAGCCAGTGGGGCTAATTTCGCCACTTGCTGAAACTTCGAAATTTGCACTACTAGCGCGATTTCGTTCGCTTATCGCGCGCTAGAGTAAAGACCAAAAAGCGCACTACACCCCGTAGAAGCACAACCGGACCTTTGTTGCACGGCGGTTCAATTCCGCCCATCTCCACCACTTCGCAAAAGAGCCCCTTCGGGGGCTTTTTGCTTCGCGGTGCGCGCACTTGTGCAAGCATAGCGATACGAAGTAAAGTGGTGGAACCCCGCAAAGCTCGAAGAGCGACGTGGGGTAGAAATGTATTACGTATATATACTCGAAAGCCTCAAGGATAAGTCTCGCTATATCGGGACTACCTTGGATTTAAAGAATCGTCTTACGGAGCACAATAACGGCGAAACGAAATCTAATAAACCCAAACTGCCTTATAAAATTGCCTGGTACTGCGCTATTCCTCAAAAAGATATTGCATATAAATTTGAAAGATATTTAAAATCTAGTTCGGGTCACGCTTTTACAAACAAACATCTTCTGTAGATTTTATGTTCCGTTTTGTGCATCTTAACGGAATGTAGGTTCTACTGAAGCAAAAAAGCCCTTCGGGGCTTTTTTGCTTGCCATAAAGTTCATTTTCACCTATTCTGCCTTTGGCTAAGCCCTTTAACTTTTGCAGCAATGGGAGAAATCGAATGCCATTCAAACACATTACCCGCGCTCTGCGGGAAGGAGGCCACCTGCACGCCTTTCGCTCTGGCGGAGGACTACGTGTCATCCGTGTCGAAAAAGGCAGGCATGGGGAGTTGCTTGGATATGGCGAACACGTCCATGTTCAAGCCGCTCTAAAGCTGGCCAACAAGACACTCGGTCTGTTTGGCCGACTGCCCAAAAAGTCGGTGTTTCTCACTGGCGACCCGTCCGCTGAAGACGCGCTCGACCGTTGGCTGCTGGCAGGTCTCGAATTCGACGCCCAGAACGAAGGCGACGAGATTGTCGTGCAGCTCCTCAATCGCTACTACGAGGACACCGTGCCTGATGAAGTTCTGCAGGCCGCTCTCAAGAACGGCACTGCGGAATGGGAGAATCGCGGCGTTACGTATCTCTACTACAACGTGTCCTACGCCAAAGGCAGCGAATACCCGTGGGGCTACAGTGCCAAAACCATCAAAGGTGGTGGTGTTCTCAAGAGCGTGTACACTGTGGCCAAGACCGGACACGGCAAGGACTTCGACGAGGCTCTTAAGAACGCCCTCGAAGCTCCACAGCTCGAAGTCGAGCAGAAGAAAGCCGCATAATGGTTCAACAAGACTGGGCACACTTTCGGGTGTGCCCTCTTACTTTTTAATACGGAAAGACAGGCGGCGAATTTTCTTAGCTTTAGGCGAGCACTAGAAACGCCAACCTTGTTCTCGGAAAAACTCTGTAAACACAGAGCTGCCTGGATTCGTATGAATACTCCTTACGCCGAAAGCCTCACAAGCATTTGGTATTTTTATTTTCCTAGTATTTTCACGAATTTGAACTTTTGCTTCATGAGTTACAACTGTTGCCCCTGAAAAAAAGGCGTTTGCGACCACAAAAGGGTCTGCACTTGTTAAGGTCGCCTGGACATCTATCCAGTAAGGAAACTTGGCTAGTATTTCCTGAGCCTTAAGTAATTCCTCATCAGTAAGTCTTTTTACAATGCCTCCTGCGCGATGACTAATCCACTCATGAACTTTGTCATCTTTTTTCTCGATTTCTGCGCTTACTAAATCGATAATATATCCTTTCTTTGCAGCAAAAAACTCATCCATTTTTTCCCAAACAGCAGGAAAAAGGTCTATCGGGTAGTTGACCTCAAGGTTAATCAGAAAGCTCGTATCGAAGCTGGATATAGGAGGAATGTCAGCCATATTATGTTCCTGTTCTCTTATCCAGAAGTTCCTTTATCTTTCCGAAGTGTTTTGTCTTAACCTCAAAATAAGTAGCTATGTCGGAGGCACTAACCTTGCCCTTACCTTGAGCTTCAAAAAGCCTGCCCGTGAGCGCAACACCCAAGGATTGAAAAGCTTTGGAACTAGGTGTCTGGAACCCACTCTTTTCATCTTCTTTTTCGTCTTCTTCTTGGCGTTTTTGAAAATTTGCATCGAATTCTGCCTTCTTTTGACCATAGAAAGCGTCTTCAACTAGTCCAAGAATAACGAGGCGTCTTAGAATCACTTCAGAACTAACCCTATAGCGTCCAGCAATTCGGCTTAATATGTAATCGTTTTTTTCCTCTAAGTATTTTTTTAACTGAGGGTCATTTAGTAGGCTCTCACGAGGCACCAAAAATGCACCGGCAAAATGGTTGGCGAATTTCTCAACAAGCTTATGTGCGCCATTGTCTCCAGCCTCAGCAATAAGTTTTTGAATTTCAGTATGAGGTACTAGCAAATGTCCGAACTCATGCCAAAGACTGAAAATTCTACCCTTCTCATCATCTTTAGTATTTAAAACAATAGCAGGAGGCAATCCACTTCCTCTTAAGCAGAAAGCTCTTAACTCTTTTATAGGCATAGTCCCCTGCGCCACCAACACATTCTTACCTTCTAAAATATTTATCCACTGCTTTAAGGCAGCAGCCTTGTCCGCCCAAGAGAACTGAGTTTCAAGAGATATCTCAAACTTTTCTCTAAAAAACTGGGCAGCCTTTTCAGGGTCTTTTGTAGTAGATACAGACCCTAGATCATCTTTCCAGCTCTCTTCAAGAAGCTCTAAAATTTCTTTATATATTTCTCGATTGCGCTGAGCACGACGAACCATGAGTCTGACCTGAGGGGACAAATTTTCAGTTTTAGTACTATCGAGAGTACGGAAGTCCGGAGGAAAGGCTTCTATGTTTGGAACGGCAGGAAGAAAAAACACACCTAGTGGTCTCTTGTAGAGATTCGCTAAGTATTTAAGGTTGGCAAGTGAAATCGGAGCTTCCCCATTCTCCCATGCCTGTAAAGTCGGGCGGTCTATCTTGGCTTTCTCAATAACTTCTTTCTGAGAAAGACCTAGGGTTTCCCTTGCCCAAGCCAAAATCCCTGGTTTTACGGTTATACTGGCACTCATATCTTTCTAAACTGTATCATTCTTTCATGAGGCAAAAGTTAAAAATACCCCATCAAGGATACGCGCCTCCTACTCTAGTTTTAATCAGTCTCACTAGCAAGTACACTGTTTTTGATGAAAATCGATACGAACTTAAGTCAGCGGAATAGCGACCGGCACTTCAATAAACAATTCAGTACATCCTCCTCCAATTGTAATCATGACAATATTCAGGATTAGGGCACAGAGGTAAATAATGACTACCTTCAGGCAACTCTTATTGTTCAGTGGGGTCGAACCACTGTACTCCGCCAGCTTAAATTCACATCTTCTTTTACAATTTTATCACACACCCTCTAAAGAGACACTCCTATAGTTCTATTCTTATCTTGTGATATAACAGCGGCAGAAACCCGCTCCTCCTGCCCCGCCAGGAGGTTAAAGGCTTCAAATATCCACGGTTCGAGATAGTTCCAATAGCTCCGAACCATCTCCACAAATTAAAAACACCCGCCAGGGGTGTTTTTGCTTTTTATAAAAAGAAAAAGCCGCGTTCCAGTTGGAACGCGGCTTTCGAGTTCAGCGGCGATCGAGTCAGTACCAGTCCTTCCAGCCCTCGCTCCAGTAGGTCGAGCAGCCCTGCTCGCCGCGCCAGTTCCGGACGCAGATGCGCACGAAGTCGCCGCAGCTGGCGTTGACCCACCATTCGATCTGCTCACCGTTGGTGCCGTTGCGCACCAGGACGTTGCGCATCTTGGCGTAGGAAACGCCCGGCCTGCTGCAGTACTCCGTGGCTCCGCTCAGGTGCAGGAACGTGTCGTCGGAGTTGTCGCCCAGCCGGAGCACCTCCCAGCCGCCGACATTGTCGTCGTAGTACCAGTCACCGGTGAACGCCAGGGCGCCGCCGACGGACACGGCAAGCATGGTGATTGCTGTGACCACCAACATGAGTGTCTTCCGAATCATAGTCGAAACTCCTCTATATATGGGCCCACCACAGGGCCAGTTAAAGATCAGACGCTTGCAAGATACCACACCTACCTTTTGAGTCAAGGCGCCTGTGCACAAGAGAAAAGGCCGCGGATCTGATCCGCGGCCTCGTTTGCAAAGCCCTAGTAGAGGGCTTTGAGCATCTTTTGCTGCTGCGAAGAGTGCTTTGCCTGCGCCTCGACGTTGATGTACGGCACACCACGTTTTTGGCAGTAAACCGAGAGCGAGCCGTCGTCGGCAATTGGCCATGCTTGAAGCACCACGTTGAAGCCTTTCTGCTTGAGCGTCTCGAAGCTGGCCTTGCTGGTGACAAAAAAGAAGTCGTCGACATCGAGGCCAGGGTGGATGTAGACCTCCTTCGCCTCCTTCTTGTTGTCACCACTCTTGTAGCTCTTCGCCGAGAGGTTGCCGTCGGTGTTATTGTGGAGCCCCACCAAAGGTCGAACATGGCCGGCAAAAAGTTTGTCGAGCACGAACGCTGCGAGCCCGCGCACTGCCTTGATAGCTTTGGGAGATGACCCCCCTAACTTATTGAGGCTGTCTTTTGCCCCCTTGCTGCTGAAGATGCGGTTTGGGTCGACTACATAGGTCTTCCCTTCGAGCACAAAGGTGATATTGCGCTGGCCATCGCCGTGGGTAAGCCAGAAGACCCGGCCGCCCCGAGCCTTAGCAATCGCCGTGGCGGCATTGATAGAGGTGGTCTCATTGCTGTGCGGGCCAAAGTAGGTAGGCCCGCTGCCACTACTAGAGGAGTTCAGCGTCACCTTCGTGTCGCCGAGCATGTAGGTTGCGGCACCTGCCGCCATCGCCTCGGGCGGGATCATCCCCATATTGATGAGTGATGCGCCGAGTGCTGAGACAAACTCTCTTCTTTTCATCTATATTCTCCCAAAGAACGTTTCGAGTACAAAGTACAATGACTTATATATTTAGTCAATATGCTCCCCTCTCCACAGAGATACCTCCTCGTACGTGAGTACTTTCTATATATGTAGTATCGTATGGGTATATGAAAAAAGAAGATACTTCAGGCAACCGTTTCATTCAGTACTCGCTCGCCATTATCAGTGCGTTCGCGTTTGTAGCGGTCGTTGTGTTTGCCGGGGCTTCAACTCCCACCTCTGCAAACGAGGGTCGTGAAGATCGTACTGTACGCGTAGACCGCGACAACCATCATCATAGCTATTACGATGGCGACCAGCATACCGAATATCACGAAGAGCATAATACCTCACCCTGTGTCCTCATCCTCGGCTCTACTGCCAAAACACTTGATATAAACGGTTCTTCAAAACTTGTTGCCGACGACTGTGCAGTGACCGTGCTCTCAAGTGCGGCGCCGGCCCTTTCGGTAGTGGGCTCTTCTCGACTCGAGGCAGAAAAGGTTTGTGCCAAGAGTTCTTCTATCACGGGGTCATCGCGCGTCAAGCCAAGCCCGGATGCAAGCTGTGCTACCGGCAACGACCCGTTTGCAAGCGAGCAGGAACCTGCCGTTGGCGCATGTACGCACACGAACCTCAGCTATACCAACAGCTCACGAAACACGCTCAGGCCGGGCGTGTATTGCGGCAACACCACACTCGCAGGCTCTACCAAAAACACTATGGCTCCTGGCGTATACATCATTAAGGACGGCACCCTTAAGGTAGACGGTTCGGCGCAACTGAGCGGCGAAGGTGTGGTGCTTTTCTTCACGGGCAGCAACACCGGCTTTACGGTTGGCGGCTCAGCAAAAGTTTCTATCAGCGCTCCGCGCAATGGCACGCTCAAGGGTTTTGCCATATATCTCGACCCGGCTTCAACGCCAAACCCGATAAGCTCGGTCAACGGTTCCTCACAATTAACACTCAAAGGCATCACCTATCTTCCAACACAACAGATGGTTGTCTCGGGCTCCTCAAAAGTGCTCGTTTCAGACATCAGCACCTTTGTACTCAAAGCACTTCAGCTCAACGGCAGTTCAAACTTTAAAGCAGAAGGCGCGTTGCCACAGGGGCCTATCCTCGACACCACCGGCCCGGTTATCGCACCGCACGACGACGTAACCGCAGTTGGGGGCAACGCAGGTGCCGTCGTGATATACACCATTCCTACTTCGACCGACGACATCGACGGCCCAGTGGCGGTCTCCTGCACACCGGCGTCAGGCAGCACCTTCCCTCTCGGCTCTACTGTAGTAACGTGCACTTCGCACGACGCTGCAGGAAACAACGCTACACCTTCTACATTTAACGTGATCGTTACACTCCCGCCAGACGTCAACGCGCCGGTGATAGCACCACACGACGACATAGTGGTGGGTGGCGATCTAAGCGGCATTGCAGTTACCTACCAGAGCCCCGCAGCAACCGACAATGTAGACCAAACGGTAACTGTCTCATGCTCCCCTGCTTCGGGTACACTCTTTGCGTTTGGCACCACCACCACTACCTGCAATGCACACGACACCGCGGGCAACAACGCTATCCCGACCACCTTCAACGTACTCGTGGTCGACCAAGTAGCGCCAGTCATAGCACCTCACGAAAACATTTCTGTAGTAGGCACCTCACTAGGCGTAGCGGTTAGCTACACGAACCCCGCAGCAACCGACAACGTAGATGCGAGTGTTGAGGTTTCGTGCACACCCACTTCAGGCAGCACCTTTACTGCAGGCACCACGACCGTACTCTGTAACGCACAAGACACTGCCGGCAACGTAGCTATCGGGACTTCGTTTGAGGTCGTGGTTACCGTACTTCCCCCAACACCATTTGTTATGGCAGAGCAGCCCGACGAATCGTTCCTTTGTGCACCTTTCTGGCGTTCCTGCTTTACAGGAGGGGGCGCCGTTGCAAGCATTAACCTAGGGCCTGGTTCTAATATGGGCACTGGAACACTTCTAAGTGTTACTATTGCAAAAGAAGAGACCTCTCCTTATGTTGCTAACCCGTGGATTATCGATCTATGGTGCTATACCGATGCTTCTTACTCTGTACTATGCACTGATTGGCTTCAGCCAAATGCATATAACGGCAACGTGAGCTACGTAGCATCTGAATTTGCAACCTCCACTACCAATAATAAATATTGGACTGCTTACTTTACAGACCCATCTCATGAAGCAAACTCTGGTGGTTCATCTCCAGTACTCTTCAATCCAAATTATTACTATCAGCTACGTATTAGCGACAATGGCTGGGGTATTGGTGCATATGGATCCTCGTTATTGCAGATACCGTACTACGTGATCACGGGCATGACCTTCTAACAAAATGTTCTTGAGGCGCGCACATAAGGGATTTACGCTTATCGAACTCTTGGTGGTTATCGCCATTATCGGTATTCTCGCAGGTATTGTTCTTGCAAGTCTTGGAAACGCGAGGGTCAAAGGGCGCGATGCGAAACGCGTTTCAGAGATGCGTCAGATGCTCAATACTATAATGATTGCTGATATCAGTAATGGTGTAAATCTTGGCTGTTCTTCGGGAAATCTGTTAAGCACATGCACGGGCGTTCCTTCAATTGCCGCTTTTAAGGATCCTTCAGGAACAGCAGCATGCCAAAAATTTCCCCCCGCTTTATGTCAATACACCATATTTATCCCACCTGCAGGAGGCGGTATTCTCACCACACAAAATTTCCAGATTTGTGCTTATCTCGAAAGTAGTATTGGTTCCTTCCCAGCAGGAAATATATACATAAGTAACTTAACCTCAACTCTTACCGCTGGTTGTCCATAATAGGAAGGTCGACAAAAATAGGCGCTCCACTTTTCAGTGGAGCGCCCTTTACAATTGGCGTCAGCTAGCAGCCGTTCTCAACGACGGTGAGTTTGGCAGTGCCGGCATCCTTGAAGTCGAGCTTTGCTGCTACTGCCTTCGAAACGTCGAGTTGCCGCTTTGGATGAAAGGGGCCTCGGTCGTTGATGGTGACGCAAGCTGTCCGGCCGTTTTTCGGGTTGGTAAGTTTTAGGTGCGTTCCGAATGGAAGCGTCCTGTGCGCGGCGGTCATCGCATTCTCGTTGAACCGCTCTCCGCTTGCCGTCTTCTTTCCATGGAAGTCCGGCCCATACCAACTCGCTGTCATAGTCCCTGCTATCGACGGCCCCGCCGACAGCACAAGTGCTACGATAACGGCCAATGCATGTTTGAACATGCAACTACTCCTAACTGTTGACACAATAGTCCCCTCTCCGCAGTCACCCCGCGAAGAAAGCGTTTATATGTACTTAAACAGAAAAAGAGACCAGCCAAAGTCGGCGACCTGTTTCTCCGTTCAAAAGAACCCCCACTAGCTACTAAACCACAGATGCAAAAATATCACAAACTGAGGATAACTTCTGCGTTTTAAAGCTATTCTTCGGTCGTTGAGGCAAGAGAGTCGAGAATAGCGTCTTCGTCGAGTGCTACTTCGGGAGTCGAAGTGATTAAAGGAGTCGGAATCACTACGTCTCGAGCAGCATGGAGCCATGCCCCAGAGCTTGGCACCTGTGCCCAATAATCGATAGTTGTGGTGCCCGAGAGTGTGCTGTCGACCGTTGAGGTGGAGTAGATCGTCTCCGAGCTGTTGTCATATACAAAAAGTGCACCAAGATTATCTTGCCACGAGGTATTAAGCTGCCATATTTGTGGGTTGTTGCCGTTGAGTGTGAGAGTCGAGGCAGAAGAAGTTGCAGGGGTAGTATCTGCCTCCCCACCCTGCTGCGCGTCTGCGCTACCCGCGCCAGAAACAAGCGCCAAGAACTGCTCTTCGCTTACACACGTGTTGCCTACACACAGCTTCTCAGTATGCACCTCTTTGGCAAAGAGTTTAGTTATGCCGTTTGCGCTATCTGCGAGCCATGCAATGAGTGCATCTTTAAACGAGCCCGAGATATTGGCGATTTCTTGTATTGCGTGGGCGAGCACTGCAGTGAGTTTGTCATAGTCGATGCCTTCGGGTGTGCCGCTCGCATTAAACTCAACCACTTCAGGAACAAGCGTGGCCATCTCTTCTGCAATAAAGCCTACGTTGAGGCTTATCTGGTCGTTTCTACCCGACGCCTCGTTCCACTGGAAGCTCACTGGCCGCATCTCGAGCACCTTATCTAATCCATAGGAAAGATTTTGTATGTTCTGTTTATATCGAAGCGAAGACGCGGCACAACTTGCACCACCGTTAGTAATCTCATAGGTGGTTGGGTCGATACAGAGTGCGTTGTCACTGCCCGACTCGTTTGAAAGCGAGCTTGAGAAGCCGACCGTGCCGGTGACCGAAAGGGTTCGCCACGGTGTAGTGCTGCCGATGCCGACGTCGCCTCCCGAAGGGTTAATTGCTAAATTTGCGGTAGCAGTAAGAGAGTCGTTTGTGGCGGCCTGAATGAGTCCTGTTGCTGTTCCTACTCCACCAACTCCGACTGCGCCTGAAGTAACACCTATACCCCGAAATACAGCTGCATAGGTTCCGGTACTGTATACATCGAGTGGGGCATTTGGCGTCGTTGTCCCGATGCCGACGTTGCCGGACGTATTTACGGTAAGCCGCGGCGACCCGGCTGTAGAGTCGTTCAGATAGAATGACCCGTCAGTATCGCCACGTACCTGGAACGACCAAAGGCGCGGTACGGTCGAGTTGAGCGACTGCATATAGAATGTCGGGACCTGATTTGAAGCAGTGCTGCGTATAATGGCGCCGTCGCCCGTGAAGCCATTCGCTAAGATGTCGAGTCTCACTCCGGGGCTCGTTGTCCCGATGCCGACGTTGCCGGTGGTAGAAACTACAAAGTGTTGGGCAGAGTCGTCTGCAATCGAAAAAACGTCCGAACTGTCACCTCGAAGTCCGACATACCAGTTCTTGTCATCATTACTGTACTGAACTGTAGCGTTCGTCGTACCGCCTTGCGCATTAAATTTTCCTAATATGCCTCCTGCTGCATCGTATACATGCAACTTGGCAGATGGGCTCGAGGTGCCGATGCCCACATTGCCTGAAGAAGTTACGGTTAAGCGTTTATTTGATACGGCAGAGCCGCCGGTATAGAGGTCGATACTGCCCGCTGCATTAGTTGCCCCTATATTAAGCCCGCCAGAGCCCGTGGTTTGTATAGTATCGCCCGATGCCTGGAATATATCGGTGCTGGATACATAGTTAGATCCAAAAGAAAAATAGTAGAATATGTGATCATCTGCCTGAACGGCATTTTGGACATACCCGGTACTTGAGGCATTTTGTATACGATACGAGACTTTTGAAGTATCGCCGTATACATGTAACTGATCTGTAGACCCTGTCGTCCCGATGCCCACGTTGCCAGTGTTGCTTATAACAAACAACGTCGTGGTTGCAGTTGCGGTTGAGCTTGCCACTACAAAGAGCGGCTGACGGGCCGTATCAGCGGTTGAGTTGTTGATTGAGAACTTGGCCCATGGTGAGGTGGTGCCGAGGCCGAAGTTGCCGGCAGAGGTAATTCTCGCTTTTTCTGTAGCGTTAAAAGCGAACAGCATATTACCTGAGGTATTGTTGTCGTTTATAAGGGTATTGCCCGCAGACTTATAGATAGAGAAACCGAGAGTCCCTCCGTCATTCCTAGAACCGTAGCCAAGGTTATAGCTGTATACCCCGTCAAACACTGAGAACGACTTGTCGCCGTAAGTCCCTACCGACACAGATAAAGCATCTGCTGGCGACGTCGTCCCGATGCCGACGTTGCCCGCAGTTGAAATAAAGAGCGACGAAGTGCCCACTGCGGTGTTGGTGCCACTAAAATATGCGAGTTGGCCCGTGGTGCCCGTGAGGCTGCTGCCGCTACTCAAACAAGTAGTGCCGTCAGTCGAGAAGCAAGTTGCTTGGATAGCTCCTGCAAATGTTGAGGTAGCGGTGGTGGTTGCGACAAAGCGTGCAGCAACTACATCCCCCACCACCGAGAGCTTTGCATAGGGTGAGGTGGTGCCGATGCCGACGTTGCCAGCAGTAGTAATGATCATATCAGTCTGTGCACTGTTGTTGCTTGAAGTAAAGCGGAGATTGCCGCTGCCGTAGTTGCGCACAACACCGTCACTGCCGTTCGCTGCAAGCACAGCTCCGTTTACAACTGCAACTACGCCGCTTGAGAATATTGAGCCGGACACATCAAGGGCTGTTTGCGGCGAATTGGTGCCGATACCCACTCGACCAATGTTATTAATGATGAACGCAGTGGTGGTTGCTGTTGCAGTTGATGAAGCAACTACAAAGAGTGGCTGGCCGGCAGCATTGTTGGTAGAGTTGTTAATTGAGAGGAACCCCCAAGGGCTCGTAGTGCCGATGCCAGTATTACCAAACGAACGAGTTTGGAGGAGCAAATGCGAAGTTGAGCCACCTAGTCGAGTGTTCGTGTTGAACACATCTAAGTAACTGTCGCGCACCTGGATGAAGCGGTTGGAGCCAGTTGTAGGGCTTGCTTCAAATCCGCCATCGGTGGCGCTGGTGCCGGCAAAGACAGAGAGCCTCGACGAAGGCGTGGTGGTGCCGATGCCGACGTTGCCACTAGAATCGATTGTCATCCTCGTACCCCCCACTCCGAAGGTAAGAGCTTGCGCAACGATAGCATTGTAATCAATGCGTGCATCAGCGACACCATCATTTCCGTTAAAGAGTAGGCCTGCACTAGCCGTAGTAGTGTCACTTCTCTGCAATGTAAGGAAGTTTGCACCTGTTCCCTCTATATGAAGTTTGCTCGTAGGACTGGTGGTGCCAATTCCCACGTTACCACTCCCGAGAGCTGTAAGTATGGGGTTCCCCCAGCTGCCAAATTGGAAGTAATTGGCAGAGTTATTTGCAGCCGAGGTTGCCCCAACGAGCTTTAGGTACGTTTGTGCACTTGTGTCTATATTGGTACTGCTGGTGAGACCGGCTGTTTGCGCAGCAAGA